>JADMIO011189643.1_pt1 | contig 28839 bp, 27 predicted proteins | sample 8958161 | NCBI WGS metagenome assembly JADMIO01 (sample SAMN16585339, study PRJNA669376) | soil metagenome | isolation source: Crop rotation soil | place: USA: Cullars Rotation, Alabama | collected 2011 | reverse complement strand
GCCGCGACTTCAAGTCACGTGAATTCCAAGCTTCGGATCCCACTGTGCTGGAAAGCTCGATCTCCGGTCGGGCGGCGGCGAACGAATCCCGGCTCGCCTGTCGAGCGTTTGCGTTCTGGCGGATGCTCAAAGAGTCCGGTTTCGTTATCACACAACGATCCGCGATCTCCGCGAGTCGGCGTGATCCGCGAACTTCGTTCTTCGTAGGTCGGTTCAGGCGGTACGTCGTCGCGACCTCACGTCGCCGACGCGGTACCGCCCCGGCATGTGCAGGCACTTTTGTTGCGAGCAGCGCCGCGCTTGAAAGCGAACTCTTAGTATGAACAGGGAAACCGCACTCATCACCGGCGCGTCGAGCGGAATTGGATTTCATCTCGCGCGAGAATTCGCGAAGCACAAACATCCATTGGTGATTGTGGCGCCAGTGGAAGGAGAGATTCGAGAGGTCGCCGGGCAACTTGAACAGGAATTCGGGGTGACCGTTCGGGCCATTGCCAGGGATCTCGAACAGGACAGCGCCGCCCAGGAGATTTTCGACGAGCTTGCCGGCGCCGGAATGGAGATCGAAATTTTCGTGAACAACGCCGGTCACGGCCAGAAAGGAAAGTTCTGGGAAATCGATATCGAGCGGGACATGTCGATCTTGCGATTAAACGTCGAAGCCGTGTTACGCCTAACGAAACTGTTTCTCCCGCCGATGCTTGCTCGCGGCCGTGGACGGATTCTCAATGTCGCGTCGGTCGCCGGTTTCGAAGCCGGACCCAACCTTGCTGTCTATCACGCCTCCAAAGCGTTTGTGCTTTCGTTAAGCGAAGCCCTGGCGGAGGAACTTGAGGGCACTGGCGTTACACTCACTGCGCTTTGCCCGGGCCCGACCGATACCGACTTCTTCGAGAAAGCGGACATGGTCGAAACTCGCGCGTTCCAGAAAGCAAACCTGATGGCGCCACAACCCGTGGCCGAGGCCGGCTATAAAGCGCTGATGAACGGCGACCGCATCATTGTTCCCGGCGCAATGAACAAGGCGATGGTCTTCTCGCGCCGATTTCTGCCTAACGCCGCCCAGGCGAAGCAGAACGAGGCTCTATACGAAGATGTTGAGCGCGAGGATCACAAGCGCGAACCGCACGAGATGGAAGCTAAGGCTGCGGCGAAGGAGTGAGCACGCCGTCAGTCGAAGTCTGAGCCGTCGGCGAGACTTAGCAGGACGTCGTTCAGTCGATTCACGACGCCAAATCCAGAACCGCGTCCGATACCAAACGTAATCCGAATCGCTCATCTTTGCTCATGAACGAAGAAAGAGACAACACGCCGAATCCCGAGAAGGCCCGGGACGAATCGCTTCCGCGCCTGGCCGAACGCATCGAGAAGAAAACTCGCAGTATGATCGCCAATCTGCAGCGCGATGCCGAGGCGTTGTCCAAGGAACTGTCCGAGAGAGAGAATACGGATCGTGGCCATGAGCCCGAACCCTAAATCCCGATGTCATTGCCGAACTGGCGAACGCAAAAGTTGTCGAGCAATCGTTCGTGATTCCGACGCACGCAGCCAGCCGGCGAAAAGGGCAAGACCTGCGGCAATGTAAACCAGGCCTGCTGGTATCCACATGATCAAGCCACCGATCTGTTGATCTTCAATCGGCGTTAGTCCCCACGCGGCGGTGCGGTCGGCGTAGTCCGGATACCAGACGGTCCTGGCAAATGTGAGCAGCGCGCCTAACAAACCGCTATGAAGCGCGGTGGTGAACATATACAAAACAGCCAATCCGAACCCGAGCGCGCGCTGACGCCCGTGGATTACCGCCCACCAAAATAACAAAGCAGAAAACAGGAAGCTAGCGTGCTGCAAAGCATGAACGGTCTCGCTCTCCAACGTGGCCTGAAACAATGCCGGAACATGCCACGACCAAAGAACGACCGCATGGAGCAGCCACGCGACGAAAGGGTTCGAGACCGTTCGCCAAACATGCGACCACACTGGCGTTCTGCTCCAGCCGGCAAACGTTTGTGCGATCGGTTTCGGGAACGCCCAAAGAAATGGGACAATCGGACGTCCAAGCACCAGCAGTGGCGCAGCGACGAGCATGAGAATTTCGTGCTGCGTCATATGGGCTGAAAAAAGCACGCTGCCCCAGGCGTGAATTGGAGAAACCAGCGCGACCACAAGTGCCAGCCAGCCTCCGGCAAAATACCAGACGTCGGCATTGCGCTGCGCCGCTGGAGCCACTTTGCGCAGACGGACGATGCCTAACATGTAAAGGCCCGCACTAACAAGGATCGGAATGATGACGCCCGGTTCAAAACTCCAGGCCCTGACCAGTTCGTGAGCGTTTTGCGGACCTTCAACTTGCAACTCGTGCGCGCCCGCCGGCCCCGCTGCGGCGAGGAAAAACACGACCCCGAGGAGAAACCTCCTCATATCGTGCAGGGATCGACCATCACTCCGGCGATCCATTGGGCTACGACTACGAGCAAGAAGAGCGCTGTCGTCATAACGCCGACGATCGACATAAACCGGCGAGTGCGACTAACAACATTCTCGGGCGTCCGGTTATCCATCCAATTCTTGCGCGGATAGATCCCGAGCGCGGCGATGACCACAAAAAATACCGCGCAAGTGAGGCCTATGTTAAGCGTGCGACCGGTTCCACACGCGGGGTATACCATGAGGTAAACGCTCTGGAACTGAATTAGCCAAAGTGACGGCGGCCCGATGATGCCGAGCCAAAGGCCCAAATCGCGGAGGGGACGATCAATGGATCGGTCGGCGCTCATAGAATTCGCGGACCGAAGTAGATGATCGCGTAAACCGGAAGCCAGATCCCGGCAATCCAATACCAATACACCGCTCCAATGCGGACATCGCGTTCGTGTTTCGTGTCGAGCTTCTTCAGCCACGCCCAGAGCATCATGATGAAGTTTTCGCACGTCCCGGTGATGAGATGGAGCAGGTGCATTCCGAGTGTGGTCCAGACGATCGCGGCGTATGCATTCTCATCCCAGCGGAACTTCAGATCGCTAAACTCATAAAAGCGCAAGGCGATCGTCACCAAGCCCAACAAGACCATAATGGTCATCATGACTCGCACCAGTCGCTGGTTGTGACGCAAACAGCCAACATCAGCGAGCGCCATGGGAATAACGCTCGCAAGAAGAACGAAGGTATTTGCCGTGGCAAAACCGAGATTCGGATTCGTGTCATATAGACCGGTGCCGCTGCGGACCGGCGGCCACGCGGTGAAATTCATCCTTAAATAAAAATACGAGGCGATGAGCAGCCCGAACATCGTCGTCTCGATGCACAGGAGAAGGACGTTCCCCCACCAAATCGGCGAGCGATGATCCTCGACGTGCGGCGGCAACGTCGAGACGTCGATGGTTGATTCGGTTACAGTCATACCGGTGATGTGGTGGGAGCCGCAGGTATATCCGCGCCTGGTGGCGGTTCCACGACTCCCGCTTCGGGAATCGGCTGCGGTTCAGTGTCCCGCCAGAACCACGCGAAAAGAACGAGGGCGGCGAAAAACATACCGCCGGGCAGGGCCCACGGTGTGAAAATCACAAAAGTCATCGTTAGGCCGCACACAATCGCCAGCAGCAGCGGGAAGATCGAATCAATCGCCAATTCATAACGGTGTTCCGGCACGGCGTCGATGATCGTTGTGTTGAGCACTTCGCGCTTTCTGCGGCTCAGTCCAACGATGACCGGCTTTTTTTCGGGCTCGTCCCAAAGCGGCTCGCGGCTAGCGACGGTTGGAACGAAGTAGAAATTGTATGCCGGAGCCGGCGACGGGATCGCCCATTCCAACGTCGGCGCCAGCCACGGATTGGCGTCGGCCACCTGACCGCGCTTTAGGCTGAATAACACGTTGATAATAAAAACAAGGACCCCGAAGCCGAGCACCACGGCGCCGACCGTTGCCAGCAGGTTCAGGCTCCCCCACCCGGTTTCGGCCACGTAGGTGTAGACTCGGCGCGGCATTCCATGCAGCCCGAGGATGTGCATTGGAAAAAAGGTGAGATTAAAACCGACGAACAGCAGCCAGAAGTTAGTCCAGCCTAACGATTTGTTCAGCATTCGCCCGCTCCACTTCGGGAACCAGTAATAGAACGCTCCGAACAACGGGAACACGGCACCGCCGATCAGGACGTAATGGAAATGCGCCACCACAAAGAACGTGTCGTGCACCTGAAGATCGAGCGGTACTGACGCCAGCATGATTCCGGTTAGGCCACCGATCAGGAAGTTCAGGAAGAATCCGAAAACGAATGCCAGCGGCAGGGACAACCGCGGTTTGCCGGTCGTTAGCGTCACCAGCCAGCAGAAAAACTGAATTCCGCTTGGGATCGCAATCATCATGCTCGAACCGGTGAAGAAGCTCCGCCCGAGCAACGGGATCGGCGTGGCAAACATGTGGTGCACCCACAACCCGAATCCGATGAACCCGGTCGCGATGAGCGACAGCACCATCGCCGCATAACCGAACATTTTTCGCCCCGAGAATGTCTCCACGATGGTCGACAAAAACCCAGTCGCGGGAATGAAGATGATGTAAACCTCCGGGTGACCGAAAAACCAAAATAGATGCTGATAAAGCAAAGCGTCACCGCCTTCGGCCGGATTGAAGAAATGGGTGTTGACGTTGACGAGGCGGTCCATCGCCAGGAACGCGGTGACGACCATGACGGCTGGCATGGCGAAGATGACCATGAAAGAGGTCACAACCTGCGACCAAACGAAGAGCGGTATTCGATTCAGCGACATACCAGTGGCGCGTTGCTTCAGGACCGTCGCAATGATTTCAACGGCCCCAACCAACGCGGCGATTTCCGTCAGGGTGATCATGTCGGCCCAAACGTCAGCGCGATGGCCGGGCGAGTAGGCCGGTCCCGACAATGGCGGATAAGCGAACCAGCCGCGATCGGCTCCGGTGTTAAACAGCAACGCAATCCACAAGAGCAACCCGCCGGCAAGATAGGTGTAGTAGCCAAACGCGTTCATGCGTGGAAAGGCCACGTTGCGTGTGCCGACCATCAGCGGAACGAAATATAATCCGATGCCCTCCATAATCGGCACCGCGAAGAGGAACATCATGGTCGAGCCGTGAACAGTGAAGAACTGATTGTAAATGTCGGGGCCGAGGAAATGCAGCTCCGGCCGCGACAATTGGATCCGCATCAACAGCGCGAGAATGCCGGCGAGCCCGAAAAAGATGAACGCGGTAACGATGTAACGCATCGCGATTTCCTTGTGATTGGTCGTGCACAGCCAGCCGATAATTCCGCGCGGAGCATGCCAGAGTTCGTCCATCGAGCGGTGCGCTTCTTCGTTAGGCGCGCAGATGGTCGGTATAGCGTCTCGGGAAACGTTCATGGTTAAAGGAGCGGCGGCTTTCCAGCCGCCGAGAAAAAGTGGCGTCGACTTGGGTTACGGCGGTTGGAAAACCGCCGCTCCTTTACATTTACTCTCGTCTGTGAGCGCTCGTAATCGTTAGGATCTAAAACATGTCGCCAATGCGATATTTCGAGCCGTGCGATCCGGTTTTTGTGTCGAAGAACCGGCTTCCTCACTGGCAACAACCCGGTGCCACATATTTCGTCACGTTCAGGTTGCATGACTCGCTCCCGCAGGATCGGATCCTCCAATGGAAGACGGAGCAGAAAACTTGGCTTCGATTCAATCCAAGGCCGTGGACTCCTCGGATCGAACGAGAATATGTGCGGCGATTTCCGCAACGGATTGAACGGTGGCTCGACGCTCACCATGGTTCGTGCGTTTTGCGCGACCGCGATGTGCGACGACTCGTTAGCCATGGACTTTCGCATTTCGAGGGCAAGCGTCATCGACAACATGCCTGGGTGATCATGCCTAACCACGTGCACGTCCTGTTTTCGATCACCGGAACATTTACACTGGAGACAATCGTGAAGGGATGGAAGGGCTTCACCGCGCGCGAGATTAATCGGATCAATAGACGGCGCGGAGCCTTGTGGCAGAAGGACTATTTCGACCGCTTGGTCCGCGACGAGGCGCACTTCTGGCGTTGTGCGCGCTACATCCGTCGCAATCGTCGAAACCTTCCCGCCACGGATTACACGTTGTGGGAAAGTCACTCGGTCCAAAGGACCTTCGCCTAAGACGACGTCAGAGTGGCGGTTTTCTCGTCCATTTCTGTCCTGTCCAACTCCGGCGGCTGGAAAGCCGCCGCTCCTTTTCCTTTTCATTTCAGCGTTTGCAGGTAATCCACGAGGGCCTCGAGATCGGGGTCCGGTAGCGGGATGGCCGGCATGCGGTTGCCGGGCTTGTCGTGCTGCGAATTTTTGATCCACTCGAGCATTTTTGCGCGCGTGTTAGGAATCACTCCCGCGCCGAGAAACTTTCGGCTGCCCACGTGGGTGAGGTCGGGACCCAAGACCGCCCGCGCCCCGGTTCCTTGAATCGTGTGGCACATTATACATTGCTGGGAGACAAAGATGTCCCGCCCATGTCGTTGGGCATCAGTTGTTGGTTCGGGCGCCGGTTTTGCCTGCTCGCTGAGCCAATTGGAGAAGTCCGGTTCTTTCTCAGCGACGAAGACCAAGCGCATGTGCGCGTGTTGTTCCCCGCAATATTCCGCGCACTGACCGCGAAACTCGCCCGGCCGTGTCGCAGTAAACCACGTGCTCGTGGGGATGCCCGGCACCAGATCCTTTTTGCCGTGCATGTTAGGCACCCAGAAGCTGTGAATCACGTCGGTCGATTGCAGGTCGAACTTCACCGTTTTGCCAACGGGTACGTGCAATTCGTTAGCCGTGGTCACGATCTCGCTCGGATTCGGGTTCTCATAGGTCACTTCCCACCACCACTGGTGACCGGTAACGCGGATCGCCATCGCGTTTGGGTCCGGCTTTGCGTAAATGGCGTTACCCGTTAAAAAATCGACGAACAGCAACACAAACAGGATTACAATCGTCATGACGACGCACGATGTGACTAACCGGGTCGCTCGCGTTTGAACCGCCGGTTCGGGAAGCCCGATGACCGGAGCGCTATCAGGGTCGCGGCGTCGACTCGTGTCGCGAATAGCAACGAATATCCAGATCGCGACCAGCAGAAACACTGCGGTAAGGACCCACAGGTACAACCACCACAGCTTGTCGATATGCGCGGCTTCGCGCGCGGCCGGATCAAGCGCGGATTGCAGTGCCGCGGCGGCCATCGGCCCGGTCATGGATGATCCCTCGGAATGCTAGCGCTGGTTGGAGTTTGTTTGGGCAACGAATTCTCCGGCGGCTGCGCCTGCATGTGATCGTCTCGGGCCGGTTCTGCCCCTGAGTTCGTTAGGCCACCCAGGCTCCGGACATAGGCGGCGATCTGCCAGACCTGCTCTTCCGGAATCTTTCCACGGAACGACGGCATGCCGTTCGGCCGCCCCTGCATGATCGTAGCAAAAATCTGTTCGGGGTTGCTGCCGTAAATCCATTTCATATCCATCAACGGCGGCCCCATTCCGCCGCCGCCATGCGCATGGCAGCCTACGCAGTTATAAAATTCGTAGAGTCGTTTCCCCTCCGCCATGCCCCACGCGTTCTGCTCGTAGTAGTTGGCTACAGGCGTCGCGGTGGTATGTCCCGGTCCGGGCACAAGCTCGCTAACCTGCAGCGTTTTCTCGGCACCGCTCATCGGCTGCTCGGTGAATGGCCGTTCCTCTTTTTTGCAACTTGATAGGGCAATTCCGAGCGCGATCGCGCCGCCCAGACATCCGAATTTTATCGAGGGCCGTTTCATTTCGCGGCGGTGATTTGTGGTTTGGACACGCGGGGCACGTTGTACTGGTCCAGCAGCCGTCCGATTTCTTCCCGACGTTCGCTGAGAACCCGGTCGATCTGCTCTTTCAACGCCGGATCGCTCTTGCGGACGCCTAACGAGACATCAAAGGCGAACCGAAGCGGACCATCGTTCTCCGGCGTTACCGGCACCACCTCCATCGGCGTCTTCGATAGCTTTGCGAAGTACCCGGCCAGCGGCCCCCAGGCGATCGCCACGTCAATATCGCCATTGGCCACCGCGTCGATGATCCGCGCGGGCGGATTCAATTGCGTGTAATCGCCGTACAATGTGAAGCCGCGCACGTTGTTCACGATTCCCCGCGCCGCGAGCGCGTGAGCAGGCGGCGTATCGCGGCCGTCGTTGCCGACGAGCTGGACGCCAATTTTCAATTCGTGAAGACGCGGATCGTCGAAGGAACGGAGGTTCAGGTTGCGGTCTTTCCGAGAAACGAAAACGTATGAGGAGCGATAATAAGGAGCGGTCGTCAGAGCCATGTCGAAATGGGCCGGCACCCCAACCACGACATCGGCATCTCCGTGCTTGAGTGTTTCGCGAAAAAATCCGCGGCGTTGAGCGCGCCACTCATATTCAACTTTTGCGCCGAGGTCGGCGGCTAGCAGCTCCGCAATTTTGTTTTCGAATCCTTCAAGTTTTTGGTTGGAGAACGGCATGTTGTTAGGGTCAGCCGCAACATGAAGGACGCGCGCAGGTTGCTCCGCGCCGTCACAGACGAACGAATTCAAGGATATGAGCAGGAGGGCAACACCAGTGACGGATCGAACGTGATTACGGCAAAGCAAAGACATACAGCGTCCCTCCTTTGGTGGTGTGCTGCGGCAAATCTTTCATGGCATTCGCGAACCCGAGCGCCGCTGTCGGATCACGCGCATCAAGGTCCCCGGAAACGACGGCCCCTGCCCAGCCGCCAACGCCGGAAAGGATGGCGACATACTGCTTCCCATCCGGGCCGAGGAACGTTGTCGGTTGCCCGATGATTCCGGAGCCGGTCTTGAATTGCCAAAGCACCTCGCCGGTTTTCGCATTCACGGCTTTAAACTCACCGGTCATCGTTCCATAGAAGGTGACGTCTCCTGCCGTTGCCAGTGTTCCGCTCCACACCGGGAACTCCTCCTCAATCGACCAGACTTTTTTGCGTTGAATCGGATCCCACGCGCAGAACTCGCCGCGTTTGCCACCGCCGTTTGCATACATCTTCACGTTCACACCGAGATACGGTGTTCCCTCGATGTAGCTGGCTTCCAGTCCTTCGTAATCCATCGCCAGGTTTTGATGCGGGATGTAAAGCAGGTTGGTCCGCGGCGACCACGCGCACGGCTGCCAGTCCTTGGCCCCGGGGGAAGCGGGCGCGATATCCCTCACAACTTTCCCCGTCGATGGCCTCTTTTCGTCGTTAACGATGATCCGCCCGGTCTTCAGGTCCACGCCTTTGCTGGAAGTGACGCGAATAAATGGATCGGCCGAGAGAACTTCACCGGTTAGGCGATCCCAAATGTAGACGTAGCCGTTGCGCTGAGCCGAAAGCAGGCATTTGCGCGTTTGGCCGTTGATCGGCAGATCGACGACCAGGTTCTCGTTGATACCGTCGTGATCGAATTCATCATGCGGGTCTAACTGATAAAACCACCGGGCCTGGCCGGTGTCCGGATTCCGGGCGAAAACGCCGCAGCTCCACTTGTTGTCGCCGGGTCGAAGATCCGGGTTCCAGGCCCCAGGATTACCGGTCCCATAAAAGATCAGATTCGCCTCGGGATCGTACGACACCCAGCCCCATACGGTTCCCCCACCGATCTGCCATCGATCCGGCGGCCAGGTTTTAATTCCCAAATCTTTGCCGCGATCGCTTTCGTAAAACGGTTTGAAATCAGGACCGATCAAACAGTCCGCATCGGTGCCTGTGCTCCAGGCGCGCCACGCGATCTTGCCGCTATTGGCATCGAGCGCGGTGAGCCAGCCGCGCACGCCGAATTCGCCGCCGGAATTGCCGACGAGAACTTTGTCGCGAACGATCAGCGGCGCCATGGTCATGGTTTCGCCGTGATTGATTTCGCCGACCTTGGTGTTCCAAATCTGTTTTCCGGTGGCCGCGTCGAGCGCGATCGTGTGGTCGTCAAGGGTGTTGAAGAAGATTTTTCCCTTATCGAAGGTACATCCTCGATTCACAACGTCGCAACAGGCAACTCCTTGCGCGGCGGCCGCCGGCTGGGGCTCAAATTTCCATTTCACCGCTCCACTCTTCGTTAGGTCAAGTGCGTAGACGATGTTCGGATACGGCGTGACGATGTACATCGTGTCGCCAACAACGATCGGGGCGGCTTCCTGGCCGCGATTGACGCTCGTCGAAAAGGTCCAGGCCACGCGCAGATCTTTAACGTTCTCGATTTTGATTTGATCGAGCGTGCTGAAACGCGTGTTTTGCACGTTCTTGGCGGGCATTGGCCAATCGTGATCGTTAGGCGGTTTATCCTCGGCGCTGCTGATCGTTGCCGTGGCGACGCAAACGAGACCTGCGAAGAGGCATCTGGCGGGTTTCACCTTGCTGGGCAGCGCTGAACCTGCATGCATCTACAACTCCAACGCCGTTGGCGGCAGTGGCGCGCGTAATCTTTCACCACCCCGCACGCCGTGCAGATTTTTCCCTACCGAACGGCCGGTAAATTTCTGATTCTTCATGGCGAACAAACCATTCGCCGATCGAACCGCGAACTGTTTAGAGAACGAAACCAGGGCAGCCCGTCATTACCGCGTTGCCCTCAACCGAAAGGAACTCATGAAAGCGCTCAGATGGTACGGCAAAGAAGATGTGCGGGTGGAAAATATTCCCGACCCTGAAATCGAGCATCCACGCGATGCGATCTTAAAAGTAACCAGTTGCGCCATCTGCGGAAGCGATCTCCATCTCTACGATCACTTCATGGTCGGAATGGAAAAAGGCGACGTCATGGGGCACGAGTTCATGGGCGAAGTCGTCGAAGTCGGCTCGGGCGTTAACGGGAATTTGAAGGTGGGCGAACGTGTGGTCGTGCCGTTCACGATCATCTGCGGCGAATGCGAGCAGTGCCGGCGGGGGAATTTCTCGGTATGCGAACGAACCAACCGGAACAGCGAGAAGGCCGCCAAAATGTTCGGCCACTCCACGGCCGGTCTGTTTGGTTACACTCATCTGACCGGCGGTTATGCCGGCGGACAGGCGGAGTATGTCCGGGTGCCGTTTGCCGATCGGACCCACATCAAGGTACCGGACAGCCTAACCGACGAACAAGTATTGTTTCTTGGGGATATTTTCCCGACCGGCTGGCAGGCCGCGGCCCAATGCGACATCGAACCGACCGATACCGTGGCGATATGGGGCTGCGGGCCGGTGGGCCAAATGACAATCCGCAGCGCGATATTGTTAGGCGCAAAACAGGTCATCGCGATCGATCGCGTCCCGGAACGGCTGAGCATGGCTCAGGCGGCCGGCGCCATCACCATCAATTTCGAAACCGAAAGCGTCCTCGAACGATTGCAGGACCTGACCAGCGGCAAAGGCCCGGAGAAATGCATCGATGCGGTCGGCATGGAAGCGCACATCTCCAGCACGCTGGATTCGATGTATGATCGCGCGAAACAGGCAATGATGGCGGAAACGGACCGCCCCCATGTGCTCCGCGAGATGATGTATGTCTGCCGACCGGCCGGCACGCTCTCGGTGCCGGGCGTCTACGGTGGTCTAATCGACAAAATTCCGTTCGGCGCCGCGATGAACAAGGGCCTAACGATCAAAATGGGACAAACCCATGTCAATCGGTGGACGGATGACCTGGTCCGGCGCATCGAGGAGGGCCAGATCGATCCATCCTTTGTGATCACGCATCGGGTTGGACTCGAGGATGGTCCGGAGTGGTACAAAAAGTTTCGCGACAAGGAAGACGGGTGCATCAAGGTGGTGTTGAAGCCCTAACGAGGAGAACCGACTATGAGATACAAGACAAACGAAGCCCAACGCGGCCAACCGGATTCAGCAACTTTTCGGCTGGCCCAGTTTTTAGGAGTATTCAGCCTTCTGTTAGGCCTGATCGAATTAATCCTGGGGGGAACGATTGCCCAGCATATCGGACTCGGAGGTGGCTACGAATGGCTGGTCCGGGTTTACGGGCTGAGGGAGATGGCCAATGGAGCGCTGATCCTGTTTTCGAAAGATCCGACGCCATGGATCTGGTTGCGGGTGATTGGCGATGGCCTCGATGCCGGGACTCTAATCTACGGATATCGACGCGACCCGAGTCACTGGTTAGGGGTCGTGATCGCGTTCGTCGCGGTCACGCCGGTTGTGATTGCGGATATTTACTGCGCCATCAAGCTGAGCAAAGAATCGAAAACGCCGTTGCCGCCGCCGGCGGATTACAGCGATCGCAGTGGAATGCCGATCGCCCGCTAAGCCGACGGTCAGGCGGATTGATTGCGCCCGGCTGAGTCAGTTGTCAGCCGGGCGGATTCGCGCTTCCTCATCGTTAGACTCGTTTCAGCGGCGGCCGCCTCGACCATCTAACCGGTTCCCCGCAAGGAGACGCTAACGAACGGCCAAACTTCGGTTCAGTCGGACGCGAATTTGCCGCCCGTTACTCCCGATGTTTGCGCACCAACGCGTGGGCCGCGGCCGGGCCTTTGCGGCCAATCGGTTTGAACTTCTTTCCTCGCGCGTGGTTGTACGATTCAAAGAAATGTTCGATCTCGTCCAGCAAGGTCCTGTCCAAATCCGCGATCGATTTCAACTGGCCGTGGGTATGCGAATCAGCGGCTACCGCGATCAACCGATCGTTGCGCTCGGTTTTGCCCTTCTCGGTTTGTTTCGCCTCGATCACGCCCAGCAGCCGCGCTTCCACCACGCAACCCACAAATGCCGGTTCGTCCATCAACAGCAACACATCGAGCGGATCGCCATCCGGCGCGCGTGTCCCCGGGATCGACCCGAAGTCGAACGGGAAGACGCTGCCGTGCGGCAACACCGATTTCAATCGGTAGGCGCCGATTTCGAAATCATACGCATATTTGTTGCGGCATCCCTTCGGCGTTTCGATCACGGCGTTGAGATGCTTCGATTTCCGGTCGAACGGTTTGAGGACTTTCAAGGGCGACTTCATCAACATGAATCGCATCTGCCCGGCACTTGCGATGCCAGGTATCTCCGTGACTGGCCAGCCTAACAAGAAAGGGCAGCCTTGTGAGCTGCCCTTTTGTTATGCCGATCTGAAGAACCTTAATGCGGCGATGAGTCCGTCTTCGGCGTGGCTTCGGCGGAAGAGCTGCTCTTGTTTTCAGTGTCGTCGCTCTTCGACGATGACTTCTTTTGCTTCTTCGTTTTCGCTTTCTTCCCGCTGCCGCCGGTGGCTTTCGTCTGGTCGGTGCCAGTGTCGTTCGTCTTGGCCTTGTCGCCGGTGCCGTAGCCGTTTTGATTCGAGCCGAGTTTGGCGCCGTTGGCCTGCTCGTTGGTTTGCGAGGCCGGCTCAATCGCGGCGCCCGGCGACGGACTCGGATGGTCGGCCACCGCGCTGGACCCGCCGGCTTTGGGTTTGCCTCCTACTACCTGGGCATGGGTCGCATTCGAGAGCAGCACGAAGGCGCCACAAACCGCTAATGTAATGATCGATTTCATGAGTGGATGTTTCCTTAGGTTAATGGTTTTCTGGCATGCGCGGGCTTCTGGTTAGGCGCCAACGAGTTAGCCTGCTTCTTTCCCTGGAAGAACACAGGTCCCTGGTCGATCGCTTCCCTCATTACTCCCTGGGCGAACGCCTTTCTGTTAAGACGCGTCACAACGCCTGTTTGGTTGCGACGATCATTGTCGTGATGACGGACTCGAGAGATTCGAGCGAGTTGAGCGCCAAACCCGAACCGCTTCAGGCGATTGATCGTTTGCTGCTCAGTTCCTCGTTCCCTTCGAGTCATTGTCCCGACAATGAATCGCGCGACGCCTGCTCTTCAGTTCGAGATTTCGCGCACAACCTGATGTGCCGACTTGTCGTCCCGCAAACCTTTGAATGTTGCGTGACGCAGCAGACCGTAGTCAGTCCACTCGGTGAAACTGACCTGGGCGACGAGTTTCGGTTTGAGCCAGCACAGCCCGGCCATTTCGTCCGCGGTAATTCCCTCGCCGAAATGGCTTTTGCGACTGGTCGGCAGGTTGGCGAACGGCGACTGTTTCGTTAGGCAGGGTTTCATTTCCTTCAGCAGACGCTGGCGCGAAGCCGGATTGAATCCCTGCCGAACTTTGCCGGCGAAGATCAACTTCCTGCCTTCGTAATATCCTGCCAGGATGGATTGAAAACTGCCCGCGTCCGGCTTGTAGCCGCCGATGACAAACTCCTGGGCCTTGTCGATTTTGTACTTCAACCATGTCGTAACCCGGCTGCCGGCACGGTATAACGAGTCGCGTTTCTTGGCGATCACGCCTTCCAGCCCGGCCTCCTCGACGGTCCGGGCGATGGCCGCCGGCGAACCGGAAAGTTCCGCATTGTATCGAACGTCCGACCCTTCGAGCACTTCGCGCAATTTCGTCTTCCGCTCATGCAACGGTTTCATCGTCCAACTTTTGCCATCGAGACTCAACAGATCGAACGCGTAGTAAACGATCTGCCACTTGCCGCCGGTGGATGCGCGATTTTGCAGTGCCTGAAACGATGGACAACCTTGAGAATCGATCGCCACGACTTCGCCGTCGATCAACACGCTGTCGGCTCGAACCGTTTTCAGCGCGTCAGCGACCGCCGGAAAGTCGCCGGTCAGGTTCTTTTCCTTCAATGATAGCAGCCGAACCGACTCACCCGATTTACCGCCAAGGATGCGATAGCCATCCCATTTCACCTCGTAGATCCAATCGTTGCCGGACGGCAATTCGGCGACCCCGGTGGCTTTCATCGGCCTAACAAAAGGTGGCAGACCCGTTTTTCCGTGTGATCCCCGGCGTTCCGCACGAGATGGCGCGGTCGTGGTCGCGTCGGTGTTGCCAGCATTGGACCGAGTCGACGCCGCGTGCGTTCGCCAGACCGCCGACTTCTTATCGCCGGCGATTTGTTCCATCGTCCGGCCCGTTAGGGCTGATGCGTCGTCCTGTTTACCGGTGATGGGCTTGGCGTTTCGTTCGATTTTCCGGATCAGCCATTTCGTTTTGTCGTCTTGGCCCCCTTCCAATCGTTGAAGACTCCATGGCCCTTTCAACTTTTTCCCGGTCAGATATACCGACACGAAACCCTTCCAGTAATTACCCTCGATGATTTCGTAGGTGCCGATATCCCACACCATCACCGTGCCTCCGCCATATTCGCCGCGCGGGATCGTGCCTTCAAAATCAAGATATTCGATCGGATGGTCCTCCGTTTGAAATCCAGTATGGGTTTGGTCTTGGGTTAACGGAATTCCCTTCGGCACCGCCCAGGATTTCAGCACGTCGTGCATTTCCAGGCGGAAATCGTAATGCAAATGGCTCGCCGCATGTTTCTGCACGACGAACCGCCGGCGGCTGCCTTGCCGGCTGCGAGCCGGGACGTCCGGGGCCGGTTCGTTAGTCCGCGAGAAATTCCGTTTGGCGTCATACTCGCGCAAGGCGGTTGGCGTCGCCTCTTTGCGGCGGTCTCGGGCCGGGCCGGATCTGGCGGCTTTCGAACGGCGCGACCGGTCGGAGCTAACGAATACGGAAGGCAGCTTCTGTTTCAGCTTCAGCACCGGCGCGAACAAATCGCCGCTCCGCTTCAATCGTTCGATCGCCTCGGGCGGACCGAACTCGAGTTTGGTCGCATCCGATTTCTTCAGCGCCAGAGTTAATTCCAGCCACGTCACCGGCATTGAAACGTAGGGCCGCGGACGTTTTGCGCGCAGCGAATAAACGCCAACGGTTGTTTTGTGATCGGCATTCTGGCTCCAGTCGATGAACACCTTCCCGACGCGAAGGTTCTTTGCCATGTCGGCCACGATTTCGTTAGGGTGATTTTTCTCCATCAGCTCCGCGACGGCGCGGGCAAAGGGTTGGGTTGAGTCGTAGGTCACTGCCGTGTTAAGCGGGATGTAGACCTGAATGCCCTTCGAACCCGATACCTTGGCGAAGGATTTCAGCCGGAGCTTTCCGAGCACGTCGCGCAGGCGCAACGCGACCCGGGCGCAATGTAGAATGTTGGTCCCCTCACCTGGATCAAGGTCGAACACCACATGAGTGGGGACGTCGATCTGCGGAACGCGATGCAGGAACGGATGTAATTCGAGCGCAGCGATGTTCGCCGCCCAGAGCAGCGTTTGAAGATCGTTAATTAGGACGTAATCGATCGGCGGCCCGGGCTCGTGCCTTGGCACCGGGAAAGTCTTCACCCAAGCTGGGGTGAAGCCTGGCGCATTCTTTTCGTAAAACGCGTCGCCGAACACTCCGTTTGGAAACCGCTTCAGCGTGACTGGCCGGCCGCGAAAATGCGGAAGGAGAAAACGCGCGACCTGCCGATAATAATTTACGACATCGGCTTTGGTAAATTTGCCGCCGGGATACAAGATCTTATCCGGACTCGAGATTGCGAGCTTGGCCGGAACATCGCGTGAGGATTTCGCTCGAGATTGCGATTTAGATTTCGATCGCGATTTCGGAGGGCGCGCGAGCGATCTCGCCGTGGTCGTTCGTTTTCGACTCGGCATACACCAACCTATCGCACCTAACGACCGCAGCTGATGCATAAAACAAGCTGACTGCTACTATCGTTGCCGGTGGAACGCGATCTCCGAGCGCGTTGCTAGTGTGCCCGGTGAAACGCGATCTCCGAGCGCGTTGTGAAAAGTCAGGCGCGGATACGCACAAATATCTCCTACCAACGTGCCCGGAGGTCACGTTCCACCTCGCAAGCATTTCTCATCAACGTGCCAACGATCACGATCACGATTACATTCCACGTTTGATGATCTAAAACATTCCCTGATTCGGGCTCAGGTTTTGTATTACCTAACCATGCGAGCGCGCTCCGATTGTGTCGGCGAATGATTCCCGGTAAACATTCAATCATTGATGAAACCGAAGCGAATGGATCTCGAGAGAAAGGCGGTCGAAGAGCGAATCGAGCTCTACTATGCCGCGCATCCGGGCGGTCCGGCCGCGGTTCGTCGTCCGCAGATCTCGAAACAGGGAAGTGTCTGGGTGGCCTTGTTAGGGCCTAACATTCAACAGGGCGTGGTCGGAATCGGTTCGACCGTGGAAATGGCCCTGCGCGCGTTCGACGTGCAATATCTGAATCGATTACACCCGATGGCGGCGTGAAACGCGCGCGCGGGAGCCCGGAGTTATAGAGGCTAAGGTGGAACGCGATCTCCGAGCGCGTTGCTAAAAGTCAGGCGCCGATAGGCGCAAATATCCCGGACCAACGTGCCCGGAGGTCACGTTCCACCTTAGCGATCCGACGCCGAAAATGGCGGCGCAATCTTCCGCATTTAGACACGTTCCAACTTGGCGACGTCGCGCCGAATTGTTAGCATCCCTCCCCTTTGACACTTTATCGCGGATTTCCAAAACGCTTGCACCACAACGTTCCAGCCTGGGTCGAACAGGGCGCGCTGTTTCATATCCGCATCGCGTTGGATCGATCCGCGACAAAACCACAAGCACAAGCACAACCACAACGGCTACTTACAAACGCCGATCTTGGCGCGACGTTGCTCAGTTCCGCTGAGCTCTATCATGACCGGCAACGATGGCATATCGGTCTGTTCCTGCTTATGCCGGATCATCTTCATGCGTTGCTGGCGTTTCCGTCTCAAGAATCGATGAGCATGGTTATCGGCGACTGGAAACGTTTCCAGAATTCGCGGCGCGATGTCGTGTGGCAGGAAGGTTTTTTTGATCATCGATTGCGCGATGATGAGTTAGGCCAGGAGCTGGAGAATAAAGCCAATTATATTCGCAACAATCCCGTCGCGGCAGGTCTGTGTGCCAGGCCGGAAGATTGGCGGTGGAAGATCGATTTGCTGGCTCCCTAGGTGGAACGCGATCTCCGAGCGCGTTGCTGAAGTCAGGCGCCGATAGGCGCAAACATTTTGTACCAACGTGCCCGGAGGTCACGTTCCACCTCGCTCCGCTGTTAGGCACCGACAGGCTGCAGATTCCCCACCCAAGACCTAACCAATCAGTGGAGCTAACCACCACCCGGCGTATGTTTACATTCAAATTCAAAACGCTTTCACTGCGAGCATCGCTCGCCCTCGTCTCGGTTCCCGGCTTCTCAAGAGCGACTTACGCGCACTCCCGCCGTATTGTCTTCCGACAATGGCCGTGGCTTATCTCCTTCCCCTTAGACGTATGCGTCAGGCGACGTTCTTCTCGGCGACTGCTCTGTTAGCGGGTTGTGTCAGTGAACAGGTTACCTACCAGCGCGATCTAGAGCCAAACCATATCTCTCGAAATGCGCGGGCGATATTCGCAAGCGATGGTCCCGAGATCGCTCGACTCATGGCGCATCGCACCAACCAGCCGATTATCTGCGTTTGCGCCGGCCAGGGCAAAGCCCGCGATCTACTATTCGTGTACACAGCTTACATCGGCGCCCATGATCGAGGCGATTACGGATCGTTCACCCTCCAGAAGCTTGACGGACAGTGGAAGGTTCTCAAAGGCGGTACCGACCTGGATCCCATTTTCGCGTGTATAGATTGCCCTCGTGATGGCTAAGACGTCTAACAAGCGCTGCAGCCAAACCGCTGGCCGCGCAGAATTTTCACATGCCAATTTCAACAATCAGAGTCGCTGCGGTTCGTCCCGCCATCCACGGCACCTCGATTCCCAATCTCGCCTCCCAAATGCCCTGGATGCACTCGCTATGCCCCCAAGGTCGATAAGTAACCTCCCATCGCAGAGTTTTTTGCTCCCGCGGCCGATATCTCCCGTCGTAGAGTTGGCTCCTGCCAACGATTCATCTTCATCTCGTTAGACTTTAGTTTCGTTACCTGTTTGCCGGAAAGTGCTCAATGATTACACAAACTTCCAATCCGTTGCCGCGTCGGCCCTCCCGGGTCGCCAGTTGGGCGGCAATCGGCAGTGGCATTCTCGGGATCATTGCCTTCGTCTGTCTCATAACGTTTTTGGTGATGAGATTATCCGGCGGAAATGAACAGACTTATCAACGGCTGATTAAAGGCCATGACCTTGCCCTCATTCTGCAGACGCTCGGCCTGATCCCGGTGGCCTTTGCCCTTCGCGCGGCTGTTCGCCAGAGCGCTCCCTACTTGAGCACGGCCTGGGTCGCTCTGGTCGTCACAGGTATCTCGCTCACCGTGGTCTTTCTGCTGCTTAGCTTTGCCCGCATCGTGGCCGATGTAATCTATATGATCCCGCAGGGTCTCATCGGGATCTGGCTCATCGCGATGTGCCGGCAACCCCAGGCGCGCAACTTTTCACGCGGCCTGAGGCGGCTCGGGACCGTCGCAGGATTCGGTCTCATCCTCGCGGCGGCCTACCCTGTCGGGTATTTCTTATTCGTCGATCCGTCCATCTTTCACGGCCCGATATCGGATGATGTCCCGCCTCCTGCCGGGACGGAGACGGCTAACGTAATTTTTCACCTGATGCTGGCCGTCGGAACGTTCACCGGGTTCGCATTGTATCCGCTGTGGACAGCCCTGCTCGGTCGCAAGCTTCTCAAGGCAGAGGGGTGATTCCGGATGTGGCGTGGCGGCGATAAACGTTTAACCGGGCGATGGACTACCTCGAAAGCGTTCAGGATGTAGGCTCCACTTGAGATGACGTGCCCGGTTGCACTGATTCAGTCGCGCGACTCGCGCGGCCTTTGGCCTAACGTCTGTGTCATGGCTGGCCGGGCCGTTACATCCCGTGCGATGCGCGCCACAGTTTACCCGCCGGCGGCGGCTCCGGTTGGTCGATTGATTCGAATGTTCGCATGCTCAGCCTACTGCCTAAGGTCCATGTCGGGCCGCTTCCGGGGGCTCCGTTCCCAATTTTTTTTCTCACGACTGCACTGGATGCGCTTCGCAACGCAATGCTCGACATCGTGTTTTCAACCAAAGGAGAGTCGTTGGCTTCCCTGAGTACGTCGCTAGGCTCGGCACCTCCTGCGGCAAAGTTCGCTCCCTGGAACGCCCCCGTCGTAGAGTTGGCCCCTGCCACCGGTTCATCCTGCTCTCGTTAGGTGCGGCTCGCGTTCCCTGGAGCGAAGACGCATGGAGAAGTCCGATTGACCCGGCAAACGCCCGCCGATATGCTGACGTTTCGGCTGCTACGCGTTTGTAGTCTGCTCGACCTCCATGAAAATCTTTAGCCTCTCCCATCTGCTTGAGTTGGCCACGAAGCTCCCCGACCCCGCCCAGTTTCACAGTGCTGAGCGGAATCGCAGTGCGATCTTTCGGATTCCAGTGCCCGATTGGGATGCCGTTCGGGATGCAGATCATCCGGACCGCGAGTTTGACGCACACGAAAACGCTTTCGTCGAGTTCGAGATCGTTCATTGGAGGAATACCAAAGGTGTAAGTGCGCCGCGCTGGGTGTTGCGAGGGTTAGTGGCGATGTGAGTCATGCGCTCTCGGTCCCGATAGTCCGGCAGCGCCTAACCAGACTAATAAAGCTAACACCACCGACCCCGTCTTACTAAATGCTGCGCCCGGTCATTAGCCGCTTTTAACTGTTGGCAGCCGACCGATGAAAATTCTGGCGTCGAGCTGAGGCCTTATATATTAAGGGCGAAATAGCGACCTCCATGCAATTGCTTACCCAAAAAATCACCGACCGTCTGCAAGACCACAAATCCTGCACGATCTTCGAGGCGGACATCGATCGCGTTTGGCCGCTCTCCGCGACCGAGCGTCAGCTCCGCGAGCAGCGGCATACTTTGATCCACGCATTCGCGAAATCGCACGGCTGGTCCGCCACCATCCGTGACCCTGGGATGCGCGTCGTCTTCCGCAAACTCGATCCTAACGAAACCGACAAATCGCCTACCTTGGCGAAAGCTGGTTAAACGTCGCGGGGGACGCTGGCCTTCCCAGGGCGGCTCCCTTTTCTCCCCGGCCAATACCAGGACGGCGAAAGAACGGACTCAAAGAAAATCGCCACCCCTCGGCGCTAGCCCGAATTTGCGCCCTATATATATAGGGCGGCCGCGCGCCCGCACCCTCAGGGGGAGTGCGCAATCCTGGCGGCGCTCCGTTCTGCGCACCAAGGCTTGAAGCCGGGCGTTTTTGGTTGGTGAAATGCGTTGTCGCGCACCATTGATAATATTGTTGACGGCGCAATGATTACCCCCGTGGGTATTGATCGTTTTGCGAAAAGCCATGGCGTGGAAAAAGGCAAGACATCCGGGTAAAAGTCGCGCTGAAAGTGGCCAAGGCGCAGTCCATCAAAGGAAACTCGCCCGGGGCAACACCGAAACCGTCGGCAACAACATTGGTAAATCGGCTCGGTCTGCCAGCCGGCCCGACCGGAAGAGGCGACCTGCGGCCAGGGATCGCAGCCCGACACCGGAATCGTTGTCGGGCATGATGGCGAGATTTCCTAACAAATCGAGGAACGGCGGGAATGGCGGTTGCGCGAAACCCCAGGTGCGTCGGCCGTCGTCCCGACCGATGACCGAGCTTGAACAGGCCATTAAGCGTTATGTCGAAATGTTCGATTTCGCGCCGGTGGCGTATGTGACCCTCGATCGGAATGGTCGAATCGAAGAGTTGAATCTCGCCGCCGCCGAGCTGTTTGGCCGGTCGCAAACCGGATTAATTGGGCGTTCGTTGTCCGAGTCGGTTTATCCGACCGACGCCGCGCTGCTGCAAAACCATCTGAAGCGTTGCCGGGCTAACGAATCGAAAGTGGAAACAGAATTGCGACTGACGGCAGCAAAGGGCGGAATCATCAACGCGCGGTTATCGAGCATGCTCGGCGGTGGACCCCGCGGCACCAACGGCACTGCGCTGTATCAGACGGCTATTTTCGACCTCACCGAGCGCAAGCGCCATGAGGCGGCGCTCCAGACATCGGAACAGCGTTTCCGCACCTTGTTCGATCTGGTTCCGCTGGCGGTTTACGCGTGCGACGGCGACGGCGTCATTCGCGAGTATAACAAACGCGCAGTGGAACTGTGGGGCGGCGAGCCGGCCCGGAACGGGCGGTCCTCGAAATTTTGCGGCTCGTCCAAAATGTTTTATCACGACGGTCGCCCGATGCGACACTCGGAATGTCCAATGGCAAGGGCGTTGGCCGGCGAGAGTCTCGGCGCCAAAGACCTGGAGATCACCATTGAGCGACGGGACGGTGAGCGACGGAATGTTATTTCGTCTCCGCGGGTCCTAAAGAACGAAGCCGGCCGGACTGTCGGGGCGATCAACTGCCTCTATGACATCTCCGAGCGAAAGAAAACGGAGACCGCGTTGGCCCAGGCCGCGCGTCGTCAGCAGGCGCTGTATGAGTTCGGGCAGCGGCGGCAGGAAGCGCACTCGATTCGCGGCGTATGCGCGGCCGCGCTCGAAGCCATTATGAATGCGGCACGGTGCGATCGGGCCGCGGTTTTGTTGATGAACGAAAATGGTTCCATGCGGTTTGTCTGTTCGCGCGGCCTCTCAAGAGCCTACCGCGACGCGGTGGAGGGACATTCGCCGTGGAAGGCAACGACCAAGAAACCGCAGCCTATGTGCATCAGCGATATTAAATGGGCGGACATCCCGGAGGAGTTGAAGCGATCCATGCGAACCGAAGGAATTCGAGCCGCGGCGTTCATACCGTTGATCAGGGAAAGCAAACTGGTGGGGAAATTGATGACCTACTATGACGTCCCGCACGCTTTCAGCGATAACGAGTTAAGCTTCAGCCTGACTCTTGCCGGCCATCTGGCGCTTGGCCTGGAACAAAAGAAAGACGCGGACGCCTTGCGCGAATCGGAGGAGCTGCACCGCGCGCTCGTTAGGCAAACAGCGGTCGGAATGGCCCGGACCAATCTCAAAAAGAAGTTCGTGTTCGTGAATCGCAAGTTTTGCGAAATGCTCGGATACGAGGAATCGGACCTGATCGGGAGAACCATCATCGATATCACTCATCCCGACGACATCGCGGAGAGTGAACGCCTGTTTCGCGCGCTGGCGAAGAAGACCCAGCCCTACCGGATCGAGAAACGGTATATGCGAAAAGACGGCTCGACCTTTTGGGTTTCGGTCAGTGCTTCGCCGATGCGGGATGCCGACGGCAGAACGTGCGGCGCAGTCGCGGTCATTCTCGACATTCATTCCCAGAAGAAAGCCGAACTGGCGCTGGCCGAGTCGAAGGCGCATTTGGAAACCCGGGTCCGGGAACGCACGGCCGAGCTTCTTGCCGCAAACGAGGAATTGCAGAACGAGATCGCCCAACGCAAGCGGCTCGAGAATGAGGTGCTTGAAATCAGCGACCGGGAACAGCGCCGGCTCGGCCAGGATCTCCACGACGGCCTTTGCCAGCACCTGACCGCGATCGGATTCATGGCCCGTGAAATGAGCTCGCGCCTACGGAATAATCGCCTGGTCACTCCCGATGAAATGGAAAAGATCTGCGAGTTCCTCAATGAAGGCGTGGCCGAAGCCCGAACCGTTGCCCGCGGCCTGCACCCGGTCGAGATGGATACGGTGGGATTTACGACCGCGATACGGTCGCTGTTACATCGGCAATCCGCGCTCCCTTACCGGTTGGACATGGACGACGATCTGACAATCGACAACGCCGACCATGCGACAAATTTGTATCGAATTGTCAGGGAGGCAGTGATTAATGCAAACAAACATGCTCGCGCGAACGAATTAGTAGTTAAAATGCGCGCGACCCCCAAGCAGGTTGAGGTTAGCGTGACAGACGATGGAATTGGCCTTAGTGAACCCAAAATTGAAAGCTCTGGTTTAGGTTTCCATATCATGGAGTATCGCGCGAGGTCGATGGGTGCGAGGTTGGAGATCAGTGCGATCCAACCCCATGGCACCCGGGTAGCCTGTTATCTTCCACGCAAATGAAAACGCGGGTTAAATCGTCCAAGTCTGCCAAACCGGCCGCCGGCAAAATGCCGAAAGCGAACGGGGCCGAATTGCCTGACATCGTTTCCCCGCCCAAGCCGCCATCGGCCAACGCGATCCAGATCGTGGTCGTGGATGACCACCCACTATTCCGGCACGGCCTGGTCCAGTTGCTTAATTCCGACGAGACGTTGTCCGTTTGCGGTGAAGCCAGCAGCGCGCCGGAGGCGTTGACGCTGATTCGCCGGGTGAAGCCCGACCTGGTGATTGTCGACCTCGGATTAAAGGGGCCTAACGGATTGGAGTTAACGAAATCTTTGCGCGCGGAGTTGGGCAAAGTGCCGGTGCTGGTGTTGTCGATGCATGACGAGCCGACATACGCCGTGCGATCGTTGCGCGCAGGCGCGAATGGTTACGTCACCAAACAGGAGGCACTCGATAGCGTGCTGGGCGCGGTGCGCGAGGTCATCCAGGGGCACACCTATCTCAGTCCCGGTATGGCCAGCGAAGTCATCAGTAACGTCGTGTTGTCCAAACAGGAACCGGGGTCGGATCCGACGTCGACGTTGACCGACCGCGAACTCGAGATTTTGGAACGGTTAGGCAACGGCGAGGAAGTGAAGACGATTGCCACCGCGTTGCATCTGAGTCCGAAAACGGTGGAAACGCACCGGGCGCATATCAAAGAAAAATTGAAGCTGGCGAACGCGCGGCAGGTCGCCCGTTACGCGGTTCAATGGGTCAGCGCCCGCACCGAAGCCTAATTTCGCATGGCTCGAAGCGGGACGAAGCGAAAGCGGATTGTGATCATCGACGATCACCAGCTGTTGCGACAGGGGCTGGAACGGTTGCTGGATTCAACCGATGAATTTGTGGTGTGCGGCCAGGCGGGGGACGGTTCTGATGGACAAAAAGTGATTCGCCGCGAGAAGCCCGATGCGGTGATCGTCGATGTCGGTTTGCCCGACGTCGATGGGATTACCCTCACTAAACAGCTCACGGCGGAGCATCCCAAGTTGCCGATCGTTATTCTATCGATGCATGAGGAGCGAACTTACGCGGACCGGGCGAAGGAAGCGGGAGCAATGGGCTACGTGATCAAGCACGAAGCCATCGAAAAACTGCAGAGCGCATTGCGTGACGCCATTAATGGGCGTCCGACGTTTTAGTACGGGGTTATTTCAGCGAAGCCGTTCGTTAACGGCTCGACAGAGTCTCGCCCCACCGGGCTGATGATAACCCTCCTTTCTTCTGATGTAGTTGTGCGGTTCCCTCGTTAGACCTCGATTGCTGGGAACGTATGCCTACTTTGTAATTCCGCTTTCCGGTCGATTCGGATAGCGCATACCATCCCCGATAAAATGGCGAGGGCCGAGTATTCGTGCCACGGTGGGGCGAGACTCTGTCGAGCCGGCTATGTCAGCAGTCCCAGTGCAGTACGTTCAAAATACCGTGATAAGGCCAGTCTTCGGGACTCCTCACCAGCCCTGCCCGGACCGGATTTTGCCGAACATATTCCCATTTTTCTGCGTAGTTTTCGCCCTTTCGCAAACGATGATGAAACCCCCGTGATTGGAAACGCGGCGCATTTGGGATTCGGCGCCTAAAACGTCGCTTCCAAAACGCGATCCATTTTTCAATGGAAGTTTCAAGTGTCTGCGGTGAACAAAACAGGTGAACGTGGTCGGGCATGATTGTGTAAGCGCCGACCAGCCAAGTATTCGCCTCATGCCAACTTTGGATTAGCGCGGCGTGAATTCGAGGGTGATCCAAGCCGCGCTGACGATTCGACGTGCAGACGGTTAGGAACGCGATGGTTGTGCGATCAACGTAAATGTGGACTCCGGCCGACGGGTTCCGGCGTTTCGGCAGCGAGCGCGGCTCGACAGAGTCTCGCCCCATCGGACGCTTGGGTCGCATCTCCATGATCATCTATTCTTACTTGTGGTCCGGGCGATCGGGGAAGCCGAATGTGCGCTTTAGTTTGCGGCTGAAGCCGAGTCCGCAGACGAGCAGTGTCCCCACTCGTCGTCGCATATCCCCCTAACCTTTTATGTGTTGCATCGATTATTACGCAAAATGCGAGCAACAATAGGAGCGCCCTTTACACTGGCCCGAATCCGTCTCTCCACCAAAACCAGTTGCCAAACCAAGCCCGCCGATGAGATAGTCGGACTGCGCTTTTCTGGCGCAGTTCCACACTGCATGGCTGTCGATCTACCCGAAACCACGTCCAAGCGCGAAGGCCCGCTCGTCCGGCAATTCTCCGTTTTCCTCGCCAACAAAGTCGGCGCGATGCTCGACATCGTTAAATTGTTGAACGCGAACCACACTCACGTGGTCGCATTGTCCGTGTCCGAATCAACCGACTCCGCCATCGCCCGAATCGTGGTCAGCGACCCGGAACGGGTGGAAGACTTGTTCCGTCAAAACAATATCGCGTTTGGCGTTTGCGAAGTCGTGGTGGTCGAGCTCCACGAAGTCGCCACCCAACTGGTTAAGCTCCTCGCCTCGTTGTTCATGGCGGAGGTCAACGTTCACTTTACATATCCCCTGCTCACCCGGCCGCGCGGAAACGCCGCGATTGCCCTCCATGTCGACGACACTGACTGTGCCTCGTCGGTATTGCTCGGCGCCGGTTTCAAGCTATTGAGCCAGGGCGATATCTCGCGATAATTCGCGCATATTCACGATGGCAACGATGGATCCAGCTTTCGCAACCGAGACCGCAGCCATGCGCACGCTTCCGTTCGCGGGAAGCGGTCGCACCGACTGGAGTTTTCGCATTGGTTTGAGCGTGGTGATCCTAACCGCTGCCGCCGAGATTTTCGGAACGGGCTACTATTTCATTCAGCAACGCAAGTCCCGGGCAACTACGGAGACGGCGGTAACGACACCAGCGGCAGCGGTGGCGACGCCGGCGACAGCGACCGCGCCGGCTCCAACCGTTGCTCCGACTGTCGCGGCGGTAACTTCCACCGTGCCGCCGACCTATAGCAGCACCCCTCCCGCTTACCTGGCGCGTCCGCGCGCAACGGTCGCGCCGACGCTGGCTCCGCCTCCGCCGCCATCCACGACGGCTGCGCCTGTTGCCCAGGCCACGGCGGTGCCGGCGACATCGACCTCGGCGCTGTCCGCAGCCGACCGTCTGTTAAAGGAGGCGACGGCGCTGCGCGAACGAGGCGATACCACGACCGCGCTGGCGAGGTTGCAGGAAGCGACGCAGCGCGATCCGAAAAACGCGAACGTTCTGGCCGAGACGGCGACGATTTACGAATCGATCCAGCAATACGACCGGTCTAACGAATATTGGCGCAAGGTCGAGGAGGTCGGCCCGTCCGCGGGATCGGTCTACGAGTTAGCGATGCTCAAACTGAAACGTGGCGCCGCCGCGACTCCCGCTCCGGCGCCGAGCGCTGCCGAGACGACGACGAATGCACCGCCCGCGGCTACGGCTGCGGCTACCGGCCAAAGCGTGACCGGAATTCCTGACGGATCGACGTTCGGCATTGCCGAGATCAAGGCAACCGAAACGCCCGATCTTGACGCGGATACCAACCTGACGCTGCGCATTGGCGTCAAAAAACGGCCTAACGTCGTGGTCGATCACACCAAGGTGAAGATCCAGGTCTTTTTCTACGACACGGTGAACGATCGCGACATCAAGCTTACGGATGCGGATGTGAACTACGAATGGTTAACGCCTAACCACGATTGGGCGGGCCAGACTCCCGAGGTGCTGGCAGTCAATTATATCCGCTCGAAGAACAAGGCGAAGCTGCAGGATGAGGCGCTGTCGGCCCAGGCCCAATCGATCATACCCGGGAAAAAGCCGCGCGTCGTCAAACCGACCGCGACCGACGATTCCGGCAATCGCAAATATCTGGGCTACATCGTGCGCATCTATTATAATGACAAGCTTCAAGCCGTTACCGCAAATCCAAGCAAACTCCTGAACCTCTTCCCGCCCCCACCCACCGCTTCTTCGCAGTAATGGAATTGCTGATCGTTCACCACGACGCTGACTTGGGTGAGCAATTGGTGCAGATGGTGAAGGATTACACCGAGCACGAATGCGATTTCACCGGCAGCCAGGTTGCCGCGATCGATTGGGGCAGACGCCATAACAGTTGCACGTTGCTGATCACGCAGCTCGAAGCCGACGGACTCGACGGCCTCGCCCTCGGCGGCGCGCTCAGCGAACTTTTCCCCGGTCTGCAGACCTTGTTTCTGCCGCCGTATCCGGCGTCCGAACAACGGTTACTCGTGGCCGACGCAAAGGTTTTTCCGGAGCCGATCGACGGTGAAGGGTTGCTGGCGGCGATCGGGCGCGCGGCGAATGCAACAAAGGGCGCGCCGGATTTGTTTCACGTGGCCGACGTTCTGCAAATGTGTTGCCTGAGCAATCGGAGCGGTGCCATCCAGATGGTGAAAGAGGAGAACAGCGGGATCGTTTATTTGCGCGGCGGAAAGATCGTTCATGCCGAGGCAACCGCCGGCACGGGCAAGGAGGCGCTGCTGGAAATCGCTCGCTGGAAGCATGTCGAGTTCGCTTATGATAAGACCGTGCAACCGCCCGCGGAGACAATCGCTGAATCGTGGGACGAGCTGCTGATCGCGACGGTTTCGTCCGACGGGAAGCGCGCGCCGCTGAAGGAGGCTCAGCGCCCCTAACGAGCCGCCGATTCATACATGAAACGCGCGCCGCTCATTCTGCTTCTGCTTTGCGTTGCGACGGCCGCTCAGGCGCAGATCCAGGTCGATATGAAATTGTCGCGGCTGCAGTACATCGCCTACGAGCCGGTTATTGTGACCGTTGGCATAACGAATATGGCCGGCCGCGACATCGAGCTGCACGACACCGGCGAACAACCGTGGTTCGGATTCGAGGTGACCAGCGGCGACAGCCAGCCGGTTGCCTGGAACAAATCGCGCCAGGAGCAACCGCCGTTGAAAATCGACGCCGGAAAACGGGTTACCCGCAAGATCGACGCTTTCCAGCACATTGGGATCCTAAGCTTAGAATTCCACGTGGACAAGTTGTCG
>JADMIO010634503.1_pt1 | contig 28839 bp, 20 predicted proteins | sample 8958161 | NCBI WGS metagenome assembly JADMIO01 (sample SAMN16585339, study PRJNA669376) | soil metagenome | isolation source: Crop rotation soil | place: USA: Cullars Rotation, Alabama | collected 2011 | reverse complement strand
AATTTCAACCGCCTCCGCCAACAACCGCGCGCAGCGATAGTCCGTGTCGCCGCCTTCATCGACCCCAACGCGCGCCATCTGCTGCACGGGGGGATCGGTACGCAGGTCGATGGCGTGCATCTCGACAAACGCGCCCACCGTCCCGAGCAGCGAGGAGGCACGACGTTCAACGGAACCGGCACGCTCTTGCTGAACGGAAATGCACGGCAAGTGAACGTGAACGCGCCAATCGCCTTTGGCGGAAATGTCAGTATCTCAGGCGGAACGATCACTCTGAATGCACCGTTGAATTGCACGGTTCGAGCGACTGGGGGAGCCATTTCTCTGGGCCAGGGCTTTTCTGGGGCAACCGGTCGCCTCATGACGGGCCAATGGCTTATCTCTGGCTCTCCTACCCATCATCATTGACTTCGGTGTAGCCAAGGCGATCAATCAGCAACATTCGGAGCGGAGCTTTTTCACGGAATATGGTCGGATCATCGGCACGCCTGAATACATGAGTCCCGAGCAAGCGGAGATGACCGTGCTGGATGTCGACGCGCGAACGGACATCTACTCGCTCGGCGTGCTGCTCTACGAACTACTTGCCGGGGCATTGCCGTTCGACCCTAAGACGTTACGGCGGGCGGCATACAATGAGATTCAGCGCATCATCCGAGAAGTTGATCCTCCCAGACCCAGCACGCGCCTGAGCAGTTTGAGTGTCGAAGATGCTACACAGATCGCAAAGCGACGAAGGGAAAGCCTACACACAGATCTGCTGGTATCAGCTCTTGTTAGGAGACACGAATTCCGCACTCGAATCGGGAAAATGCGCGATCTTTGCGGATCCGACGTCGAGCGTGGCGCAAATGAACCTCGCCCATGCGCTTCTACTCGGCGGTCACTTTGAAGAAGCTAAGACGAAATATCTGGATAATCGAAGCAGCTCCGACGGCGGCCAGAGTTTTGCCGAGCGCGTTCGCCAAGATTTCGATGCTCTTCGACGACTGGGGCGAACTCATCCCGACATGGAGCGGATCGACGCATTGCTCGCGCCAACCACGCGACCTTAGCTGCGTCGAAAAACAAACAGTCGGGATCGCCAGAATATTCCGGCGATCCCGACTGTGAGGGGAGAGGGGTATGTCGTTCTTGTGGGAACTTATGCCCAAGCTGAAGTCGCAAACGAGAAGTACTCCCACGCTTCTGATGCACTCACGGTGACGTAACCGTCATTGACGCCGTCGCGGGGCCCCTCGGCGGTGTCCATCGCCCATGGATTGCGCAAGACGATCGAGGCCGAATCGCCATATCCGTAAACTCCGACCACGGTATAGCAGTGGTCTGTGACAAGCGGCACATCCTCGAGCGTCAGCTTCTCATCCCCCAGCGTGCAAAACGTGACGGCTTTGCCGGACCATAACTGCCCGGTTAACCAGTCGGCCAGCTCCGCCGCATCGGTCACGTACGCATCGTTGGAACTAGTGTTGAAGGCGCGGAACACCTCGTTGGGGTTACCACCCTCCAGCGACAGATAATCACCATCGCCGTACCGGTAAAACGCGTACGCCTTCTCGATGATCGGGAACCACATCGAGCCGCCCGGGCCGAGCCGTCCGTAGTAGGGCTGGCCGGTGCCGGTATCGAGCGGCAAATCTCCGTCGACGCGGTAGAAGACCGGTTCGCCAAAATCGTTGAACAGCTGAACGGCATACGTTCTGTCGCCTAGGTCGACGACACTTTGACGAATCGTTTCCGGATCGGTGCCAGCGATTGCCGCAAGCGTGCCAGGCAACCAGCAATCGCCGAGGTAGCCTTGGATCGGATCGTCACGCGTCGGGCCGCCAGGTGCAAAAAGCGGTTGATCCGAGAAGTTCTTGAAATACAGGTCCCATGTGGCATATGGGTCAAGCAGGTCCTGTCCATCCAGCTCCTTGGACGTTGGCACGCCGAGGGCATCCTGGAACTGCGCCACATAGTGAATAGCAAGGAGCTCGTCGGGCGCGGCGTCAACCACCAGTTCTCCGTCCGCCTCGTCCCCCCAGAACGAATCGCTGCCGGCGCTGCCCCATAGGCTATCGTGTTCTCCGCCACCGATGCTCACGAGCGTATCCCGCCCGCCGCCGCCGACGAGCTTATCGTCGCCTGCGCCGGCGTAGATCGAATCCGCTCCGTTGCCGCCGTATAGAACGTCGGCGCCCTTGTTCCCGTGAATCCGGTCGTCGCCGTTGCCCCCGATAATCGTATCCTTACCGGCCGCGCCGCGAATCGTGTCATTTCCGTCGCCGCCCGTGATCGAGCAGGGGATTTTGGCGTCGACTGTGACGAATTTGATCCGATCATCACCACCCCGGCCGTCGATCCGGATCATCGAGAACTTTCCCTTGAACTCTCGTTTGAACGTTCCTTGGTTCGAGACGACCACTCCTTTCTTTGACTGCCACAGGTAGATGTCGTCGGCAGCTGACGTGCCCTTGATGTCGAGCACAGTCCCGCCCGATTGTTTCAAGATCTGGACTGACAACGTTCCCACGGACATAAGCTGCCGATCTTCCAGCGACTCCATCACGACCTCAGACGCCCGTGCCGAGTTTCTCGTGCTCATAAGAGCTCCTGCGTAGGTGCCGGCGGCCGATTCCTCCGGCACACGCAACGGGAAATCTCCGGCGCAATCCCTTCACCGGTGCTCGCACCCGGATCAGGGCATGAGGGGTTCCCAGACTTTTTTCACGTAGGAGGTGTCCGGCTAACCGCCTCAGGCGTTGAGGCGAGTTTGAGACCGGACGCAACACGTTTGGAAGGAGTCCCCCATGCGCGTCCGTAACGAAGGTCTGCGTCGGAAAATGCTCCGCGAGACCGCTGAATTCCTCGAGTCACGCCTCAATCCGACTTGTGGGGCCGATCGAGTGGTCGTTCGGGAACCTGAATCAATCACATGGCCGCCCGCGACGAGTGAAAATGGGTCGGAGCGTTCCGCCCCCACTCCGGCGCGAGCTCCACACACGGGAAAGGAGATTCGTATGCGTCGCATTCGCATTGCAAAATGGATGGCTGCCGCAGTGATCTCGCTGGTCATCACTACCTTCAGCCTGCGCGTTCACGCCTCGACCACGGTCAACGGCCAGGTTCAGTACATGAGCCAGGCAATTGCCAACATCATGGCGGCGTCGAAAACCGTTGACTCGCTGAGTGCCTACGGGTACAGCTCAGGTGTGTGTGTGCTGGGCGGGTATCTGACGCGCGGGGCAACGGTTGACTTTACGACCGACTTTCACGTTGGTCATCGCTATGTCATCCTCGCTGGCGGCGATTTTGACGCGACGGACATGGACGCCGATCTGTCGGTCCAGAGCAACGGCCGGCTCATCGCAACCGATCACAGCGTCGGACCATACGCAGTTCTGACATTCACCGCCGACACTACGCAGCGGCATGTATTGCGAGTGAAGTTACACGCCAGCGACGCGTCGGGGTCGTTTGTTGCTGCGGCCATTCTTGAGGAGGGAGGCGTCAGCCTTCCGATCAGCAGCTTGGCCGAAGCGGGCGCGAACCTGATGAACTACTGCAACTTCGTGATGCAGGGCAGTGCGCTAAGCGGATACTCGGTCGGCTTTGAATCGAGCCCGAATCAGTGGGCATTGTTCGGTTCGATCCTCCGTACTGGCGAGAGCAGCCGCGTCTTTAATCTGCACCCCGGCGCCGGCCGTCGCCTCTTCTTGGCCGCGGGAGACTCCGACGCCGAGGATATCGACCTTGTTTTGGACGCCAACGCAGCATCGGTCGTCTTGGCCAGTGATTGGGATCGCGATCAGTTCCCGCTCATCGACTGGCATACGTTTGCGTCGAGTGACTACGGAATCTCTACCAAAATGTACCGCTCGACAAACAACCGACCGGCGCTTGTGTTGACGGCCGTGCTTAGCGTGCGATGACAAGTGACCTTCGGGATTTATGGGGCGCTTCCAGACTCCTGCGGCCTGGCAGCGCCCTCTTATTTGCGTCGGGCTGGATTTCATGTGCAGAACGGTCGCGGTAGGTCGAAATCCTTGGCGCATTTATGGTTGCGTCGCGGCCGTAACCGCTGGCTCCGACGCCGGTCGCGTCGTTGCCCTTAGCGACGCCAGTTCTGCCCGCCACGCGCTGGCTGAGTCCGGGTGTCCGGTGGCGTCGGCTGCTAGGATCAAACTCTGCAGCACGTTTCTGAATTGCGGCAGATTCTGCTGTCTGGATGCTTTAAAGCGATCGTACGCTACATGAAGCGGCGTTTCGGCCTCCTCACTGCGTCCAAGCGAGATCAAGCACGGACCATAGTGCCCGATGTATTGCGCCGCTGCATTCGCTGAGACCTGCGCCATCGGCGCTTCGTCGAAGAGCCGTTTGTAGATCTTCGCTGCCTCTGTGAGTTTCCCTTGCCGCTCAAGAACAATTCCAACGTTCTCACTGGATGCTAATGTGTTGGGATGCATCGCGCCCAATACCCGCCTTCGCTGCTCTAACGCCTTCTCGAATAGCGGTTGCGCCTCAGCGAATCTCCCTTCCGAGTACAAAACGTGTGCATAATTGTTCAGTGAATCTATCGTGTCCGGGTGCTCGTCTCCTAACACACGGCGGCGCTGCAGCAGCGCATCTCGAAGGAGCACTTCCGCTTCGCTCAATCTACCCAGCGACTCCAGCGCGAGCGCGTAATTGTTCATCGAGTCGATCGTATCGAAGTGGTCGGGGCCCAAGACGCGTCGACGTTGCTCCAAGGCTTGCAGATGCAGACGCTCAGCCTCGGCGAGGCGGCCTAACGACCAGACGACGCATCCGTAGTTGTTCAGCATCATGATGGTATCGGGATGATCCTCTCCGAGGATCTTGCGCGACTGCACGAGCGCCTGTCGCTGCAGAGGCTCTGCTTCACTCAGCCGGCCCAGCACCCTCAGCACTCCAGCATAGTTGTCAAGCGCCATGATCGTGTCGCGGTGGTCTTGCCCCAACACGCGGCGCTTCTGCTCCAGTGCCTGTCTGTAGAACGTCTCAGCTTCGTTCCACCGTCCCTGCGAATACAGTGCGAACGCATAGTTGTTCAAGGAGGCCATCGTGTCCGGGTCGTCGGCACCCAGAATCCGTTGACGCTGCTCCAGCGCCTGCTTGAACAACAATTCTGCTTCGCTCCACCGACCCAGCGACCGGAGCAGATATGCATAGTTGTGCAACGAGTTGATTGTGTCGACATGATCTTTGCCCAGCAGGCGTCGACGCCGCTCCAGAGCCTCGCGCTGTATCGGCTCCGCTTCACTGAGACGACCTAGGGAGGACAAGACGATCGCGTAGTTGTCCATCGAAGCGATAGTGTCAGGATGATCGTCGCCCAGTACCTGCCGTCGGCGTTCCAAAGCCGTCATCGCGTGAGGCAAAGCCAAGTCGGAGCGGCCGACTGCGAAATATGTGATGAGCAATGCGTTGCGAGCGGCGGCTTCGACCAAGGGCGTGTCTCTGAACCGCTCACCGACAGTCGCCGCCGCCGGCTCGATCATTGTCTTCACAATCATGTCGCGCACCGCAGTGTCGGGGATGCGTTCGGGAGTGGCACCGGACAGAACGTCCTTCGTGAGGAACTCGATCACCGTGTCGGCCTCTGATTTTCGTTGCTCGGCCGTGCGTCGTTGCCGGCTCGCAGTAATGGCGAAGTTCGTCGCGACAGCCGCTGCAATAGCCAATACGATCGTGACCGCGGCGGCTCCGGCGACCAATGCTTTGTTGCGCTTGGCAAACTTTGTGAGGTTGTACCAAGTGCTCGGAGGACGTATCGTCAAAGGCTCAGAGTTTAGATAACGCCTCACCTGCCCGGCCATTTCAGCTGCAGTCGCGAACCGGCGAGTCTTTTCCTTCGACAGTGCCTTCAGCAGAATCGTTTCGACATCGCCGCGCAGGCTCTTGTTGACGCTGCCGAGTCGGCTGGGCTCGTCGTCGCAAATGATTCTCGCCGCCTCAGGAAGTGACCGGCCTTTCACGTCATACGGCATCCGATCAGCCAGCAGCTCGTAGCCGATCACGCCGAGCGCGTACACGTCGGTTGCCTGATCCAAGTCATCGACCTGTCCTCGGATCTGCTCCGGGGCCATGTAGGGAACGGTGCCGACGATGTTGCCGGTTTCGGTGTGAAGGGTGGTCGCTGGCGCGTCTGAATCGATCGCTCGAGCCACGCCGAAATCAAGAATCTTGGGTTTTCCGTCGGTCGTAATCAGGATGTTATCGGGCTTGAGATCGCGATGAATAACACCCTTGTGGTGTGCATGGCTGACAGCTTGGCAGATTTCCAGCAGAATCTCAACGCGCTGTCGGACTTTCAACAGCGGTCGGCAACTTTTCAGATATTGATCGAGTGGCCGTCCATCGATCAGTTCCATGGCGAAGTACGGCTGCGGGCCACGTCCCGCGTCAGCAATTCCGGCGTAGTGGATGCGCGCAATGCCAGGGTGCTCTAGTCTCGCCAACAGGAGCGCTTCGTACTCGAAACGGCGCCGCATCGCGGGAGTCATGAGCCCGGGTTTGACGACCTTCAGCGCGACGCGCTGCTCGAGGCGCTGATGTTTGGCTTCGTACACCGCGCCCATGCCGCCTTCGTTAATCTTACGCAGGATGCGGTATTCACCAATGAGCCTGCCCACAGCCTTGTCCGCTGGATTTTCAGAAAACTCGTACGAATTCGACGACGGCATGGGACACGGCGTAGTTACTGCCTTAGGCAAGGTGTCGGTTGGTCCGATCGTCGTCAACAGCCAGCGAACCTCCTCCTGGACGATCGAGTCGTCCGCGCACAACCCGGCTAAAAGTGTGGCGTGGCGCCCGCTCGGCTCGGCCGAGATTTGGTCGTACAGCTGTTCGACTCGCCGTAGTTGCTCCGGCGTTAGGGACGGGTTTCGCGTCGGCGCGTTGGCTCTCACGAGCGCGTCCCTCCAAGTTCCCGACGAAGCCATTTTTTCGCGAACGCCCAATCGCGCTCAGCCGAGGACAATGAGATTCCTACCATCTGTGAAACTTTGGGCAGCGAGTGGGCGCAGAGGATGTGAAGTGTCGCTACCTCCGCTTTGCGGGGGTATTGCTCGCGCAGGTGGCGCAACGCGTCAGCCACTTCGGAACCATCATTGACACGGACGTCACTTGGCAACGGCGCTTCCACCTCGATCGCGGCCGCACCAGCGTGATCCTGCAGTGAAATTCCGCGCTTTCCGCCACCCCGTTTTTTGGCAAGACGTTGTTTCTGGTAATCGGCGATAAGGTGCTCGATCAGGCTTGCCGCCGCTGCGAAAAATCCGTCCGAGTCGGTCCAGTGAACCCGCTGGTCGAGAAGCTTCATGACCGCAGCGTTGGCGATCGCCGATGGGGATTCCGTGAGCGAAGCGAGTGGTCGGCGGAATCGAACTGCCATGCGCCGGGCGGCGATTCGGCGCATGTCGTTGTATACCATTTCAACCAGTTGGACGAAGGCGCCGTTTTGCCCGCCGTTGAGTTGGTCGAGTAGCGCCGTCAATTCCTTCGTCTTGTCGTTGCACATTTGCCCGAGGCCCCGTGCAGTCAAAAGCGCGATGGAGGACGAACTGACGAGAGATTAGACCACAGCGGTTAATCCTGACCAAGCGAAAAGCTCACGTGCGATTGGGCAACCATTGCTACCACCCAGTTTGCGCTCTTTTCTGACTTAGGCCTAGAGCCAAGCGTAGATCGTAGGCCTCGACAGACTCGTTGCCCTGGCGATGGTCGCGATCTTCGTTCCCTCGGCCTTCATCCGTCTGATCATCGCGACCTGCTCCGGCGTCACCTTGATCATCCGGCCCTTCTCCGACCCGCCCCAGCTGACGCCTCGCGCACGTGCCGCAGCCTGACCCGCCAACACCCGCTCCGCCCGCACCTCGGTCTCAAACTGCGCAACGCTCGCCAAAACGTTCGCTAGCATGCGGCCGGCGGCAGTAGACAGATCGATGCCGTCCTTCAGTGAAACTAGGTTGATCTTGCGCTGATACAACTCATCGAACAGAGCCGTGAGGCCTTTGGCGGTGCGGCCAAGCCTATCCAGCCGCCAAACAGCGACTTTGGAAACCCGACCCTCCTGCATCGCCTTAGCTAGCCGATTCCATGCCGGACGGTTCATCGTCTTGCCGGTGAACTTGTCCCTGTACCACACGATTTGACTGGCGTGTTGAGCAGCCCAGCGCTTCAGATCCGCCTCCTGCGAAGCTGTGTCCTGCGTCTGGCTCGAAACCCGAAGGTAGATCGCGATGTGTTTCATGCCGCGGCTCCGGATGTGGATGTCCGACAGTATAGTAGCCGCGCGGAAGGTATGTCAACTCTCGTTCTTACTCCACACATTACACTCAATCGCGACCTAGAAATCGGAGAAATAGCCGAGCATCGTAGTGTAGATGGAGAAATAGTCACCCTTTACACTTGCGACAAGGATAGACACCTCTCGGAGTGCGCCGGCATCGCGTGTTCTGTCGCGCTGGCCCCGTCTTCGCCGTCGTGGATTATGCAGAGATGTCGGAACGACCACTTGTTGCTAACCTGCGCTCGATTGGTAGACGGGTTGCGTCGCCTCGATCGCCTGGAAGATGCTGGCAATCATTTCGCTTTTACCGGCAAACAGCCCGTCCGGGCCACCTGCGTGCAAACCGGTGAACGGCGCTTCGTAGAGCGCGCCCGGCTCAATCACTCCGCGTGCCGTCAATTGCTCGATGATCATCTCAACAAACCGAATCTGCGGCGGCGTTAGGCTTTGATTGGATAGCAGCCTGGCAAACGCGGCCTGTGCCGCGGCCCGGTCCATGCCCACCAATCCGCGGACGAAATGCACCAGTGAAGGCGCCTTGCTCTGTGCGAGCATTCCCTTCAGCAGCGCCTCGCCATCCGCTTCGCCGATCTTCACCAGCATCGTCTCAAGCTCCTGCAGATCGGATGCCGTCAACGGCTGGTTCGTCCGCAAGCGATGGATCACGATGTTATTCAGATGGCTCTGCAGGTACTGCTCGACCTTTCGCTGATACTCCACCCCGGTCATCCTTGGAATCTCGACGAGCCCGTCCTCAATCACACCGGTGATCTCGTCCTCGAAGTCGGTGAACACGATGTGCCGCTTGGTTTTGTCCAGCAGCGGCACCAATTCGCGCAGGCGCAGCCGCATCTCCTCCAAATCCGCGATCGTGATCCCCACCCAGAAGTCCGTGCTCTGCATCGCCTGCAGATAGCCAAGCTGCTCTTTCACCGCCGGGATCGTGCTCTTCTCCTCAAGCAGCATCGCGATCTCCGCCGCCTTCTTGCGGTCCTTCTCGAACCCGCTGACGTCGTGCTCGACCGTCGCCAACTGCATCCGCAGCGCCATCAGGTCGAAAAGCCGCGACTCGATCTCTTCAGCGGGAATCTCGCTCGGGAGCCCGGCCACTTCCTCCTGCAGCGTTTCGCGATCGCCATCGCTCAACTGGTCCCACGCTTCGCGGTCCTTGAACTTGCCCACCGCCTGCAGGTGCATCCGTACGATGAAATTCTCGGCGTTCATCGCCGCCACTTCTGCGTGGAGCAGGTTCGTCGTCGGCGTGCGCACCTTGTCGTCGGGATCGAGCGCCGGTGCCCTTTGGGTGTGGCCGATCAGTTCGACGCGCGAGCGAAACAGCCTCGCCCCCAGCGGCATTCCGCCGCCCCGTTCGATGCCGTCGGGGTTCATCTTGAAGAAGTCAAAGTTGTAGCAGAAGTCGAAGATGCGAAAATCTTTCTTATCCATCCCCGGCCCGGACAAGTCGGGGCACAATCGCGTGCCGCGCCCAATCATCTGCCAGAACTTGATCTTCGAATATACTGGCTTGAAGAAGACCAGGTTCGCCACCTCCGGCACGTCGATGCCCGTATCGAGCATGTCCACCGAGATCGCGATGTGAGGGTCCTTGTTCTTGATCGAGAAGTCGTCGATCAGGCTGAGGGCGTACGCGTCGTAGTTGTCGATCACCCGCGCGAATTTCCCTGCGTGCTGCGGGTAATGGTGGTTGAACCGCTTCTCGATGAATACGGCGTGCTCATGGTTGCGCGCGAAGATGATCGTCTTGGCCAGCCGATCGCCGCCGTCTACCTTGTGCCCGTGCTCCATCAGGTATTGCAGCGCCTGATCCACCGTGTTGGCGTTAAACAACCAGTTGTTGATCGCCGCCGGCTCGACGCGCGCCGGGACCGTCGGGGTTAGTGAATCATCACCCCAGTCGGTCGATTCCCATTCCTCTTTTTCCTTCTCGCTCAGGTCGTCGTAGTTGATACCCCGACCAGGAAACTTCAGGTTCACCTGGATCGCGCGCGGTGGAACCAGAAACCCGTCCTTGACCGCTGTGTCCAGTTCGTACGCGTCTGTTGGCACGCCCGGCTGCAGGCCAAAAAGTTGATACGTGTTCCGATCCACCTGCTCGCGCGGCGTTGCGGTCAATCCCACCAGCAGGCTGTCGAAATACCGGAAGATCGCCCCGAACTTCTGGTAGACCGACCGGTGCGCCTCGTCGATGATCACCAAGTCGAAATGCCCCACGCCGAAGCGCGCTTCGAATCCGCTGGCGCCGGGCCGGGTCTCGTCGATCAGCCCCATCATCGTCGGGTACGTGCAGACGTGCACCCGGCCGGACTTGTCCTTCTCCGTCACCAGGTTCACCGGGCTCGATTCCGGCAAATGCCGCTTGAACGCGTTCACCGCCTGCCGTACCAGCGCCACGCGGTCGGCGAGGAACAGCGCCCGCTTCACCCAGCCGGCCCGCTGCAGCAGATCGACCAGCGCCACCGCCGTGCGGGTCTTGCCCGTGCCGGTCGCCATCACCAGAAGCGACTTGCGATGTCCTGAAGCGAAATGCTGCGCGATGCTGCCGATCGCCCGCTTCTGGTAGTACCGCTCGACGATCGCATCCTTGATCTTCGTCACGTCCAGCGGCTTGCGCTGCTCGCGCCGGCGGATCAGCGTGTCCAGCTCGTCCTTCTTGCAGAACCCCGCCACCTCGCGCGGCGGATACATCAGGTCGTCCCACAGCCACGTCGTGTACCCGTTCGTGTAATAGATCAACGGCCGCTGGCCGTGCACCTTTTCCAGACAGTCGGCGTACAGCTTCGCCTGTTGCTGGCCGCGGCGCGGGTCGGCGATCGTCTTTTTGGCTTCCACCACCGCCAGCGGCTTGCCGTCATCCCCCCAGAGGACGTAATCGACATAGCCGCAGCCGCTCCCCAGCTCGCCCGAACGCTTCGGCATGCCGGTCACTTCGTACTCCCGGTCGCGCGGCTGATCGAGCGCCCAGCCCGCCCGGGCCAGTTCCAGGTCGATGATCCGCTTGCGCGTCGTCGCCTCGTCGTAGTCGTGCGTGTCCGGAACCTCTTCATTCTCCGCCCGGATCGCCGCCACGCGCGCCTGCAGTTCCTCGACCTGCGTCTCCAACGCGCGGCGCTTCTCCTCGGCTTCGTCTTTCTGTTTGGTGATCGCTTCGAGCTTTTCCAGCGGGGCGACCGGGCCGGTCTGCGCCGGCGGGATGATCGACTCGTCGTACGTCACCCCTTCGAGCTTCTCCGCCCCCTTGCGCAGGTAGGTCCGCCCGGCCCAGTAGAGGATGTGGTACACCTCGCGCATCACGTCCAGCGCGACCGACGGGTCGGGGGCATTATTGCCATGGACGGCGTTGTTGCCGGCCTTGCGGACGTACTCGGCCTTCTGCCAGATCGTCTGCCCGGCGACCTGCACGAACGTCGGCTCGTTCATGTAGCCGTCGAGGTTCGTCACCTTCGGCGGGTTGAGCCGCTTGTCCAGCTTGTAGACCCGTTTGATGAGCTGCTCGAGCGTGTGCCGGGCATGAAAGCAGGACGCCCGCGGGTCGCCATGGATAGCCCGCTCCGCCAGCGTCGCCCCCTCGGCCGCGTGTGGAAACTCCTGGGCGAGGAACGCGAAGTTGTCCGAGATCGTTACAGCGGCCATAACAGTTCCCCTAGAGTTCTCCCCGGAAGGCACGGGATTGGAGCGCGGCGAAGAGGGTGTCGAGTTCAGCGAGGTGGGCGCACTGCGCGGCTTTCTGACGTTCATGCGACTCGAAGAAACGTCGAAATCGCATTTGATCGTTGATTGGCGGAACCAGAACTAACAGCCGCTTTAAGTCGCCAAGGTTTAGCAGCGGTTGATTCCCGCCTTTCGTCGTATCGCGAATCTGACGCTGAAAATGATCTGAATCCATTTGCTGGAAAAGGAAAGCGGAGTCGATTGACTTCGAGGGCGCTAAGACGGCGAGATTGCGGTGAACGTTCGAGCCGGCAAAGCGAGATGGGACGAGAGCGCACAACCCAATCGTTCCTACAAGTGAGATCACGATCTCACCACCCGATAAGAGGGTCCGCTTGTACTGGTTCGACAAACTGCTCGGCACGCGGTGAAGATCGTCGTCACTGACTCGGCCCCCGCGAATATCTTGGATCCGCAGCATCACAATGCCGTCTTTCTCGTAGTCCCCCGGCTTAAGAATTCCGTACGAGATAGGGCGGTCCGGGTGCAGGATATCTTCGATCGGCTTGCGCTCCCACCCCTTTGGATTGGCCACCGGATCGCCAAAGAGGTCGAGGAAGGTGGCTTGGAGGAGGGTGTCGAGTTGGGCGAGGGCTTCGCGGCGTTTGGCACGCAACGCATCCGCCGCATCCAGTATCCCCGCAATCCGTTTCTGCTCCGCCAGCGGCGGGAGGGGGATTTCGATCTTCGCCAACTCCTTAGGGCTAAGACGCGGCAGGTTTGCGCCGGCCGCCCTTGAGTTCGCGTATTCAACCATCGACCCTTGGCGAAGGAAGTAGCAGAGATATCGACGGTCCAAGTTGGGGCCGGGAAGCACTGGAATAATGTCCGTGCTGCAAATGCCGGAGAATGTGGGCAGAGCGATCTTGGCGAGATAAGGACGGAGCTTTCCGTACAGCAGATGATCTGCGGTAAACCGAAACTTCGAACTGGCCAGTTCGCCGTTCGTCACCTTCGGGACATCGAGAATCTTGCCGCCAGATTCGATGTGCTCTAAGCCGAGGTAATTCGTCCCCGGCTCGATCTCCGACGCCGAAATGGACGACCGGTCGAGTTCTGCGACTTCGCCAAGCTCTTTAGTGGCCCAACTCACTTCAGCATCCCCTCCAATTCCTTCCGTCCCTTCTCAATCTCCTCCTCCAGCTTCGCCAGTCGCGAGAGGATCACCTTCGGCGAATCGTATTCGACGGCTTCGTACGCCACTTCCTTGTAGCGGTTGATGGAGAGGTCGTAGTCGTTGGCGGCGATCTCGGACTTGGGGACGAGGAAGCTCTGGTCGGTGCGTTTGCGGCCCTTTTCCTTCGCCCGGTTCTGCCAGCGTTTGAGCAGGTCGGGCAGGTCGGACTTGTCGGGCTGGGGGGTGCGTTTGTCGTCGAGGGAGAAGCCGTCGGCGCGCATGTCGTAGAACCACACATCATCCGTGCCGCCGGAGTTGGTCTTGGTGAAGAGCAGGACAGCGGTGGAGACGCCGGCGTAGGGTTTGAAGACGCCGGACGGCATGGAGACGATGCCGTCGAGCTTCTGGTCTTCGACCAGCATCTTGCGCAGCGCCTTGTGGGCGGTGGACGAGCCGAAGAGCACGCCGTCGGGCACGATGACGGCGGCGCGGCCGCCGGTCTGGAGCAGACGCAGGAAGAGCGCGAGGAACAGCAGCTCGGTCTTTTTGGTCTTCACGACCTGCAGCAGGTCCTTGGCGGTGGATTCGTAATCGAGGCTGCCGGCGAACGGGGGATTGGCCAGGACGAGCGTGAACCGCTCGGCGTCGTCCTTGTCCGATTGCGCGAGCGAATCGCGGTAGCGGATGTCGGGGTTTTCCACGCCGTGCAGCAGCATGTTCATCGAGCCGATGCGGAGCATGGTCGAGTCGAAGTCGTAGCCGTGGAACGTGCCGGAGTTGAACTTTTTGCGCGATTGCTCGGTCTTGTAGATCGAATCGCTGTGATGGGTGACGAGATGCTCAGACGCGGCGATGAGGAACCCGGCCGTGCCGCAGGCCGGGTCGCAGATGACGTCCTTGGGCGTGGGGGCGGTCATCTCGACCATGAGCTTGATGATGTGCCGCGGCGTACGGAACTGCCCGTTCTGCCCGGCGGTGGCGATCTTGCCGAGCATGTACTCGTAGAGATCACCCTTGGTGTCGCGGTCGGACATGTCGATGGCATCGAGTTGATCAACGACGTTCGAAAGCACGCGCGGCGTGGGCATCATGAAGAGGGCATCTTTCATGTGGTGCGTGTAGGTGCTGGCACGCTCGGGATCGTCGTGGCCGTTGCCGAGGGTCTTGATGAAGGGGAAGACTTCGGTCTGAACCGTCTTGAACATCTCCTCGGGGGCCGTCTCTTTGAAGCGCGACCAGCGGAGCTTGTCCTGCCCTTTCTTGAAGATCGGATCTTCGATCGGGTTGCCTGTGCGGGCGGCCTTGTTCTCCTTCAGCGTCTGGAGTTCGTCGAGACGTTTGATGAAGAGCAGGTAAGTGAGTTGTTCGATGACAGATAGCGGATTGGAGATGCCGCCGGACCACATGGCGTCCCAGATGCGGTCGACTTTGGATTTGAGTTCGCCCGTGATCATTGCTTATTAACCGTCAATAAATTCCCCGAATCGCGTCTGCAGAATTGCGTGCGCCCATGGCCGATGCCACGCCCGTGTCCAAAAGGAATTTGACTGTTGCTGCGCGCGTCTGTCAAAGAAATGGAAACGAGATGACCGAGGACACGTACGACCGCTGATCGTAATTGCAGTCTCTTGCGTAGGCGGCCGAACAGACTCAAATTGAGGTGACCGACGCCGGTGCTTTACCACCGTGCCGGTCTCCGTCGTCGTTGCTGCGTGCGACGCTCAATTTTCCGGGAAACTCGAACCATTCCCTCATTGTTGAGATGAGCGGACATGCGCACGAGGAAGGATGAAACACCGGCCCGTCAGGCCAAGCTCAACACCGATTTTCTGGGTAAGACGTGTGATCGACTCATGGTAGATTGAAAGGACCCGGCATACCCGGCGCCCTTTCCTGTGGGGCTATGCTCTCGGCTTCATCAATACGATCGTCGGCATGAGGCCGCCAGGCTGCACCCGAAGCGCCGTAGCAAGCCGTTCAATGGTCTCCAGCCGGACAGATCGTTGGCCCCGCTCGATGAGACTGATGTGGGTTCGGTGCAAGCGCGCGGCGTTTGCCAACGCCTCTTGAGACATGCCCCGACGCACTCTAATTGATCGCACCCGATCACCGAACTGTTGTGCAAAGGAGCGCCCAGCCACGATTGCAAACAATCAGTGTTTGCAGACAATACAGCCACAGACAACGCGCAACACTTTGCGTTGGAGTTGACAGATGCAAAGACGGCGCTCGGCATCAGTTCCCACCCTTCGCCGATCACGAGAAGATCGTCGCCGAGATCGAGGCCGGCTCCGGCAGATGGATGAGAATCGCAGCTCATCGAGCGCATCGAGAAAGGATCGCCGTCACCTCCCCCGAATGGCGGGCGGGCGGTGCCTCACGCGGCGCCCAAAATGGAGGTCGCAGTGAACGAGCCACTGAATCCCAGCGGCATGATGCCGCTCTCCGATGACGAAATGCGCTTGGTTCGTTTTTATCGTTGCCTGAGTTTCGGCGATCGAGAGGAGGTGTTGATCACTGCCGGGGAACGCGCCATGGCGCAATGGCTGCCAGATCAATCGGCGACTTCATTCATGCCGATCGCCGGCGGGGTCGAGCCAGAACGAATCGACGGGAATATTCACGACCTCATCGAGCGCGACAACACTATTGCGGGGATTCTTTACTATGGGATCCAAGCGACCGGTGAACCAACCGAAACGCTGCTGGGTCCAGGCGATGACCCTGACGCTGAGACGGAGGCGGCTCAGCGCTTCGCAGCCGCCGCGCAAGCAAGAGCGGATGAGCAGGGAACATGTTTCAGGTACAACGAAGCATTCGCCTGCGAGTACCTCCGCGCCTGGCGATGGGAACTCCTCCTAGCCTGCGAAACCGCTAGCAGGCGCTGAGGCATACGGAATGGATCGATTGCTCCAAGCGATCATCGACGCCCACTACGACAAGTGCGTGTCGCGAGTGATCCATCGTCTTCGACGCATCTCGTCGCGAGATTGGCAGGGTGACCACGCGCCGATGCGAAATCTTTGGGATCATTGGAAGCTGGAGATGCAGAACGAGCATTCACTCGTGCATGAGATGCTTGAGAATGCTGTCCGCGCCGAGGTTTCGCTCGTGATCAAGAAGCTGCCGCACGAGGCTGGCGCTTTGATGACGCTTGCCACCGATGCCTTGGACGACTTGGAAGAAGATCCAGGCACGCCAGTCTTTGCGCCCGACGCAGTCGCTGCTAAGTTGATGGGTCGGGTAAACAGCCGCGCCTGCGTCGAGCCGCACCGGCGGGAGGTTCAGCGTTGCTTGGACGAGATCGAGCGCGATCGATTCGAGCTCGACAATGAGACTAATCGATACGATAGGTAAATCCGTCCGTCTCCGCGAGCACCACGTTTTAAAGCTCCTGAAGACACTCTGGCGGGGCGGCGACCGCGAAGCAAGTCTTCCTATCCGTACACTTCTACGCGGCCCATCGTCTGACATTGGTTGGTTGCGACAAAGCCCTTCAGGCAATCGAGCAGATGGTTGGGCCCGGTGTCGTCGAACGCATCGGAGGACAATGGTCTACCTTCTCGGTCGACTTTGTATTTCCAGCTTCTAAATTCCCGGCGCAGGTTCACGAGCGGCTCGAAGACGAACAAGCTACGATTTTCAAGACGGAACTTCACCTTTTGCACCATCGAGTGTTCACCCATCTGATTCACCCTGGGCCAGCCCGAAAGCGGCGTGATGCCGCCGTTTTCATATTGCCGGGCAATGGTCTCGGTCAGGCCTGGCTGCAGGTTGTAAGCGCACGGATCGATGAAATTGCGCCGATACGCTTCGTCGCCACTGGCGGTGAGGATCAGCCTCGCGTTATCCGCGATCGAGCGGCCGCGCTCATAATGTTCGCGATACGCAATGACGTGCTCATTCGGCGCGACCGTGAGCCAGAGGCAGGCCGTCGGTGCGCTGGCGCCGTAGTCGATGGCCCTGAACTTGGGCCAGTGATGGGGGATCGGAAACGGTTTTAGCAGGTGCCCCGTCTCGACGCCGCCGGCATTCGTTCGGATGGCGTCGGCGAATTCTTTGTAGACGAGTCCCTCCATCAGAACGAATTCGCCACGGATCCTCAGTTTCTGCTCATCAGCGGTCATCCGGGCGGCGGCTTGCTCGATGGCGCCTTGAGGCAGGTTCGACGCGTTGTCGTGCATAGAAAACATCTGCACGTAGACGCCAGCGCGGGGCTCGGCTTCGACGAGGCGATCCAATTGCCAGGACTGTTCGGGGATGTCGGAGTAAAGGATGAAGCCGTTGCGATCAACGATACGCGGAATCAAACGGTTGAAGATCGTCTCCGGAAGGCGTTCGTCGACCCACACGCCCGTCAATTTCGCCTGCTCGAATGTGGAGGGATCTTGGTCGGCCGAACGGAATTCAACGAGGCAGGTACCGCCATCGCTCGCCGGCAACACGACCTTTCGGTGCATGCCGAACCCGATCTTTTCGTCCCAGGCCTGACTGCTGAACATCCGGCGGGGCAGCGCCTCCCAGAGCTCTCGCTGCTGGCCGCCAACAGAACGCTCCAGGTTTTGGCCGACGCACCAAAACCAGTCCCCAGCCTTCGCGTGGTCGCGCAGGTACTTCGCAAAGCAAAGCCGGCCGGCGGCGTGCGTTTTGCCGGATCGGTTCGCGCCGAGCGCGACCACGATGTCGACGCGGCGGCCGGTGGCGTCCGCGCGGTCGAAGAAAACTTTCTGGAATTGACGCTGCTTCGGCGAGGCCCGACGCTCGGCGATCTCGATCTGCTGGTCGGCCAGGATCTCGGCGGCGCGAGCCAGCATGTCCGCGGGCAACTTGACAGCGTCGGGGTGGGCAACCAGCTGGCTAAGCTCGTCAAGAATGGGCATCATGCCCGTCCGTTCTCATCTACCTTTAGAAGACCTCGCATTTTGGCCACGAGCCGTGCCTGCTCGGCTTCACGCTCGGCGACGGTCAGTTCACGCTGGTCATCCAGATGAGTTGTGGTCTCCTGGTGGGGTTTGCCATAGCCGCGGTCGAGAAGGGCATTGTACGCGGCGACACGGGCGGGGGCGGGAGCCTGCGTGTTGCGCGCGATCTCGAGCAGGCCAGTAATGCACTCCGGGCCGTGCTTCTGCGCCAGCTCACGAACCTCGCCGAGCACCTTCGGGCGTCCGCCTGGGTTACCGGATTGGCCTTTCTTGAACGGCATGACGACCCCTATTGATCACGACTGTTCTCAGCGCTCGATCGGAATGCACTCGCTATCGCGATCTAAGTGTACGACACTCGGGAAAGCGACGGCAAAGGTCAGATGTCCGCTTTACGGACAATTCCCGCGGTCACGTCTACGGAGAGCAGGTCGTCGGTGATGATCACGTGGTACTTTCCCCCGCAGGTCGAGCACTCGCAGTAACGCCGCACATCGCCGCCGGCCAGTCGACGCGACCGATAGCAGCGACGGCCTTCCGCGCCACAGTGTGGGCAGCGGACGCGAGGGATGATGATTTCGCGGGTGATGTTCACTTGGGTTCGATGCCGACGATCGGCGCACCGGTCAAAATGTGACTGTTCGGGGGCATCCGCACCCTTCGACCGACCGCCCCTCCGAGGTGACTTTTGTCACTCTCGGGGGGTACGGGGGGACGCGTGTGTGTGTGAAACATCTTCGTCATGGTGCTACTTTTCCACGTAAGTTAAGGGCTGTTCGGAAGTTGCAATGTAAACGGTCTTCTTCTTCGGAAATGACCACTCAAACGCCCTTTTTTCGTCTATGGCGAGGGCAATGAAGCCTTCGATATCGCGGCTAGGGACGCCCGCCTCGCGGGCCCGTGCGACGATCACCGTCTTCGCCTTCGGCCCGGTCGAGATAAACTGGGCGATGAACTCCTCCTTGGTCATCGGTTCCGGCTTGTCCTTCGGTTGTGGCTGGGGTTTGTCCGTGTTGCGGCTCTTATGGCCGCTTTTGAGGTTCGCGGGGTCGAGCAGGTCATCGCGTTCCCAAAGCGGATATTTCCACCTCAGCACCAAGGGCAGCACGGGCGGGAACGAGCGCACGCGGGCGTCGAAGACAATGGCGTCGTCGGCCTGGTGTTCGCGCAGCGCAATGTGGCAGTCGGCAGAACGGGATTGCGCCGATGCTCCGGCGCCGACGTCAACGATCCGTTTTTCGGCTTGGCTTCCCTTCGTGCCGTGGTGGATGATGATCAGCGCGCCGTCGATGTGCTCGGCCATGCGTTCCCACCGGCGGTAGAGTTGGGTCATCTGGGCGTTGCTGTTCTCGTCGAATTTCTCGGGATACGTCTTGTAAAGCGGGTCGATGATGACCGCCGAGTATGTGCGCGGCGGCAGGGCTAGGAGGATCTTCTCGACCTGGTCGATCGTCGCAGATCGGCCGCGGAGCGAGACCACGTCGATCATGTTGGCGATGTCGTCCGGCTGGGCGAACATGGCACTGGCGATGTCTCGGGTGCGCTGGGTTATCGAAGGCTTCTGCAGTTCCATGTCGATGACCAGCACTTTGCCGGCCCGACATTTGAATCGGTCCAGCCACACGCGACCCATGGCCATACAGATCGCGAGGCACAAAACCAGGTACGTCTTGTAGCTCTTGCTGGCGCTGATCAGGTTTGCGACCTCGCCACGCCGAACGAGCCCTTCGATGATCGGCTCCCGCAGATGCGGGTCGGACTTCCAGATTTCGCCGAGCGGCACAGGGCAAATGTCGACTTGCTCGCGGGATGCCTGTTCCTCTTGGGTGCCGTCAGTGCTGTTCGGCACCCAGTTCGGCGTGAGCTCGACTAGTTCCCGGAGCGACTCGACGTTCCCGCCGGCGGCAAAAAAGTCGCTGGCGTCCTTCACTCCCTCGCCGGGACATTCGATGACCCTGATCTCGGCGGCTTTGCCGTGAAGGGATGCCGCGACCTGATCGGCGTGCATTCTGCCGGGGCCGTCTTTGTCTGCGATGATGCAGCAACGACGACCGCGTAGCGTTTCGGAGTACTCGTCCTTCCATTTGCCAGCGCCGCCCACGTTGCACGTCGCGATCAGGTTTTCGAGGTGGAGCCGGTCAACATCCTTTTCGCCTTCCGCGATGAAGATCCAATCGTCGTGGCCTTCTTGAAATGCGTTCAGGAGATCGGGCAGGCGATACAGCAACCGCTCGACGCCTTCCATATTCCAGATCCATCTGTTTTTGCCGTTTGTGTCTTTGCCGTTTGGTCTGCGCTGCCGGAAGTCCTTGGGGGAGTGCCGGACGACCTGGTATCGGAGCTCACCTTCGGCATCGAGATAGGTGTAGATCGCAACGATCTTCCCGGCGCCGTTGGTGTTCGTCTTCTGTGGGAAGATGTCGGCCAGGTTCATGCCGATTTTCGACAAGATCGCGCCGACATTGCAGCCGGCGTGACAGTGCAGGAGAACGCGCCCGTCATCGCCCTTGTTCACGCTCAAGCTCGCGTGGCGGTCGTCGTGGGCGGGGCATCTGGCAACGAAGCCGGCGCCCGACCGCTTGACGTTCTCGAGCTTCGAGACGACTTCAGTAATCGGATCCACTGTGGCGAACATCTGATAGCCTTCAGAACGGGACCGGCGTCGAATCTGGGTAAATGGCCGTCGCGAGCGATCCAGCTTTCTTGAGGAAGGTCTCGATCGCGTGATCGAGGTCGTGGGCCGGATCGCGCTCAACTCGATCAAAAGTCTCACGGTGCGTGTCGATGACGCGGAACTTGGTCGCGAGTCGTTCCAAAATCGGTTCCAGCAGCGTGAGGTCGGCACGGATCTCGTCAGCGATCACGCGACGAAACCACGCTCGGTCAACCGCGACGGAGTCGCCGATGGTGGCGATGATGTTGGCATCGCCGGTGCGATTACTGTTTTCATCTGGCAGTTTGGGCTGCACGTGCCCGTGCAAGGCGGCAAGTTTCTTGGCCCCCTCCAGAAGGTCGGCAGCAGTCCTTTGGTTTTTCATAAACATATCTTTCTGGTTAGAGGCCAATGGCGACCGGCGAATCTGAAGATCGTCGACGTCGAGGTGATCGGGCGTGATCGCACCGTGGGGCGGAAACGCCGTTATCGCCAGCAGCGAGTTCGCGGTAGCGGGCAAGCGCGGCCACGAAATGCTCGCGGTGCTGTAGCGGTGGCAAGCCGCAGCTCCGGGTCGTGGCGCTGATGACGTCGATGGCGTAGTTGGCCAGCAGCGCCTTTCGGCCCGGCACCGCGCGCTGATGCTGGCGGGCTAGTCGCGCGACGATAGCACCGACGCGATGGTCAGCGAGCAGTTGAGCGGCCAACGTCTGCGCCGACGAATTTTGTTTGACCGTTGGTGTGGTAGTCCGTATGATTTCCATGTCAGTCCTTTCCAGTTCGTGGTTCCTGCTTCGATCTTCGACGCTGACCCGGTTCGCGGCCGAGTCGCGTCATGCGCTTGCTACAACATTCCGGCCGCCTCCAGTTCCTTGATCGCGTTGTTCTTTTGACGATCTCTTGTCGTTTTCCGTGGCGTCGGCGTAGGCGTGTTGGTCGCGCCGCTGAGCGCGCAGACGAATCTCTTGACGGCTTGGCGGGATGTGCGAAGTCCTCCCGCGACGCGGCAGAATTCCAAACGAACTGGCATACCGTGGATGTCCTTGCGGCCGCGATCGAACAGGTCGTAAACCTGCTTCGGCTCCATCGGTCGCAACCCGGGCAACGTGCAAGCGGTGGCGACGTCGACGAGGTCCTCGGTGAGCAAGCGTTCGATTGTGTCGACGGTGGGGCTACGCACTGGTAACCACCTCCCGCCGAGTGACAGGCTTTCCGGCACGTTTCAAAGCCATTCTGATCACGTCGAGCAGGGCGCGGTCGATCATCCGCCGGCCGCCGATGATCGGAGCGAGATCGTCACGAAGCTGCCGTTTGTAAAACAACTCGGAGATGTCTTTGGGGCGGGCTCCCAGTTCTCGGGCCGCTTCGCTGACATTGACGTGCGACGACATGTACGACCTCCGAAACAACGACCATCACCGTGACGGTCGGAATACGGGGAGTGTGCTATTGCGAAGTTACTGACTGGAAGCGCATGCAGGAACAAAGTCGCGCAGGGGCTTGTTTTTCGGGCAGTTTTTTGATGCGGAGTGCGGATGGCGTGCTATTAGCATGGGGCCGCATGCCATTGGCATGGGGCTTCCCGCCGGCTAGATGGTGGGCCGACCCCTGCCCTTTAGCATGCGACCGGGTTCGCTGCAATCGGTGCATCTCTCCGGCCTGTCGGCTGTTGTATGAGGATGTCTCGCGTTGCACACGTCACAGTACCAGTTGTATTTAGTGCGTTGTGATGTGACTCGGAGCTTTTCGCGTGAAATTGGCCGGCGCGTTCGCTGCGGGCGCTGGGAATGAGCGGGCATTGTCCATACTTTCGTTTCTAGATCTTGTTTCGCTCCTGGAATCCGCCCCTTTTTGCAAAGCTTGGTGACGCATGTCGTTGAAACGTTCCACGCCCTCGCGGCATCGTTCGTGGTCCATCGCTGCGGCACCTCCGCGGTTGTCATCATCGGTCCCGCGTTCAAGACTTGCACTACATGTCGAAGTTGCCCCAGCCGCTTACTCGTATGATTGATCAATCGCGGCAAGGCCCTGCCAGCGGCGATGGGAAAATCTGTCCCACGGATGGTGCTGGGGGCATGCATGCTGTCTCTGTTAAAATCATCGTATTCTGCCAACTGTCGCATAAATTGGGCCTTGCCCTCAAACGTCTCCCCGATCTCTGGTGCTGCTTTGAGTGCGTCGGCTGCGTCTGCCATCCATGAGTATTCGTTGGCGAGTTCGCGGCAGACGTTCGCGAGTTGAGTTCTAACGATCAAAAGCGTATCGACAGTACGATCTCTTACCTCCGGCACGGTGACTGTTCTGAAGGCAGACTTGGTTTGTCGGTACTTCTTGACTAATGAATCTAATTGCGCGAGACGCGAGTCGATCCGACGAAGGCGTTCAGGAAATGCACGAACAATTGCAAGCATGCTCCACCATCTTTCTGCGGGCAGTGGCCGCGGGCGCCGCAGCGTTGATGGTGGTGAATGCCGTAAGCGCCCGGGCCTCAGCGGACCTGGCCGCTGTCCCGCGCTCAGATTCTACCCGACTTCGGCGACGATGCGCTTCGCCGCCGCAACGTTTTTCTCGGCGTAAACCTGCGTCACGGTCAGCGTGCGGTGGCCGAGGATCACCTGCGCCGCTTCGAGACCGTGCGTCTTCCTCAACTCCGTGGCCGCCGTATGACGACACTGATTCGGTGCCCACGTATGCGCCGCACGCCAAGCCGCCAGTTCGGTGCGCTGATTGTCGCTGAGCCGCTCTTTCCACGCTCGCACGCTCTCGCGCCGCTCGATAACTTTTCCACCACGTTTCATCTGAAACACCTTCCGGCCGAGCGGTGGAGGCGGTGCAAAAGCCACGTCGCACGCCCTTGCGATTGCCCGGCCGTACGAAGTCGTCGTGTATCGCTCGCCCACCGGCCGCGATCGCCGTTTGCCGTGACCTTGGCCGGGCTTGTTTCCCTGATTCAGAGGCGTCTGACGGCGAGCGTGCCGACGGTCGAGCTGCTGCTGAACGGAATCACGCGGGTCGAATAAGTACGCCGTCGGGTTGAGCGGCTTGAGGAACGGCGCGAGGATCTCCTGCGCTCGTGGGCCGAAATAGATTTCGCGCGTGTGCCCGCGGTGCATTGTCTTGTGAAACTGCGGACGGTAGACCCATAGGTTGCCGGTTCGGTCAATATCGCCGGTGCGGAGAATCACCGCTTCGCCAGGACGAATCGCGCTCGCGAGTTGCAGCCTGACCATCGCCTGGACGGTGGGGGACAAGTGCGGCAAGGTCGCCTCGACCACCTCGATGGGTACCGGCTTGATCGGATCGGACTCGGGGGCATCCGTGCGCCCCTGTCGCAGCCCTTCGACCGGCACGAGCTTGCGGAATGCAGATTCGGGAACCATTTCATTCGCTGCGGCCCACTTGAAACAGCGCTTGATCGTGTTGACGGCGTGATTGACGCTCTTGCGCGCCCAGCCAAGTTTGACTATGGTGTCACGCACTGCCTGAAGACGCAGCGGACCAAAGTCCATGGCGGACGTTGTCGCGTAGAGCTTGGTGAGCGGCTTGAGCTCGCGAACAATTCGAGCGACTTCGTTCGTCGGCGTGCCGTCAGCGCGGCGGTAGTACGTTTTCGAATGGTCCAGGTAGGCAACGACGATCTCCGCGACCGTGATCGACAGCGGGTCGACGGGCAGGCGTCGGCCGGCAGCCTGCCACTCGCCGACACGTCGGTTGTACTCCGCTTTGCTCTCCGGACTGTTCCATTTCCCCAAGTAGATGTCCCGGCCGTCGAGGCACACGTAGGCCAAGTTTTTTGCCTTGTGATGGCAGTAGCCAGGCACCTTGTTTTCAGCGAGTTTCGGCATGGTGGGAGCCTCCAGAGTGGCCGGCATTTTGCGCCAAGCGGGGTGAAAATCCGTACGGTACGGTTTTTTATGCCTCAAAACGCAAACACGCCCGTTGCTGGGCGTGTGCATTTTACCTCGGATTTTGTGATGTAAAGTGAAAAGTGGGCCCGACAAGATTCGAACTTGTGACCTCGTCCTTATCAGGGACGCGCTCTAACCAACTGAGCTACGAGCCCGCGGGATTCGCTCTACTTTTTTGAGCGGCGAAGGATTTTACGAGGGGGCGGGCCGGTGTCAACCGGGAGTGCGGTTTGATCTGTTGCCGCTCGGCGTCAGCGGGCCAGGGTGACGCCCATTACGCCGATGACCACTTCGTTGGCCGTGGCGCGGACGGTAAGCGATTTCAGCTCTTTGGTGGGATCCAGCGGCAGGTCGAGCACGGTCGCGGCGCCACCGGAAATGGTGGCGTTGGGTTCACGAAATTGACCCGCTTCGAGCGTGAGGACGGCGCCGGTTTTCAGATCGACACGAGGCGGCACGGGGCCGGGGCGGGCGAAGGCGTAGTCGTCGATGTAATAGTCGCGCTCGATCGGCCACCACGTCGTCGGATTTTCCAGCGCCAGGCGATCGGCACTGCCGTCGGTGTAGTGGATTACAACTTCGCCGTTGTCGATGCGGCTTTGCATCGGGTTGGTCGAGCCGGCCATCAAAAAATACGCATGAGACGCCTTGCCGGTCAGCGGCACTTGGATCTGTCGCGGGTAATTGTCCCACTGCGAGACGAAAGCGATGTTCTTCGACTCGGCGTCGCCGGGCGTTTTAAAAGGGACGCCCTGCGGCAGCACGAACATCCCGCCGTTGGCTTTGGATTTCTGCCACAATCCCGAGTCGTCGATGTCGGCGGTCATCTTGATCGTGCACCAGCCGCCTAAGCCCTGGATCGGCATCGACAGCGAGCAGTAAGGCGAGCGCGGGGAGAGGTATTGGTTGCGGAAGATTTGGGTGACGCGGTCGTTAAGCGAACCCGCGAGGTCGATCGGATCCCACTTCGTGTCCGCCGGCGCGATGATGTGCCAGTTGGTGAGGATCTTTTCGATCCGCCGGCCCTGTCCGAATTCGACGACCAGCCGGTTTCCGCCGGGCATCATTCCATCGGCAGCCATCGTTTCCTCTCCCCAATCAGTGCGCGGCGGAATGCTAAACGCGGCCGACGCGCTGGAAGAGCCGCGCGCGAGGAATGTGTCGATGCGCCTGGCCTCCAGCGGGCGGGAGGTGTTGTTCCGTACGTTAAAGCGGAAGCGGTCGGCCGGCGACGGCAGCTCGACGATCTCGTAGGGCGGCCGAACCTCGAGACGGATCGGTGTCCAGCGCGTCATGCGGCCTTCGCGCAGCCGGGCAAAGCAGGTGTGATGTCCGCTGGCCGCTCGGATCGTCGCAGTAAACGAGTCCGGCTGCGTCTGGAGCTTCTCGAAGACGCCTTCCGGATCCGCGACGTCAATGAGCTCGGCCGAGTCGAACGTCTGCCTGAAGACGTCTCCGACCGCAACGACCTGCGGCGCCGGTGACAGCAGCACAAAGTCACCTTGATAGGAAACATTGACTTCCCACCGCTGCGCGGGCTCGGCCTGAAGTTCAATGAGCGGCCGATCGATGGCGTCGTTCATCCATTTCCACTCGGCAGGTTTCCCGTTAACTGTCAGGCTTGCGACTCGATCCTTCATCGCCGCGATCCGCAGCCGCAGCCGCATCGGCCGATTGAACTTCGCGTCGATCTGATAGGTCTCCGAATTGTCTTTTCGTGCGAACGCGAACGTAAAGTCCGGGTGCCGCATCGACGCGTGATCCCACTCGGCCGGAAACCCGGGACGAACCAGAAGCTCCCCGTCGATCGCGTCAGGCACGACGCCGAACAAGCCTTCGACCAGCGCCCGCGAGGTGATGCCGATCGGGTCGGCGAAGTCGCGCTGCGATTCATGTCGGTAGGCGTCGAAGTACGAAGCCATGTGCAGGTTGCCTGGGCAGAGGCTAACGAACATGCTGTCCAGGACAGAGCCCTTGAACGCGTCGAATGCCTGCTCGGGACGTTGCGCCTGCCAGTCGGCCAGAGACGCGTGCATCGTCTCGGCGAGGACGACGTTGTTCGTCGACCACATGTACGGCATCCAGTTGGTCGTCGGGAGGATGAAGTAATTTCGGTCGTTCGGCACGCCGCGGCCGCGGATGGGGATGTGGGCGATCTGCGTGTCGACGTATCGGCCCATCTGGTACGCTTCGAATGCGTCGGGCAACTGCGAATCGGTCGTGTGGTAATACGTCCAGAGTGCGGCGGCAGGGTGAACGCGTTTCTCGCCGAGCAGGTCCTTGTACTCGGCGAACCAGCCGCGATCGTTCAGCCAGAGGTGCTGCTTCATGCCTTTGAGGATCAGCTCCGATTCAGTGCGGTAGGGCTTCGGATCTTCACCGATCCACTCGGCGACGCGGGCGGCCATCCGGTTGTGCCAGTAGTTATACGCCGACGCGTGCGTCACGCCGCCGCCGCTGTATTGCAGGTCGTCGCTCGCCCAGATGCAGCAGTAGGCTTCGTACAGCGGCAGCCCGTCGAACTCGCGTCGAAACAGGCGTCGTTCCCACGCGAGATGGCGCTGAATCACGGGCCACATCTTCCGGGCGTAGTCGATATCGCCGGTCCAAAGGAGATGGCGGAACATCGCGTCGATCGCGACGAGGTTCATGTCGTAGTGCGAGTTAGTCAGATCGCCATTGCTGTGCAACGCGCGCTCGGAGCGCGCGAGATTGCTGTCGGGATCGGCCGCGGGCTGCGATGCGGGGATGGGGCTGGTGTTCTGCCTCTCGGTGAAATTCGACAGGTGCTGTCGGGTGCGGTCGTGCCAGCCTAGCGCGTCGCCAGCGTAGGCGCCCCGCCAGCCGAGCAGTTTGTTCCGCCAGGCGACCGCACCGTGCATGAACCCCTTGCCCGGCGCGTCCCACACGCCATCCGCAGCCACGCACAACGCGGGAACGGCCGCGTTGATGAACGGATCAGGGGTGTCGACGACCACCTTTTGCGAGATTTCCTCGATGTGACGCTGGCTCTGTTCGAAGAGCGTGGGGAGGTCATCCTGCGAGATCGATTTGGTTTGGTCCGTTAACCGTTGGAGCGCCAGGTATGTCGATTCTCCCGCCTTGATTGGGACATGCGCGAGGAGGAGCGGTGATTGACCCGCGTTGCCCGCGGCAGTGAGCATCTTCTGAGCCGAGGACCAGTTCGCCGCGTCGGCGACGCCGAGCGTTGCGCCCCTCGGCATCAGTCCGCGAATTCGGCCGGGCTTGGCTTGCACGACGAACTGGTCGCCGGTGATGGTGAACTCGTTGCCGCGGCAGTAGTCCGGTTTGAGCGCGAAGAAGGTGGCGACCGGCTCGCGCTCGGCGCCGATGTCTCCGTTGCGCGAACCGCGATCGCCGTTCACGCCCCCGAAGGCGACGATTAAGTCCGTGGGTTCGGCGAGTTTCGTCGCCTCGATTTTGAGGATCAAGCCTTCGTCATCACCGAGAGCCGCTGCGGTGAGGCGCAAAGCGGTGGAAGTGTCGTTGATCTCGTAAAGCATCGTGCCGGCGTGGTAGCGCGTCACGATGCGTTGTGCGTCGTTCAACCACTTCGTTGTCGAAGCCGATCGAATGCCGAGGCGCAGGTTCCCGCCGCGGCCGGGGAGGAAGAGGGAGAACTCGGGCTTGTCGCCGGCATCGACGCGGAAGGCGGTGTTCGAACCGTAAAGCGGGCGGTTGAAAAACTCCGGGCCGTTTTCAATGACGAAGTCGCCGTTGTCCGGTGTGTACCGCAGCGGCCGATCGATCTCCGCCGCGCTGGCCCGATGAGCCATAGCGACGCTCAACCCGAGGATCAAAAGAACAAAACGCATGAACCACAGATTACACAGATTTCGCAGATTGTCTGTTCCTTATCTGCGTAACCTGTGCAATCTGTGGTTGAGCGCGTTGTGTGATCAGCTCACCTTCACCTTGCGCGGCTTGGTTTCCTCACGCTTGGTGAGGGTAATCGTCAGCACGCCGTCTTTCAGGTTCGCCTGAACCGACTGATCGTCCACGGTCGGCGGCAGCGTGAAGCTGCGGGCGAAGCGCGTATACCGGCGTTCGTTGAGCAGGTATTCACCGTTCCTGGGGTTTTTCTGTTCCGACTTTCGCTCGGCCTGGATTGTGAGCGTCGAATTCTCCAGGGTGATGTCGACGTCGTCCTTCGTGAAGCCGGGGAGCTCGGCCTCGACGTAAATGTGATCCGCGTC
>JADMIO011053114.1_pt1 | contig 28848 bp, 28 predicted proteins | sample 8958161 | NCBI WGS metagenome assembly JADMIO01 (sample SAMN16585339, study PRJNA669376) | soil metagenome | isolation source: Crop rotation soil | place: USA: Cullars Rotation, Alabama | collected 2011 | reverse complement strand
CGCGACAACTTGTCCACGTGGAATTCTAAGCTTAGGATCCCAATGTGCTGGAAAGACCGCTCGTCTACCTCGTGGCGGTCGGTGGCACCGTCGTGCGCACCGACGCCGCCGGCCTCCGCAGCATCGGGAAGGTTCCCGGTCGTGCGGTGCCGGTCCCGCGCTACGCCTTCGACCGGCTCGCCCGCACTCCCCCGGCGGACGGCACCGTATTCCGGATGGACGACGGCACGTACGTCGTCCGCAACGGCCGGCGTGTCGCGCGGGAGCCGTGCGCCGGTGTGCACCCGGTGCGCGTGCCGGAGTCCGACGCGTTCCTGCGCCGGATCCCGACCGCGGCCTGACGTCTACGCTGCCGACGATCTGCAGGCGCCGGGGCGGGCGGGAGAACGGTGAGCGCGGTCGAAGGAGCGGGTGCCGACGTCACGGCGGGTCGTCCCACGGCCGAACGCGCCCTCGGGAGCTCGTACGTCGTCGAGTCGCCGATCGGCCGCGGCACGACCGGTGAGGTCTGGCGCGGTCACGTCCGGGACACCGGCGAGCCGATCGCGGCCAAGGTGCTCGACCCCGACCTGGCCCGTGATCCCGAGGTCGTCGCGCGGTTCATCCGCGAGCGGGCACGCCTCACCCGGGTCGCCCATCCGAACGTCGTGACGGTCCGGGACCTCGTCGTGGAGGGCGAGACCCTCGCAGTCGTCACCGATCTCGTCGCCGGCCCCGACCTCGCCACGCTCCTCGACGAGTTCGGCCCGCTCGACGCCGACGAGACGGAGACGATGATCACCGACGTGCTCCTCGGTCTCGATGCGGTCCACGCCGCGGGGATCGTCCATCGCGATCTCTTCCTGCGGAACGTCCTCGTCGAGGACCGCGACGGCCGCCGGGTCGCGCGGATCGTCGACTTCGGGATCGCGCAGCTCGCGTACGGCGACGCCACCCCTGCGCTCGACGCGGGCCGCGCGTCCGTCGAGTACCTCGCACCGGAGGTCCGCGCCGGCGGCGACGCGACACCGGTCTCCGACCTCTACGCCGTCGGCGTCCTCGCGTGCGAGCTCGTGCGGGGGCGGCGGACCGCGTCCTCGTCCACCGGCCCCGTCGACGAGAGCCGGCCGGCGCGCGGCGGATCACCCGCCCGACCGGACGGCATGCCCGAGCGCCTGTGGACCGTCGTGCACCGCTTGCTCGACGCCGATCCGGCGGCCCGACCGACGAGCGCAGCCGATGCGCTCGCGCGCCTCGGCCGCGCCCCGGCGCGCGCGAGCGGTCCCGTTGCTCCGCGTCCGGCCGATCCCCCACTCGCCGCCCGCGGGCGCGACGGTGACGACACGATCATCACGGCGACCGCACCGGTGCGCCCGTCGGCCCCACGCGGCCGGTCGCGGCGTCGGGCCGGGGTCGTGGCCCTCCTCGTCGCCGTCGCAGTCGGCGTCGGGGGCTTCGTGGTCACGCGTCCGGACCCCGCGCCGGCCGCGACCCTGGCCTCCGCCCCGGAGTACTGGGACATCGGCGGCAAGCCCGTGGTGCACCGCACCCTTGCCGGTGACGGGAACGCGTTGCTCGTGCGCCTCCGGGTCACCAACGTGCCGGTCGGCGGGTTCCGCGCCGCGGAGCCGATCCCCGCGATGGTCCGCACCCGGCCGATCACCGTCGACGGGCACCGTCGCCGCCCGGATGCCGACGGCATGCTGCACCTGCGCGTGCCGTACCGCGCGTCCAACGAGTCGCGCGCGTCGTACCAGATCGCCCTGGCGCGCACCCGGCCGTCCGAGGCGTTCCTGCGCCGGTACGAGCGGGCGCGGGTCGCGCGTCTCCGACACGCCCCCGCCCGGGATCGTCCGCAGGCACTGCGCGCGCTCGACGTCGCACCCGCGATCCGGATCCACACCCACCAGACCGCCTGGCTGCCGGTGAGCGGCTCGACCATCGCCGGCGGTGTCGACACGGAGGTCGCCGAGCGGCTCGGTCGGGCGTGGCGGTGGACGTCGTCGGACCCGCGCGTCGCGGTCGTCGCCCGGGCGCATCCCGATCCCCTGACCGGACGCAACGCGACCGCGACCTACTACACGGTCGACGCGCGAGCACCGGGCCGCACCGTGCTCGCGACCGTGCTCGCCGGCCGGCGCTACGCGATCGGGGTCACCGTCGTTCCGGGGAACGCGCGACCGCCGACCTGCGAGCCGGGGGTGTTCCCGGGCGCACGACTCCAGCTCGACACCGCGCCCGGGACCCGACACCCGGTGGAGGGCACGCTCCTCGCGGTCGGCGCCGGCGCGCCGCCGGTGGCCCGGGCCGAGGCGGGCCGGCTCATCCCCCTCCCGGCAGACGACACGACGTGCGCAGGGGCATCGGTGGTGCACGTCTCGGCCGCCGACTACCTGCGGCTGCTCCTCGGCTGACGCGTCCGGGCGCGGCGCTCGTCAGCCGGCGGAGGAGTCTGCGGTGGCGTCGAGCGCGAACAGCTCGTGCTCGGCGACCACGCCCTTGAGCGCGTGCAGGCCACGGGACACGAACACGAACTCGGCACCGGCGACGATCAACGGGACCGCGGCGGAGACCAGGATCTCGCCGTCCGCGGCCTGGTCCATGATCCGGGCCGCGAGGTTCACGCCGACGCCGTTCACGTCGGTGCCCCGGCGCTCGACCTCGGCGGTGTGCAGACCGATGCGCACGTCGAGCCCCTGACGGGCGAGCTCGCCGCGCAGCACCTTCGCGGCGCGTAACCCGCGACTCGGCATCGCGAACGTCGCGAGCACGCCGTCGCCGGTGTGCTTCACCACCGTGCCGCCGTGGCGGGCGACGACCTTCGACGCGACCTCGTCGTGCACGTCGAGCATGCCGCGCCACCGTGCATTGCCCATTTCCCCACTGCGCTCGGTGCTCGCGACGATGTCGGAGAAGAGGAGCGTCAGCAGCGCCGGCCCGCTCGATCGCACCCCCACCGCGCCCACGGCCGCCGCGACGGCGTGCACGACCTCGTCGACGTCGCCGCAGTTGGGGTACAGGTCGGTGCCGGTGAGCTCGACGAGCTCTGCGCCGGGCATCGCGTCGACGATCGCCTGCGCACCGATCGCGGCGTCGCGCCACACCATGCCCGTCCGCAGGAGCATCGTGGTCGGCACGCTGATCCCGTCGAGCCCCTCGGCGACGTCGGTGGCCAGGATGGCCTGCCACATCCGGCGGGCGTTCGCAGGGCTCGCGCCGTGCCGGCCCGCCCGCTCGATCCACCGCACGTAGGCGACGTCGCCCACGCGGCCCGGTGCGACCATGCTGCCGAAATCCAGCCGACTCTCGCCATCGACGTTGCGGAGCAGCTCCTCGCTCGGCTCCGAGGTCGCCGCGACGGTCGCGACGTTCATCAGCACGAGCCGTTCGACGAGCTCGGGTGCGACCTGCGCGACGCGCAGGGTGGTCAGCCCGCTCTGCACCCCGAAGCCGAACACGGCGGCCGGGCCGCCGACCACGCCCCGGAGCACCCGGACGACGTCCTCGGCCCAGGTGTCGAAGATCGGTCGGTCCCAGTCGGCGATCGGGTCGCTGAAGCCGATGCCGCGGCGATCCACCATCACGACCGTCGCGAACGAGGCGAGGCCGTCGAGCAGCTGCGCGAACGGAGGGTCGTCGTCGAGCGCGTCGATCGGGATGAAGAGGTCCGGGACGAACACCAACGGCGGCCCGGAGCCGCGCACGGCGTACGCGAGCCGGCCCTGCTCGTCGCGCAGGTCCTGGATCCCTTCCACGACGGGAGTCTGGCACCGGGGACAGGGCGGTCGATCGGGGCGGCGCTCACGGCCGCCCCGCGTCACACGTCGAGCCGGAGATCGCCCGGGTCGAACCCGGCGAAGGCACGATCCGCGTCACCGGACTCGAGCAGCGCGCGGGCGAGCCGCCCCTTCGCCGCCTTCCCCGCGTGACCGGCGGGTGCACCGTGCGACGTCACGAGGCCGGGCCGGAGCAACCGGTACTCCTCGAGCGCCGGGACCCATGCGGCCCGGTGCTCGTTCGGCAGCAGGTCCACGACGGTGTGACCGGCGAGGCGCTCGTTGAGCACGCGTGAGAGTTGCGCCCGCCAGAACGACGCGAGGTTCCCGACCGGTGGCACCGACGCCGAGAGCTTGAGCCGGAAGTCGGGCACCGGGTCGTCCCACGCGGCGAGGCCGGTGACCGCGTTGACCACGATCACGCCGGCGCGCGCGCGGCGGCGCGCCGGCGCGGGGAGCGTCGCCGGGTCGAGGTGCTCCCACACCACGCCGCAGAATCGCTGCCACGCAGGGAGCGTCGGTGCCCCGACCAGCGCGAGGTTCGCGCCGCGCGCGTGACGCAGCAACGGTCCGGTCGCACCGAGCATCCTCGCCGTGCCGCCGCGGTGGCGGCGGAGCGCGTTGGCCACCCGCGTCCGCTCGCGTGCGAGCGCGCCGAACTCGCCGTCGTCGACCGACCAGGGTGGACCGTCGCCGTCGGGGACCTTCCCCTCCGACGGCGGCAGCAGGAGCACCAGCACGACGGGATCCTCGCCCATGCCCAGGCCGCCCGGAGTACCGTGCGGACCTGACACACACGTCAGGTACCGAGCGCACCCGGGAGTCGGAGTGGAGCTGCCCAAGATCATCAGCGTCGACGACCACGTCGTGGAGCCCGCCCACGTCTGGCAGACGTGGCTGCCCGAGAAGTACCGGGAGAAGGGCCCGCGCGTCGAGCGCAAGCGCTGGGGCAAGTTCCGCCTGAAGAAGGGCGCGAAGTACGAGATGACCGAGGACGACGAGGGCGAGTGGGGCGACGCCTGGATCTACGAGGACAAGGTCATCTACGTCCAGAAGAAGTTCGTGGCCATCCCGCGGTCGGCGACGCAGGGCGACGACGTGTCGACGTTCGACAAGACGGTCATGACCATGACCGCCACGACCTACGACGACATGCGCCCGGGCTGCTGGGACGCCAAAGAGCGCAAGAAGGACTTCGAGATCAACTGGGTCGACGGGTCACTGCCGTTCCCCACGTTCCCGCGCTTCTGCGGGCAGACGTTCCACGAGGCCGACGACCGCGAGCTCGCGCTCGCGTGCGTGCAGGCGTACAACGACTGGATGGTCGAGGAGTGGTGCGACCCCTCCATCGGCATCAACATCCCGCTCTGCATCATCCCGTTGTGGGACCCCGAGCTCGCGTCACAGGAGATCCAGCGCAACGCGGCGCGTGGCGTGCGGGCGGTCTGCTTCTCCGAGCTCCCGACCCGCCTCGACCTGCCGAGCGTGCACACCGGGCACTGGGACCCCATGCTCGCCGCGTGCAACGACACCGGCACCACGTTGTGCATGCACGTCGGGTCGAGCTCGACCGACCCGTTCTCTTCGCGCGACGCGCCCCCCGGCGTGGGGAGCATGGTCGGGTTCAACAACTCGATGGCCTCGCTCGGCGACTACCTCTTCGGCGGGATCATGCACCGCTTCCCGAAGCTGAAGATCGCCTACTCCGAGGGCCAGATCGGGTGGCTGCCCTACGCGTTGGAGCGGGCCGACACCGTCTGGGAGGAGCACAACGCCTGGCAGAACTCCAAGCGGCTGTGCCCCGAGCCGCCGTCGACCTACTACTACGACCGCGTCTTCGGCTGCTTCACGTGGGACCGGCACGGCGTGCGGTCGCTCGACGAGGTCGGCGAGAACAACATCTGCTTCGAGACCGACTACCCGCACACCGACACGACGTGGCCGAACTCGAAGGAGTACTGCGAGCAGATGCTCGCGGGCGTCGAGACCGACGAGCAGAAGTACAAGATCCTGCGCGGCAACGCCATCCGCATGCTCGAGCTCGACCGCGACTGACCGACCCGGCGACCGCGGCGCGCCGGGTCAGAGGTAGGCGCGGGCGTCGTACGCCCACAGCTGCTCGGCGCTGCGCAGCTCGCGGCCGGTGATCGCGAACGGCTCGATCATGAGCCACGCGTCGCGGTCGTCGAGCCACGGCTCCGGGTCGAACCGCTTGCGGAACTCGGCCGCCCGCGGATCGACGTGCTCGAGCGTGCCGCGCACGAGCACCGACCATCCGCGTTCGTGCGCCAGGTCGATCCCGTCGATCTCGAACGCGACCCGGCGCGACGCGGTGTCGATCACGTTGCCGGTGCGCGTCCGCAGGACCACCCACGTCCGGCCCGCCACCTCGAGCAACCGGTAGTTCACGGGCAGCACGAGCGGGAAGTCGTCGACGACGATCCCGATCCGGCCCACCGTGTGCGCCCGCAGGTGCTCCAGGCACCGGTCGAGATCCAGCTCCTCGGCCCAGGTCTCCTCCATCACGGACCTCCTGACCTCACTCCTCGCCGGCGCGGGCGGGTGCCTCCCGCCGGTCCGCCAGCATCGATGCGAACAGCGCGGCGTAGTGCTCCAGGTGGCTGTCCCCGAGGAAGCGCCGGTTCGCCTGCTCGTACGCACGGTCACCCATGCGCGCCGCGAGCTCGGGATCGGCCAGCAGCCGGTTGATCGCGTGGCCGAAGCCTTCGAGATCGCACGGGTCGTCGACGAGGAACCCGTGCTCGCCGTCGACGATCTGGTCGACGATGCCGCCGACCCGACTGGCCACGACGGGACGGTGCTTCCACATCGCCTCGACCACCGTGAGTCCGAAGCCTTCGGCGAGGCTCTTCTGCGTCACGACCGTCGCGGCGCGCTGCAGCGCGTTGGCGATGATCGCCGCCTCGTCGGGGTCGGTCATCGGCACGCACGCCAGGTGGATCCGCGCCCGGACCGCGCGCGGGAGCGCCCGCCACGCGTCGACGCAGTCGTCGAGCACCACGGCCGCCTCCGGGTCGTCGGTGACGCCGTACGCCTCGGGTCCCACCAGCATGAGGTGTGCGCCGAACGACCGGTCGACGTGCTCGGCGAACGCGCGGAGCACGCCCTCCATGTCCTTGATCCGGTCCCAGCGCGAGAGCTGCACCACGAGCGGTGTCCCGGGCGGCGGCGGCGGACCGGTCTGGAGGATGTCGGCGCGCCGGTCGATCCGGCCGGGGGAGCCGTCGCGCCGGCGGAACGTCGCCAGCTCGGCGTTGCCGTTCCCGCCCAGGAGGCCGACGAACTGCAGGATCGCCCGGGTCTCCTCCGTGGTGAGCGACGCGTTCTTCGCGCAGAACGGGTCGATCGACGGCGTGATCACGTGGAGCCGCTCGCGGTCGATCCACTGCGGGGCGAACTCGGCGCGGGTGAAGACGAAGCGCTCGGCCGGCTCGATGTACGGACGCAGGAACGCCCACGCGAGCCGGGAGGCCTCGTTCGGCATGTCGCGGCCCACGTGGCAGCGCCACACGACGTGGGCACCGGCGGCGCGCACGCCGGCCGCCAGCCCCGCCGTCTGCGGATCGTGGAGGATGACGATGTCACCGGCGCGGATGAACGACAGCAGCTCGGGGGCGTTGCGGTGCAACGTCGCCTCGTACACCTCGCGCTGCTCGGGACCGAGCGGTCCGCCGTCACCGCGGGAGCCGTACAGGTGGTTGTGGACCCGCTTGGTGACCTCGAAGAACGGTGCGTCGCCCTCGATCACGACCCACCGCGCGTCCACGCCGACGCCGCGGACGTACGCGAGCAGGGTCTGGAGCAGCTCGGCGACGCCGCCACCGGAGGCCGTGGAGTTGACGTTCACGACCCGGCGCCCGGCGAGCCCGGTGCGGGCACTGGCGGCGGCGCGTTCGAAGTGCAGGGCACGCTCCGGGCCGATCAGCTCCTCGAGCCGCTGCGGGTCGAGAGCCTCGACGTCGACCTCGTGCAGCATCCCCGACCTCCTCGGCGGACTCCGAGCGGAACTCGACTGCTGCGAGTATGCACGCACCCCCGGCGGGTCGGCAGGGGCGTTGGACCCTGGTCACATCGGCGGCGCGGGCCGCGAACGGGACCTAACGTCGGTCCCGATGACGCAGCCGATCGAGCTGATCCTGATGCGGGAGCTCGCGGACCACCTCGCGACCCCGATCTTCGTGGTCAAACCCAACGGCGACCTCCTCTTCTACAACGCACCGGCCGAGCTGCTCCTCGGCAGCCGCTTCGACGAGACCGGGCTGATGCCCTTCGAGGAGTGGGCCACCGCGTTCACCCCGACCGACCCCGACGGCACCCCGATCCCGCCGGAGGAGCTCCCGCTCGCGATCGCCGCGCAGCAGCAACGGCCCGCCCAGCGTCCGATGTCGATCCTCGGTCTCGACGGCGTGCACCGCCGGCTGATGGTGGCGGCGATCCCGTTGAAGGGGCAGTGGGGCGACCATCTCGGCGCGGCGGCGATCTTCTGGGAGGACGAGGGGTGAAGGTCACGTTGTGGGGCACCCGCGGCTCACAACCCTCGCCCGGCCCCGACACCGTCCGCTACGGCGGCAACACCTCGTGCGTCGAATTGCGGACGGTGCCCGACAGCCGGGTCCTGCTCGACGCCGGCACCGGCCTGCGCCTCGCCGGCGTGCAACAGCCGCCCGAGGTGCGGCGGGTCGATCTCATGCTCACCCACCTCCACATGGATCACATCCAGGGCCTCGGGTTCTTCGAGCCGCTCTTCCGGCCCGGTTTCGAGGTGCACATCTGGGGGCCCGGCTCCGCGACCGCCGACCTCGGGACGCGACTGAAGCGGTACATGGCGCCACCGCTGTTCCCGGTGCGGCTCGGCGAGCTGCCGTGCGACCTGCACCTGCACGACCTGCACCAGGACCGCGTCGACGTACCGGGCTTCGCGGTGCACGCGACCCTCGTGTGCCACCCCGGACCGACGGTCGGCTTCCGCGTCGAGGACGACCACGGGACGCTCGCGTACCTCCCGGACCACGAGCCGTTCCTCGCGTGCAGCCGCTTCGCCGAGCGCCCCGACTGGTGCTCGGGCCTCGAGCTGGCAGCGGGCGTCGACGTGTTGCTCCACGACGCCCAGTACACGGAGGCCGAGTACGCGGAACGGGTCGGCTGGGGCCACAGCACCCTCGATCACGCGCTCGCCTTCGCCCGCCTCGCGAACCTCGGGTGCCTCGTGCCGTTCCACCACGACCCCGCGCACGACGACGACATGCTCGACAGGTTCCTGGCCACCGGGTCACAGGAGTCGTTCACCGTGCTCCCCGCCCGTGAGGGCATGACCCTCGACGTCGCCGACCACGCGCGGGCGCGCACGGCCTGACGGCCCGCGTCACGGCACCGCGCGTCGGGGTGCCGCCAACCGCGAGTACGCGGGCGTCGCCGACGGCTGCGGCGCCGCCACCGGTTGCGGCTGTGGGCGGGCGGCGGTGGCGCGTTGGCGCAGCAGCGCCCAACGCCGGCGGCGGGGGGCAACCTTCGACGCCTCGTGGAGGAGTCGCGCCATCTCGGACACGTCCCGCAACCGCCGGCGGTGCTCCAACATCACGAACTGCGCGTGGTGCTCGTTCAGCATCTCGGACCTTCTCTCTCGGTGCTCGGGAACTCGGAGCTCGGACTCGGGTGGGCGGTCGGTGCGCGGAGGCCGCGGCACGCCGTTGGGCCGCGGCCTCCGCGCCGGCTCAGTAGCCGCGCCCCGACATCGCGGGCATCGGGATCGGTGCGCTCGTCGGCGCGGCGGTGCCCTTGAACAGCGAGCCGTCGGCGCGCACGACGAAGAAGCTCTCGACGCCCTGGCCGGTCACGTCACCGGGACGCCGGTCACCGACGAACCGGTACAGCGGCCAGCGACCGGCGACGAGCTGCATGTCGGTCCCACGGGCGACCGTGTGGAACGTGGCGCGGTCGACGCCGGTCCCCGTGGTCCAACCCGCGGTCACCGTGAGCGGCGGCCAGTCGGCTGCGCACCCGCCGGTGCACGTGCTCGTGCCCGCGGTGTCGTTCGTGAAGCCGTAGAGCGTGCGGCCGTGTGCGTCCACGAGCACGTCGCCGAGTGCGGTGCTCCGCACCGCGATCGTCGGGGCAGGCGCGTGGTGTTGCGCGCCACCGCTCGATCCGGCGGCCTGCGGCGCGGCGCTCCCGCCACCGCCGCACGCAGCGAGGAGGGTGGCGCCGGCGAGGGTCACGGCGGCAAGAGTTCGGGTGTGCATGGTGTCCTCCGAGGGGTGGTGGGGATTCCCCTCCGGTACGTGGACTCGCCGACCCGCGGTTCTGGTGTCGTGTGTCACGCCGCGTCCTGCGTGAAATCGCGAACCGAACCGGTGCCCGCCGACGTACCCGGAGGTGAGCCCGTACGCCGAGACCCCCCGGGAGCCACGCAATGCAGCAGGACCGACGAGCCTCGACGCTCCGGAGTCGCGACGGTGGAGCCCGTCGCCGCGGTGACCGCGTTCCTTGCCGCGACTGACCCCGTGCGACCACCGCCGTGGGCGATGGCGCCGCTGCGCGCCGTCGTCGTACCGTCCTGTCACGTGACCCCGGCCGAGCTCGACGCCTTCCGGCGCCGCGAGCCGAGCGCGATCCGCGCGCTCTACCGCGAGTACGGACGCCTCGTGTACGCCGTCGCGTACCGGGTGCTCGGCCGGCGCGATCTCGCGGAGGACGCGGTGCAGGAGACCTTCGTGCGCGCGTGGCAGGCCGCGGACGGCTTCGACGTCGCGCGCGACCCCGCGGCGTGGCTCGCGACGATCTCGAAGCGCGCCGCCATCGACATCCACCGTCGCGAGGCGCGCCGACCGGCCACGGGGCTCATCGACCTCGCCGCCGACGACCCCGCGGTCGTGACGCTGCCGCCGGATCTCGGATCGGTCGACGCGGTCTGGCAGGTGCGGCGCGCGATCGACCAGCTCGCGCCCGACGAGGCGGCGATCATCCGCATGCACCACCTCGACGGCATGACGCACGCGCAGATCTCGGACCAGCTCGGCGTGGCCCTCGGCACGGTGAAATCGCGGTCACACCGCGCGCACGCCAAGCTCGCGACGCTGCTGGGGCACCTCACGGAGACGGTGGCATGAGCGAACGACTGACCGACGCGGAGCGGCGCGCCCTCCTCGCGGGCGACGACCCCGAGGTCGACGCCGGCGCCGACGAGGCCGAGCTCGGCATCCTGGCCGCGGTGCTCGCCGAGCCGGCCACGTGGGCCGAGCCCGACGCCGCCCTCGAGGATCGGGTCGTCCACGCGATCACCGACGCGGCACCGCCCCGGACGGCACCCGCAGCCAGCGCAGCCGCGGTGTCGCATCGGCGCATGGGCACGGCCCGGCGCCGCCACCGGGTGGTCGTCGCCGCGCTCGCGGCCGCGGCCGTTGTCGCGCTCGTCGTCGGGATCGTGGCCGCGACCCGCGGTACCACCGACCCCGACTTCCGCGCCCGGCTCACCGCGACCGCGCTCGCGCCGACCGCCGGTGCGACCGCCTCGGTCACACACAACACCGCCGGCTTCCGGATCGCGCTCGACGCCCACGGGCTCCGCCGCCTGGAGCGCGGCGCCTACTACCAGGCGTGGCTCAAGAACCCGCACGGCGGGCTCGTCTCGATCGGCACGTTCAGCTCCAGCGACGGCGACATCGTCCTGTGGTCGGGCGTGGACCCCGAGGAGTACCGCGGGATCACCGTGACGATCGAGCCGGACGACGACGACCCACGATCGTCCGGGCGGCGCGTGCTCGCGGGCGAGCTGCTCCCCCGTTAGCCGGCGATCGGGTCGCGTACCGCGACGCCGGGGAGCCCGCCGACGGCGTCGAGCTCGCGCGCCGCCCCCGCCGGATCGAGCTGCAGGACCTCGTCGAGCCATGCCCCCAGGATCCGGAGATGCAGGGCGACCGTGGGCCGCCACGGATCGCCGGCGCGGCCCGTGACCTGGTCGGCCATGCTCGCCAGGAAGGCCGTGACGATGTCCGGGAGGCCGTCGACCTGCGCTTCGAGCTCCAGGTAGAGACCGACGTCGCTGCACGCCTGGTGACCGGCCGCGGCCAGATCGACGCGTCGTGCGTCGTCGCGCCGCACCGTCGCGGTGACCCGGTCGGCATCGGTCTCGGGCGGGCAAGTCGCGTCACGTTCGCCGACGACGAGCAGGGTCGGAACCGCGATCCGACCGAGGACCGCACGCGGCAGCGACCGGGCGAACGGCTGCAGACCGGCGACGCCGCGGATCCGCGGGTCCGGCGTCTCGACGCCCGCGACCGCGAGGGCGGTGAACCCGCCGTACGAGTGGCCGACGACCGCGACGCGTCGTTCGTCGATCTCGGCGAGCGGCGCCAGGACGTCGCGATCGCCGAGCAGCGCGTCGACCACGAACTCGACGTCGGCGACCCGCTGCGCCTCGTTGGTCGCGTCGTCGACCGCGGTACCCGTCATCCAGTCGAGCAGCGTGTCGCCCGGATGATCGAGCGCGGCGACGACGAGCCCGCGCGCGGCCAGCCCCTCGCACAGCATCACGTAGGAGGTCCGCAGGCCGGACCGGCCGTGCGAGAACACGACGAGCGGATGCGGGCCGGGGACGGGCGTCGCCGCCGACCGGGCCGAGGCGGTGAACCCGACACCGGGGATCACCTCGTAGACCGCGGCCGCCGACCCGTCGTCGGCGGCCGGGTACCAGCAGTCGACCCCGACGAGGCGGTCGTCCCGGCGCGCGTCGACGAGCAGGGCCGACGCGTGGCCCACCCCGCACCGCGGCGGCGCCAGTGGCTCGCCGGCGTGCAGCACCTGCTCCGTCATCTGCAGCTCCTCGTCCCCCACCGACGGCGCCCGAGACTACGCAGCGCGTGCGGTGCGCTCGCTCCATGCACGGAGTGCGGAATGCCCGACCGGCGCACCGGTGTTGTCGCTCGGACCATCCCCCGGCCTCCACGAGGACGCGCCATGCCCGACGTCGAGGACTACAACGCCCACAACATCGCGGAGTTCCGCGCCAACGGTGGCGAGCTGGGCGGCAACTTCGCCGGCGCGCCGATGCTGCTGCTGCACACCACCGGCGCGAAGACCGGGCAGGAGCGGGTGAACCCGATGATGTACCAGGCCGTCGGCGACGACTACGCCGTGTTCGCGTCGAAGGCCGGAGCACCGACGAACCCGGACTGGTTCCACAACCTCCTCGCCCATCCGGACGCGACGATCGAGGTCGGGACGCGGACGAGGAAGGTGCGGGCCCGAGTCGCCACCGGGGCCGAGCGCGAGACCATCTGGACCACGCAGAAGGAGCGCTACCCCGGCTTCGCCGACTACGAGTCCAAGACCGACCGCGAGATCCCCGTCGTGGTCCTCGAGCCGACCGACTGAGACCCGGGCCCGCTCACGCGGCGCCGACGACCAGGACCGCCGAGGTCGTGGTGCCCTGATCGCCAGTGGCGGTGATGGTGTAGTCACCGGCGGGGTTCGCAGCCGCCGGCGCGTACGTCGCGGTGACCCGCCCCTCGGCCGACGCGGTGTGGGGTGGTCCGGTGAACGAACCGGCGGGCGAGTCGATCCGGAACGTGACCTTCTCCGACGGCGCCGCGCCGGTGAGCACGAGCTGGACCGAACCGCCGGCCACGACCCGCTCGGGGTCGAGCGCCAGCCGGACCACGGGCTTCGGTGGGATCACCAGCGTCTGGCCGATGGTCAGGCGATCCGGATCGAGGATCGTGTTCGCCTTCACGATCGCGTCCGTCGAGACCCCGAAACGCCGGGCGATGACGAGCAGCGTGTCGCCGGACCGCACCTGGTAGCGGACGGCCCGCCCGACCGTGGTCGTCGTCGTCGGCGGCGCGGTGGACGTCGTGGTCGACGACACCGACCGCTTCGTTCCGGTGCGTGGCGCTTCGTCGCCGAGGTCCAGGCGCGTCAGCACGAACCCGGCCACGGCCATCAGGAGCAGGAGCACGCCGATCGCGATCGGCAGCGCCGCCTTCGTCCGACGACCGGTCCCGGCCGGTTGCAGACGACGACGTCGCCGACTCGTCCGTGACAGCTCATGCCTCCTTGCTCATCGGACCCGGTCGGCCCGCCGTGCGCGCGTCGCGAACCGCCGTCAGTCCCGTTCCCGCCAGGCGCGCACGTACTCGCGCGCCGTCGCCGGCTTGCCCAACGGCTCGAAGCGCTCGGCTTCGGCGGTGAGCTCCTCGACCTCGCCGTCTTTCAGGTCGAGGTCGGCGGCCTCGACGTTGTGCCGCAACTGCTCGACCGAGCTCGCACCCGGGATGACCACGACGTTCCGGTGGCTGATCAACCACGCCAGCGCGACCTGCGCCGGTGTCGCACCGTGCGCATCGGCGATCCGGCGCACCGTCTCGATCACCGGCATCGCGCGCCGCACGTTCTCGGGCAGCCACAACGGATCCGTGCGACGAGCCGAACCGGTCGGCAGCGAGTCGACGTCGTACTTCCCGCCGAGCAGGCCCTTCGCGAGCGGGCTGTACGCGATCACCATCCGGCCCTGCTCCTGCGCGTAGCGCACCTGGGAGTCCGCCGGCTTGCTCGCGAGGAGGCTGAACTGCACCTGGTTCGACAGCACCGGCGCACCGAGCGCGTCCTCCGCGGCCTGCCACCGCTTCGTGGAGAAGTTGCTCACGCCGACCTGGCGGACGAGACCCTCGTCCTGCAACCGGTGCATGCCGTCCATCTGCGCCGACAGCGGCACCGCCGGGTTGGGCCAGTGGATCTGGTAGAGGTCGATGACGTCGACACCGAGGCGCAGCGCCGAGAGCCGCCCGTGCTCCGCGACCCGGGCCGCGGTCGGCATCACCGGCAGCACCTTCGTGGCGACGAACGCCTCGTCGCGGCGACCGACGAGCGCCCGGCCGACGATCGTCTCCGACACGCCGTGGGCGTAGACCTCCGCGGTGTCGATGAGGTTGACGCCGAGGTCGAGCGCGGTGTGGACCAGCTCCACTGCGGTCTCCTGCGCGTACCGGTTGCCGTAGCCCCAGTCCTTCGAGCCGAACTGCCAGCACCCGAGGCCGATCGCCGAGATCCGCTCACCCGCGAGATGGACGTACTGCATGGTGACTCCTTCCGCCGGCCCGCATGCTCGCAGACCCGAGCCGGTGCGACCAGGGCCGCCACCGCTTACGGTGAGCCGCGATGCGCGTGCCGCACGTCGTGATCGTAGGAGGCGGGTTCGGGGGGATCTCCGCGGCGATGGCGCTCGCCGGCGCGCCCGTCGAGGTCACGATCCTCGACCGCCACAACTTTCACACCTTCTCGCCGCTGCTGTACCAGGTGGCCACGGCCGGGCTCGCGCCCGACGACATCGCTCCGAACCTGCGCGGCATCGTGCAGCGTGCGCCCAACGTCGAGGCGCGCATGACCACCGTGCGCGGCGTCGATCTCGACCGTCGCGTCGTGCTCGTCGATCACGACGTCGAGATCCCCTACGACATCCTCGTGCTCGCCGCCGGTGCGGTCACGAGCGACTTCGGGGTGCCGGGCGTCGACGAGCACGCGATCCCGCTCAAGACGATGGCCGACGCGACGCACCTCCGGAGCACGGTGCTGCGACGGTTCGAGGCGGCCAACGCCGACCCGGCACTCATCGACGACGGCTGCCTCACGTTCGTCGTCGCCGGCGGCGGTCCCACCGGTGTCGAGCTCAGTGGCGCGCTCGCGGAGCTCATCACCAAGGTGCTGGCCAAGGACTTCAAGCACCTCGACGTCCGGCGCGCCCGCGTCGTGCTCGTCGAGATGTCCGACCACCTCCTCAACGGGTTCTCGGCCGCGTCGCAGGACGAGGCGCAGCTCGAGCTGGCCCAGCGGGGCGTCGAGGTCCGACTCGGCACCGCCATCGCCTCGGTCGGAGCCGACGCGGTGCGCCTCGCCGACGGCACCGCGATCCCGACCGCGACCGTCGTGTGGGCGGCGGGGGTGAAGGCGAACCCCCTCGGCGCGATGCTCGGACTTCCGCTGACCCGCCGCGGTGAGATCGTGGTCGACGCCGATCTCACCGTGCCGGAGCACCCCGAGATCTTCGTCATCGGCGACCTCGCGGGCGGCGAGGACCGTCGCGGTGCCGCCTACCCGCAACTCGCGCCGGTGGCGATCCAGGGTGGCCGGCACGTGGCCCGGACCATCGTCCGCCGCACGAAGGGGAAACCCGCCCGACCGTTCCGCTACGTGAACAAGGGGATCATGGCGACGATCGGCCGCCGATCCGCCGTGGCCGAGCTGCCCCTCCGGATCCGCTTCGGCGGGACGCTCGGGTGGCTCAGCTGGCTCGGGCTGCACCTGGTGTTCCTGATCGGGTTCCGCAACCGGGTGGTCGTGCTCGTCAACTGGGCGTGGAACTACCTCAAGTGGGACCGTGGGAACCGCGTGATCCTGTCCGAACCCGACTGAGCGGTCGACGGTTCACGAACGCGCGAAGACGAGGTCCTCGCGGCGGGCGGTGCGCAGCGCCATCACGATGGTGATCGCGATCGCGGCGATCGAGATCGACATCGAGGCGGCGGTCTTGAGTGCCACGAACAACGGCACCGGGAGCGTCACGAGCAGGCTGAACGTGGTCGCCGCCGTGAGCAGGTGGACGCAGGCCCAGAGGACCGTCAGCCCCACGAACAGCCGGGTGATCGCCGGCCGGTCGGCGACGTCGGGATGCAAGGGCACGAAGTCGTGGGCGAGCCGCGCGATCACGGGACGACCCAGCCAGGCGGACCCGGCGAAGATCGCGGCCAACGCCACGGTGGTCGCGACGGGCTGGATGAAGTACGCGAACGTGCTGCCGCTCGCGAGCCCGACGACGGTCCGCACGGTGAGCCCGACCGTCGCGAGGACAAGGAGCGCGGGGATCCGCTGGTGGAAGAGCAGCCGGCGCCCGATCGCCCCGAAGCCCCAGACGAGCACGGCCGCCATCGCCGCACCGGGTCCGATCAGCGCGACCACCACGATGAAGAGCACCGTGGGGACGAGGGTTGCCTCGATCAGGTTCGGCAGACCGCGGCGGAGCACGGCGGCGAGCACCTGCGGGACGTGCAGGGCCCGGGGCTCGAGCTCGGGTTCGGCGGCGCGGCCGACGAGCATCCAGCCGAGGGTCTCCGGTGGTGCCGACGCTTCGCCCATCGGGCGGCCAATCCGACTCCGGATCGGCGGACACCCTGTCCGGCGAGCAAGAACCTTTCCGCAGTGTACGACCGAATTCCCCGTCGCGTGCCCTCGGGGCCCGAACGCGTCCTGCACCCTTGCGCCGGACCCGCTCGGGGTTCATCCTGGGAGGCACTGCCGGCGGGCCACGGCGCCCGGGCGGCCGGCGGACCACCGCACGGGTGCCGGAGGTGACCGATGCTCGTCGCCGCGATCCTGACCCGGAAGGGTTCCGACGTCTTCACGATCGACCCGTACGCGACGGTCGGCGCCGCGATCGAGGCCCTGCGCGTGCACCGCGTCGGTGCGCTCGTCGTCTCGACCGACGGCGTCGCGGTCACCGGGATCGTGTCGGAACGCGACGTCGTCCGCCATCTCGCCGAGCGCGGCCACCAGGTCCTGGGCCAGCCCGTCTCCTCGGTGATGACCGGCGACGTCGTCACGTGCACACCGGCGGACACGACCGAGCAGCTCATGGCGCTCGTCACCGACCGTCGGATCCGGCACGTGCCGGTGATCGACGGCGACCGCCTCGCGGGCGTCGTCTCCATCGGCGACATCGTCGCCGCCCGTGTGCGCGAGCTCGAGGACGAGACCCAGCTGCTGCACGACTACATCTCGGCGCGCTGAGCTCCCGCTCGGGGATACGCGGCCGCGAGCGCGGCGAGACGCTCGAGGCAGTCGTGGGCGCACTCGTGGACGACCTCGGCCACGGGTCGAACGGCATCGATCCGGCCCGCGACCTGCCCGCACATCGCCAGCGCGGCCTCCATGTCGCCACCGAAATAGAGGTCGTGGTGGTTCGCCATCTCGGTCATCGCGTCGCGCGTGGTGTCGAACTCGAGCGCGCTCGTGCGTTCGGTCCGCAGCACACGCAGGGCGGGGCTGGCGTGCTGGTTGAGGAAGACGGTGTCGGTCTCGGCGGCGGCCACCACGGCCTGCTTCCAGTGGTCGTGGATCGGTGACTCCGCGGCGGACACCATGCGGGTCCCGAGCTGGATCCCCTCCGCGCCGAGCGCGAAGGCGGCGGCCATGGTCGGTCCGTCGAGGAAGCCACCCGCGGCGATGACCGGCAGGTCGACCTGCGACACGACGAGGGGGACGAGCACCATCGACGCCACCGGGCGCGGGCTCTTGAAGCCCCCGCCCTCACCGCCCTCCACGATCAGGCCGTCGACGCCGGCATCGGCCGCCTTGCGCGCGGCGGCGAGCGTCGGCACCACGTGGAAGACGGTCAGGCCCGCCGCCTTGAGCGCCGCCGTGTAACGGGTCGGGTTGCCCGCCGAGGTCGTGACGAAGCGGATGCCCTGGTCGACGACGAAGTCGACGATGCCCGGGTCGCGCACGAACGCCTGCGCGATGTTCACGCCGAACGGCTTGTCGGTGAGGTCCCGCATCTTCCGGATCTCGTCGCGGATCGCGTCGAGCTCCCCCGACGACGTCTCGATGATCCCCATCGCGCCCGCCTCCGAGACCGCCGACGCGAGCTGCGCGCGTGCGATCCAACCCATCGGCGCCTGCACGATCGGGATGTCGACGCCGAGCAGCTCGGTCACGCGGTTGGAGAACACGGTCGCTCCTCGGCTCGGACGGATCGGGGCCCGCGGTCGGGCCGGGGAACGGTACCGAGCGTCGGCGCCCGGCGGCGCCGGCTCACGCGGGCGGGATCGGGACCACGCGATGCGCGGTGATCCGGCCGCGGCCGACCCGCACCACGCCGTAGGTGCGAGCCGGCGCCCGCCGGCGCTGTGTCGGCGATCCCGGGTTGAACAGACGTTGCCGGCCCACGCCGATCCGGTCCTCGGGCAGGTGACTGTGGCCGAACACGACGAGCCGCGCGTCGGGGAACCGGCGGTGCATCCGGGCCTCCCGTCCGTCGCGGGGTCCGCTGTCGTGGACCATCGCGATCGGCACGCCGCCGAGCTCGACCTCGACCGTCTCGGGCAGCACGTCGACGAGCCCGTGGTCGTTGTTGCCGAGGACGGCCAACACGGGGGCGAACGTCTCGAGCTCGGCGAGCACGGCGGGGGCGACGACGTCCCCGGCGTGGAGCACGACGTCGGCCCGCCCCAGCTCCCGGACCACGGCCGCGTCCAGGCGCGAGGCGACGCCGGCTCCGGCGCGCAGGTGGGTGTCGGCCAGGACGACGATGTGCACGCCCCACTCTGGCCGCCGGACGCGCCGGATCGGCCGCACCCGAGGTGTGCCATCCTCGTGGGGGCACGAACGGCTCGAGCCGGGAGGTCGGGGATGGCACGGGAGACTTCGGGCAGGCACCGGTTCGACCGCACCGTCGACCGCCGCACGCTCCTCAAGGGCATGGGCGCGCTCGGGGCGGCTGCCGCGCTCGGTGCGTGCGGGTTCCGGCCCGGCGACGGGCCCGGTCACGGCCACGGGCCGCCGTGGGGTCGGGTCCTGCCGCCCGGCACCCGGCCGTTCCCACGGATCCCCGAGGGCACCGACATGCTCCCGCAGATCGAGCACGTCGTCGTGTTGATGATGGAGAACCACTCGTACGACTCGTACTTCGGCGCGCTGCGCGTCGGTGACGGCTTCCGCTTCGCACCCGACGGCAAGCCCCGCAACGCGAACCCCGACGGCCACGGCAACCTCGTGCGCGCGTTCCACATGCCGTCGACGTGTCAGCTGCACGCGCTCCCCGGCCAGGACTGGAACCGCAGCCACCGCTCGTGGGACGGCGGCCGCAACGACGGCTTCGTGCAGGCGTCGACCGCGGTGTCGATGGGGTACTGGGACCGGGCCGACATCCCCTTCTACTATGCGCTCGCCGAGACCTTCCCGGTCGCGGACCGCTGGTTCGGCTCGGTGCTCGCGCAGACCTATCCGAACCGACGCTTCCTGATGGCCGGCACCGCCTCGGGCAACGTGAGCACCTCGGCGGCGTCGCTCAACGCCTACCTGCCGCCGAACGGGACGATCTTCGACCGGTTCCAGACGCACGGCATCTCGTGGCGCAACTACTTCACCGACCTGCCGTCCGTCGCGATCATCTTCAAGACGCTGCAGGACTACCCGTCGAACGTGTCGAGCATCAGCCGGTTCTACACCGACGCGGCCGCGGGGACGCTCCCCTTCCTCAGCCTCGTCGACCCGAACTTCGACACCGAGTCGGAGGAGAACCCGCAGGACCTTCGGCGCGGGGAGCAGGTCGCGGCGAAGGTGGTCGATGCGGTGATGCACTCACCGAAGTGGGCGAACACCCTCCTGATCTGGACCTACGACGAGCACGGTGGCTACTACGACCACGTGCCGCCCCCGCCGGCGGTGCGGCCCGACGACATCCCGCCCGACATCGACGTCCCGCCGGACCTTCCCGGCATGTACGACCGGCTGTCGTTCCGCGTGCCGGCCGTCCTGGTGTCGCCCTACGCGAAGCGCAACTACGTCTCGCACGTGACGCACGATCACACCTCGGTCCTGAAGCTCATCGAGACGAAGTGGAATCTCGGCGCCCTCACCTACCGCGACGCGAACGCCGACGACCTGCTCGACTCCTTGAACCTGCACGCCCGTCCGGCGTTCCTCGAACCGCCCGTGCTGCCGCCGCCCGCCCTCGATGTCGCGCCCGACACGTGCACACCCGGTGACCCTGGCGGTCCGATCCCGCCGCCCGACGCCGTGGTCCCGATCGGCCGGAACCCGTGGTTGATCACCCACTCGTAGCCCGGCGCCCGCGCCGCAGCCGCTCGGCCGGGTCCTGCCCGTAGTAGTCGCGCAGCACGTCGTAGAGCGCGGGCTCCCGAACCTCGAGCTCGGTCGGCACGTCGAGGAACGCCTCGGTGGCCACCGCGAAGAACTCGGCCGGGTCGGTCGCCGCGTACGGATCGAGCGGCGGACGGTCGACGCCCTCCTGCATCGCGGCGAAGACCTCGGTGCACACCTCGTACCAACGGCGGGGATCGACGCGTCCACCGAGCGGCGGCATGCCGTCGATGACGTGATCCACCATGTCGAGCTTGTGCGCGAACTCGTGCAGCGTCACGTTGTGGCCGTGACCCGGGTTCGTGGACGCCGCGTGCGCCTGGTCCCACGCGATCAGCACGGGGCCGCGCCGCTCGTGCGCCTCGCCGAGGATCGGGAGCGGCCCGTCACTGACCGTTCCGGCGACCGCGCCGGCGCGGAGTCCCACCGATTGCATCGCGCTCGGGTACACGACGACCGCGCTCACCTCGCGCAGCTCCTCCACGTCGAGGCCCAGCACGAGGAGCGCGGCATGCATCGCGATCGTCACGGTGATCGTGTCGTCGAGCTCGAACCCGAACGCGGCCTCCCAGTGCTTGTGACGCAGCAGCCAGTCGGCGTCGGCGGCGACGACCTCACGTTCCTCGTCATCGAGCCGACGCCACATCGCGACGTGCTCGTCGACGATCCCGGCCCAATCGTCGGGGAGTCCCTTGCGCCGGTGCCACATCCCCGCAGTCTCGCCGGTGCGGACGGGCCGTCCCGCCGCGACGGCGCATGGGCGCGGCGCGAGCGGGAATGCTGACGAGATGGCCGAGCCGCTCACCATGGGTCCGGTGATCGAACGGGAGGGCGCGCGCGTCCTCGTCGGGACCTGCTCGTGGACCGACAAGACGCTCACCGAAGGTACCGACTGGTACCCGAAGCGCACGATGTCGGCCGCCGAGCGGCTCGCGTTCTACTGCGCGCGCTACCCGATCGCCGAGGCCGACAGCACCTACTACTTCCCGCCCCGCCCCGAGCTCGCGAAGGGTTGGGTCGAGCGCACGCCGGCCGGCTTCACGATGAACGTGAAGGCGTTCAGCCTCTTCACCGGTCACCCCACGAAGGTCGACGCGCTCTGGCGCGACATCCGCGACGACCTGCCGAAGGAGGTCGCGAGCAAGCGCAACGTCTACGCCCACCACCTCGACGACATCGCCCTCGACGAGGCATGGAAGCGGTTCCGGCACGCGCTGCGACCGCTGGACTCGGCCGGCAAGCTCGGCGCGGTCCTCATGCAGTACCCGAAGTGGTTCACGCCGAAGCGGTCGAACCGCGAGGCGCTCGAGCACATGCGCGAGCAGATGGAGGACCTCCCGGTGTGTGTCGAGTTCCGCGCGCCGGGCTGGCTCGGTCGTGACGACCGGGACCGGACGCTCGACCAGCTGCGCGACCTCGGGCTCGCACTGGTGGTGCTCGACGCGCCGCGCGTCTCGAAGCTGCGGACCGTGCTCGAGGTGACGACCGACCGGCTCGCGGTGATCCGGTTCCACGGTCGCGCCGACGACCGATGGGACGACCGTTCCGCCAGCGCGGCGGAGCGGTTCCGCTACCTGTACGACCGGCGGCAGCTGCGGACCTGGGTCCCGCGGATCGACGAATTGGCGGCACAGGTGCAGGAGGTCCACGTGCTGATGAACAACTGCTACCAGGACTACGGCGTGCGCAACGCGGCCGACTTCCAGAACCTGCTCATGGCCTGACCACCCGGGGTGCCGACCCGGGTGACGCGGGTCACGGATCCCGTCCGTCCGGGGGGTCGGCCCCGTACCACCCGTGTGAAGGTCGCGATCGTGGGCACCGGCGTCTCGGGGTTGGTCGCCGCGCATCGCCTGCACCCCGACCACGAGATCACGGTCTTCGAGGCGGACGCCCGCACCGGTGGGCACGCCAACACGGTCACGGTCGCCGTCGACGGCGTCGACCACGCCGTCGACACCGGGTTCATCGTCTACAACGAGCGCAATTACCCGGGGTTCGTCGCGCTCCTGCGCGACCTCGGCGTCGCGACCCAGCCGGCGGAGATGAGCTTCGGCGTGTCCGATCCGAGGTCCGGCCTGGAGTACCGCGCCTCCAACCTGCACACGCTCTTCGCCCAGCGGCGCAACCTGGTGAACCCCCGCTTCCTGCGCCTGCTCACCGAGATCGTCCGCTTCAACCGGACCGCCCGTCGTCTCGTCGGCGACGACGAGATCTGGTCCGGCGCGGATCGCCTCGACCCTCCGGCGGACACGGACGAGTCCATCGCCGACTTCCTCGCTCGGGGGCGCTACTCGGCGATGTTCGTCGAGCAGTTCCTCGTGCCGTTCGGGGCGGCCATCTGGTCCGCGGACCCGACCTCGTTCACGCGCTTCCCGGTGCGGTCGTACGCGCGCTTCATGCACAACCACGGCCTGCTCGGGGTCGCCGCCCGCACCGAGTGGCGCACGATCACCGGAGGGTCCCGCCGGTACGTCGACGCACTCACCGCGCCCTTCGCCGACCGGATCCGCTGCGCCACGCCGGTGCACAAGATCGTCACCACCGCTCGCCGGGACGGCGCACCGGCCGTGGAGCTGCTGACCGACGCGGGCCCGTGCACGTTCGACCGGGTCGTCGTGGCGACCCACGCCGACCAGGCCCTGCGCATGCTCGGCGACGCGACGCCCACCGAGCGCGCCGTGCTCGGTGCCCTCGCCTCCCAGCGCAACACCGCCACACTGCACACCGACGATCGGATGCTGCCGCGCCGGCCGGCGGCGCGTGCGAGCTGGAACTACCGGGTGGACCCGACGGCGCGCCGGGCGACGGTCACGTACTGGATGAACAACCTCCAGCGGATCGACAGCACCCGCCCGCTGCTCCTCACGCTCAACGGCGCCGACGCCGTCGATCCCGAGCGGGTCCTCGCCGAGTTCGAGTACGAGCACCCGGTCTTCGACGCCGCTGCCATGCACGCCCAGCGGCGCCGGCGCGAGCTCCAGGGTGCACGAGGGATCGCGTTCGCGGGTGCGTACTGGGGCTACGGGTTCCACGAGGACGGGGTGCAGAGCGGGCTCGAGGCCGCCGCAGCCGTGGCGGGGCGCCGATGACCGACGTCGCCGTCTACGAGGGCACCGCCCGCCACACCCGGACCGGTTCGCCGCAGCACACCTTCACCCCGCGGCTGTTCCTCGTCTACGTCGACCTGGACGCGCTCCCGGACGCGCTCGACCGCTACCCCGGGTGGTCGGCGCGCCGCGCCGCGCCGGTGCACTTGCGCGCCGAGGACTACCTGTCGGGCGAGACACGTTCGCTGGGCGACGGGATCCGCGACCTGGTGCACCAACGGCTCGGGCGGCGGCCGGACGGCCCCGTGTACCTGCTCGCACAGTTGCGCACGTGGGGCTACGTCTTCAACCCACTGGCCGTGTACTACTGCTGGGACCGCACCGGGCGGGACCTCGACGCGGTCGTGCTCGAGGTGACGAACACCCCGTGGCGGGAGCGCACGTGGTACGCGTTCGACGCTCGCGCAGCTCGCGCCGACGGCCCACCGACCGCGAGGAAGGCGATGTACGTGTCGCCGTTCCTGCCGATGGACGTCGACTACCGGGTCACGTGGACCCCGCCCGGCGAGCGGCTCACCCTCGACATCCGCGTCGAGCGCGCCGGCGCGACGGTGTTCTCCGCCGGACTCCGGATGCGCCGACGCGCGCTCACCCGCCGATCGGCCGTCGCGCTGCTCGTCCGCTACCCGATGCTCCCGCTGCGCAGCGTGGCCGCGATCCACCTCCGCGCGCTCGGGTTGTGGTGGAAGCGCGCCCCGCTCACCCGCCACGCGAGCGCACCGACTCCGGAGGTCGTGCGGTGACCGGCCGGACCGCCCCCGGTCCCCGCGTCCGCCTGGCCCGGTCGGTCGTCGAGCGGCTGCTCGACCACCTGCACGACGGCGCGGTGGAGCTCTGCGACCCGCAGGTGGCGGCGGCACCGCGCGCCTTCGGCACGGCGCCGACCCTCACTCGGGTCACCGTGCACGATCCCCGCACCTACGAACGCGTGGTGCGGCACGGCAGCGTCGGGTTCGGTGAGTCCTACGCCGACGGTTGGTGGGATGCCGACGACCTCACCGCGTTCCTCCGGGTGATCCTGCGCGGTCTCCGACCGGGTCACGCGCGCCGGGACCGGTTCCACCGCCGGATCACCCCGCTCGTCGATCCGCTGCTCCGGCACCGCCGGCCGGACCCGGCGCGCGACGCCCGTCAGGTGCGCGCCCACTACGACCTCGGCAACGACTTCTTCGCGCGTCTGCTCGACGAGACGATGGCGTACTCGTGCGGGATCTTCGATCGGCCGGGCATCTCCCTCGCCGACGCCTCGCGCGCCAAGTTCGAGCGGCTCGCCGGCGTGCTCGACCTGCGTCCGGGCGATCGTCTCCTCGAGATCGGGACGGGCTGGGCCGGCTTCGCGGTTCACGTGGCCCGGCACCACGGCTGCCACGTGACCACGACGACGGTGTCACGACGTCAGTACGAGCACGCCTGCGCCGTCGTCGCGGCCGCCGGTCTCGACGACCGGATCACCGTGCTCGACGCGGACTACCGCGACCTCGACGGCACGTTCGACAAGGCGGTCGCGATCGAGATGATCGAGGCGGTCGACTGGCGCGACTACGACACGTTCTTCGGTCGGGTCAGCGGGTTGCTCACGGACGACGGCGTCTTCGCGATGCAGGCGATCGTCGCCGCGGACGAGAGCTTCGACCGGCTGAAGCGCCACTCCGACTTCATCAAGGCGGCGATCTTCCCCGGCGGCTGCCTGCCGTCGGTCGCCGCCCTCACCACCGCGGCGCACGACGCCGGCGGTCTCGGCCTGACCGACCACCACGACATCGGGCTGCACTACGCCGAGACGCTGCGCCGCTGGCGGGCGAACCTCGAGGCGACCGTGCCGGACCTGCCCGCCCTCGGCCTCGACCCTCGCTTCGGGAGGCTCTGGCGCTTCTACCTGGCCTACTGCGAGGCGGGGTTCGACGAGCGCTACATCAGTGCGGTCCAGCTGCGCTACGCCCGGAGCGCCGCCTCGGCGCGTGGCGCCTCGGCCGTGCGGTCGGTGCCCGCGCGGGGGCGAGATCACCGATGGGGTGACAGCCTGCCCGCCGCCACCCCACCGAGAGCCTTTCGGCCTTGACCGCGACGGTAGGGAGCCGGGCCTCCGTCCGGACCATCAATCTGGGACAAAGGCGGACAGCCGGGCGACGACCTCGGCGTTGGTGGCCGCCCCGGTCCGGGCCCGGAGGTCCTCGAGCCGGCGTTGCACCTGGCGGCGGGAGTACCCGGCCGATGCGGCGGCCTCCATCACGGTGCTCCCCGACGCCAGCGCCGCGATCAGGGCGCGGTCGACGTCGTCGAGCTCCACCGGCTCGTCGACGGTGGGATCGCGGTCGTCGGACGCCGCGCGCGTGACCGTGCCGAGCCGCGCCAACCCGTCGAGGAGCGAGGTCAGGGCCGACGCGTCGACGACCTCGACGTCGAGCCCGGCGCCACGCGCCGCCGCGAGCAGCGTGCGTTCGACGCCCTCGGCGTCCCCCACGGTGACGCGCACGACCACGTCGCCGTCGAAGTAGAGCGGCACCCGGGGGAGCTCCGTCCGCGGCTCGGCGCCCTCGCGGGCGTTCCCCGTCACCACCCAGCGTCCCGCCTGCGGCGACCGCCACGAGAACACGCGCGGCGCCGCGCCCGGGCGGTCGTCGGCCGCCACGAGGAGCGCCGCTTCCAGTCGCGTCCGCGCGCCGGTCCGCGTGATCGCGTCGCGAACGTGGCCCTCGACCGTCGCCCGGCCGAGACACAGCCCGCGAGCGATGACGGGCGTCGGGTGACCCCGGATCACCCGTGCCATCACCGCCGCCGCGGTCGAGCCGGCCGCCGGGTTCCCGGTGCGCAGCCCGGCCCGGCGCGCGACGGCGGCGACCCTGCGGTCCAACCACGGGACCCGGGCGTCGCTCGCCGCCTCGCGGAGGCGATCGATCGCGACGCGCGCATCCTCGGTGCGACCGGCGTCGACGAGTGCGGACGCCTCGGCCCACCGACACCGCAACGACGCTCGGCGGCTGATGCGGGCCCATCCGTCGGCCGCGGCGCCGAACCCGGTCGCCGCGTCCGACGGGTCGTCCGTCGACAACGCGTCGGCCTCCGACCGCGCCGCGTCGAGGTTCGCGAAGCCCGACGCGGTGGCGTCGACGAGCTCTCGCGGCACGGGTCGTCCGAGATCGTGCGCGGCGCGGATCCCGACGAGCGCGGCATTGACCGAGCCCGGATAGCCCGCGGTCGGCAGCTCCCGCGAGGAGAGCGCGACACGGAGCGCGCGCTCGGCGTCCCCGACCAGCCACGCGGTCTCCGCCAGCATCCAGGTGGCCATCGCCCGTGCCGAGTCGTCGCTCGCACGCGCGAGCGCGATCTCCGCGAGGTCGAGCGCCGCGAGCTCGTCGCCGCCGTCGGCGAGCGCCAGGATCAGCGCCGTGCGGCGGGTCTCCTCCGCCTTCACCGAGAGCGGCCGGCGTCCGAGCATCTCGGCCTCGGCCCGCACCGCGGCGTGGTCGCCCGTGACGTGCATCGTGACCAGCAGGGCCACGGCGCGGAAGTAGCCGTTCCACGCCGCCGACACGGGCTCGGTGAACGCCACCATCTCCTGCGCGAGTGCCCGGCTGCGGGTGGGCTCGCCGTTGAGCAGGTGGCCGAAGATCGCCGTGTCGTAGATCGTGACGGCCTCGTGCACGTCGACGTCGTCGACCGCGAGGTGCGCGGCGGTCTCGAGGTCGGCGGCCCAAGCCGGGTCGGCGACGATGAGACGGGCGAGGCCGAGCGCGCTGTACGCCGCGGCCTGCAACCGGGTGTCGTCACCCGCGAGCGCGAGCGCCTCCGTGCCGTCCCGGATCGCGCCGTCGAGGTCCCAGTCGACGCGCGCCAGGATCCGGGACCGGACGGTCAGCATCTCGGCGCGCGCCGGCGCGGAGGCGTCCGAACGTGCGAGCACCCGCTCGATCGCGGCACGCGCGGTGGGGATGTCGGTCAGCGCCCAGGACGCCCGTGCGGTGACGAGCGCAGCGCGGATCCCGAGGGCACCGTCCGCCGGGTCGGGCGGCAGGCAGGCGAGCGCGTCCTCGTAGCGTGCGACGAGGCTCAGGGCCTCCGCCGCATGCACCGCCACCGCCGGGTCCGCGGGTCGCGTCTCACGCGCCTCGAGCAGCAGGAAGGACGCGTACGACGAACGGCTCGGCGCGTGACGTTGCGCCTCGCGCGCCGCGGCCGCCGCGCCGGCGTGGTCGCCGGCGGCCGCGAGGTGCACCGCGCGCACCGCGGCGTCGTCCGTCGCGGTCGCGAGGCGACGGTGGATCTCCGCTCGGCTCGTTTCGTCGAGCGCGGCCAACGCGGCCTCACCGAGACGGTCGTGGCGTGGCCAGGCGCGCCCGTCGTGGTCCACACGGATCACCCCGATGGCGAGGAGGTCCGTGGCCAGGGGGGCGGCGAGGCGCACCGGTGCGCCGGCGGCCACCTCGGCGAGCGCGTGGCGGAGGTGCTCGGGGAGCGCGGCGACCGCGGTCGCGTCGTCGACCACGGCGTCGGACCGGCCGAGCGCGCGCAGGCGCAGGTCGTACGGGCTACCGCCGGCGGCGTCGATCCACCGCTCGACGTCCGAGTCGGGCGCGCCGGGGCGGAGCGAGCGGACGAGGGTGCGGGCGTCGGCGGGAGCGATCGGGCCGAGCGTCAGCAGCGAACCGGCGGTCAGCAGCGCGTGCCGCGCCTCGTCCCACGGTCCGGTACCCGTCCGCACCGTCGCGACGATCGGTGTGCGCAGCGCGAGCTCGGTGAGCACGGCGAGCGTGTCCGGGTCGCAGAACTGGAGATCGTCGACGACGAGCCGGGTCGCGCGCAGACGCCGGAGGAGCTCCGCGCGCACCTCGTCGACCGTCGCCTCGGTGTCGACGGTGGGGAGCGCGAGCCGGATCGGCAGCAGGGGGACCCCCACCATGTGTCGCAGCCCACGGAGCCGGAGGGTCGGGACGCCCGACGCGTCCACGGCCGCGTCGACGAGCGTCGACTTGCCGATGCCGGCCGGCCCCTCCACGAGACCGGTGCACCCGCGCTCCAGCCACCCGGTGACCACGGCCGATTCCCTTTCCAGCACAGTGGGATCCGAAGCTTGGAATTCACGTGACTTGAAGTCGCGG
>JADMIO011507076.1_pt1 | contig 28858 bp, 19 predicted proteins | sample 8958161 | NCBI WGS metagenome assembly JADMIO01 (sample SAMN16585339, study PRJNA669376) | soil metagenome | isolation source: Crop rotation soil | place: USA: Cullars Rotation, Alabama | collected 2011 | reverse complement strand
CGCCCGAGCCGACCGCGCTCACGTTTCAGGATCTGACGCTCGATCTGCTGTCGCGCCGCGTCACGCGGCAGGGGACGGCGATCGAGCTCCGGCCGCGCGAGTTCGCGCTCCTCGAGTACCTGATGCGCAATCCCGGGAAGGTCGTCTCCAAGACGATGATCCTGTCGCACGTCTGGGAGTACAACTTCGACCCGCAGACCAACGTCGTGGACGTCCTGGTGAGCCGGCTGCGCGAGCGGATCGACCGCCCGTTCGAGCGCAAGCTGCTGCATACCGTGCGTGGGGTCGGCTATGTCCTCCGGTGACGCGGCGCCCGCGCCGCGCGCGTTCGGCCTTCGCATCGCGCTCTGGTACGCGACCCTCTTCGTCGTCGGCTCGATCGCGATCGTGTTCCTGACCTACTACCTGACCGCGGCTTCGCTCGAGCAGCGCGATCGGCAGATCATCAACGCGAAGCTGGGCGAGTACGCCGCCGCGTACCGCCGTGGCGGCATCGACGGCCTCGCCGACACGGTCCGCGCGGAGCAGCGCGCCGCGCCAGAGCGCCTCTTCGTCCGCGTCGTCGATCGCGGATCGGAAGCGATCGTGCTGAGCGATCAACAGGCATGGGATCCCGCAACGCTCGAGACCGCTCGCCTGCGATTGCTCGATGGCACGCTCGTCGAGGTCGGGAAGAGCACTCGGGCGCGCGAGGACCTGCTGGCGCGCTTCCGCGCGGTGCTCGGCCTCGTGACGCTGTTGATCGTGGTCGTCGCCCTCACCGGCGGCGCGCTCGTGACGCGGTCGGCGACGCAGCCGATTCGCCGCCTGACGCGCGCCGTGCGGCGCGTGATCCGCACGGGGCGCGTCGACGCGCGCGTGCCCCTCGGCGGACATCCCGGCTCGACCGACGCGCTCGACGAGCTGACGGCGCTCTTCAACACCATGCTCGAGCGGATCGAGGGGCTCGTCGGCGCGATGCGGAGCGCGCTCGACAACGTGTCGCACGATCTGCGGACCCCGCTGACGCGGCTGCGCGGCACGGCGGAGCTCGCGCTCGCCGGCGACGCCGACGTCGAGCGCTACCGCGAGGCGCTCGCCGACTGCGTCGAGGAATGCGATCGCGTGCTCGTGATGCTCAACACGCTCATGGACATTTCCGAAGCCGAGAGCGGCGCCATGCTCCTGCGCCGCGAGCCCGTTCGGCTGCAGGAGGTGGTCGATCGCGCGGTCGATCTGTACAGGGACGTGGCCGAGGCGAAGGGCGTCGCGCTCGTGTCAGCGGCGGGCCCGACCGACGCAGAGGCGACCGTCAACGGCGATCGCACGCGCCTCGAGCAAGTCGCCGCGAATCTGCTCGACAACGCCGTCAAATACACACCGTCGGGGGGCCGCGTCGAGATCGCCGCGCGGCGCGAGGCCCACGACGCGCTGCTGCGCGTGAGCGATACCGGGCCGGGCATCGGCGCCGACGAGCTGCCGCGCATCTGGGACCGGCTCTTCCGCGGGGATCGCAGCAGGACCGAGCGCGGCCTGGGCCTCGGCCTGAGCTTCGTCAAGGCCATCGTCGAGGCGCACGGTGGGTCGGTGACCGTCGCGAGCCAGCCCGGCGCCGGCGCCACGTTCGACGTCAGATTGCCGAACATTACACCGATGTAATGCGCCCGTAACGGCTCGGCAAGGCAGGGGACCGTCTAACCCTTTAGATTGGATGAAGGACTACGCTTCGAAAGGACGGAACCCGCAATGAAAACCGCACGCAACTACTTCCTGGCGTTCGCGGCCGGCCTGGGCCTGGTCGTCGGCGCGGCGTGGCGCGGCGTCCCCGCGCTCGCCGATCAGCCGGCGTCCGGGCACTCGACCACGGCCGTGACCACGCCGCTTCAACACGCCATCGATGGCAGCCGCGATTCGTATGCCGACGTCGTCAACGCCGTGTCGCCCTCGGTGGTCACCATCCGCGTCGAAGGGCGAGCGAAGGTTTCGCCGACCGGATATCAGGGACCGGCCGACGATTTTCTTCGCCGCTTCTTCGGCGATCAGTTCGGGCAGGGGCAGGGCGATCAGCCTGAACGCGGCCGGCGCAATCGCGCGCCGCGTCAGCGCGGCCTCGGCTCCGGCGTCATCGTCTCGAACGACGGCTACATCCTGACCAACAACCACGTCGTGGACGGCGCCGACGATGTGCGAGTGGAACTGACGGACGGCCGCACCTTTGCCGCCAAGGTGATCGGGACCGACAAGCCGAGCGACCTGGCGGTCATCAAGGTCAACGCCAGCGATCTGCATGCGATCGCCGTGGGCAACTCCGATCAGGTGAAGGTCGGCGACGTCGTGCTCGCCGTCGGCAACCCGCTCGGCATCGGGCAGACGGTCACGATGGGCATCATCAGCGCGAAGGGCCGGTCGACGAGCAACGGCGACGGCAGCTACGAAGACTTCCTGCAGACCGACGCGCCGATCAACCACGGCAACTCCGGCGGCGCGCTCGTCAACACGAAGGGCGAGCTCGTCGGCATCAACTCGCAGATCCTCTCCGACGGCGGCGAGGGCAACATCGGCATCGGCTTCGCGATTCCGGCCAACATGGCGGAGCGCGTCATGACCGACTTGCGCAAGGACGGCAAGGTGCATCGCGCGCAGCTGGGCGTCACGGTGCAGCCGGTGACTTCCGACATGGCGCAGAGCCTCGGGCTGAAGCACGTCGGCGGCGCGATCGTCGCGTCGGTGTCGCCTGACAGCGCGGCGGATCGCGCGGGCCTGAAGCAGGGCGACGTCATCGAGTCGTTCAACGGCCAGGAGATCCACGACTTCAACTCGCTGCGCAACGAAGTGGCGGAATCGGCGCCAGGCTCGAACGCGACGTTGAAGGTGGTGCGCGACGGGTCTGAGAAGACGTTCAACGTCAAGCTGGACGAAGCGCAGCTGGACAAGTCGGCGCGCGGCCGCGGCGATCGTGACGACTCGGCGAGCAACGACAAGGCGGCGCTCGGCGTGTCGGTCGCGCCGCTCACGGCCGATATCGCGTCGCGGATCGGCGTCTCCGAAACGACGAAGGGCCTCGTGATCGAGGGCGTGGACCCGGATGGCCGCGCCGCGGACGCGGGGCTGCAGGAAGGCGACGTCATCGTTCAGGTTGATCGGAAGCCGGTGCAGTCGGTCGACGAGCTGCGCGCCGCCGTGAAGAAGGCGGGCGACAAGCCGGTGCTGCTCCTCGTGAACCGCCGCGGCAACGAGCTGTTCGTGCCGGTGCGGCCGACCAACGGCTAGTCGATTCTGAGCGAGCGCTCGGATCAGCCGCAGAGCACGCAGAGCACGCAGAGCAAGAGATTGACTCTGCGGGTTCTGCGGTCTCTGCGGTTCTTGTCTTACTGCCCGAGTAATTCACCGATCGGTTGCAGGGGCTCGATGCGGTCGGCTGCCGCTTTGACCGCGACCATGATCGGCACCGCAAGCAGCAGCCCCCAGACGTCCCACATCCAGCCCCAGAACAGGACGCTCAGAAAGACCGCGACGGTGTTCAACTCGCCGGCGCGGCTGGTGAGCCACGGCGTGAGCACGTTGCCTTCGATGGCGGCGACGATCGCGGCGGCGCCGCCGGCCGCGAGCGCCATCTCGTACGTGCGGAACTGCACGAGCGCCGAGAGGGCGATGAGCGCGCAGGCGACCGAGGGCCCGATGAACGGCAGGACGTTCAACGCGCCCGCGGCGACGCCCCACATCGCCGCTCGGTTCACGCCGAGCAGCCAGAGCGGCACCGCCGTGGCGACGCCGACGATCACGCTGATCAGCACGCGCACGACGAGATAGCGCTCGATCTGCCGGTCGATCGACTGGATCACTTCGAGCGTCAGCCGCTTCTCGCTCCAGCGCGGCCCGGCGATCGTCACCAGCTTGCGCTTGTACAGGTCGCCGCTCGCGAGCATCAGGATCGTCAGCAGGCCGACGACGATGCCCTGGACGGACGTGACGAGAATGCCGCGCGACGCGCGAAGGAGATACGTCACCACGTCGAAGCGCGTCGGCGCCATTTCCACACGTGTGGCGCCGGACTGCCGCGGCGCCGGCAGCGCGCGCCGGATTTCGGCGGCGGCCTCGCGCACGTTGTCGAGCGGCCCGGGTTCGTCGGCGGCGGCGGGCGCGCCGGCCTGCGCGCGCGCGGTGAGCGCCGCGATCGTCGCCGGCAGGTCGTCGAGGAAGCCGACCGCTTCGTCCCGGATGCCGCGCGCCGCCGCGGCCGCCAGCACGGCAATCGCCGTACAGACGACGATCGCCGCGACGAGCCGCGGCACGCGGGCACGGACCAGCAGCTGGACAAGCGGCTCGAGGGCGTACGCGAGCAGCAGCGCCGCGAGCACGGGCACGAGGACCGCGGCTGCGATCCGGAGCGCGACGAGCGCGCCGATGGCCGTGAGCACGACGACCGCCGATGTCCGCGCGCGGACGGCGGCGATCGGCCGATCGGCAGGCGGCATCGCGGTCCAGCCCTTCAATTCGTGTACCATACAGGGTTGATGACATTCGGCGGCGTCTTCTCCGTCCTCCCCACTCCGTTCACCTCGTCCGGCGATATCGATCGACCCAGTCTTCAGCGCGTCATCGATCTGTTCCTCGGCGATGGTGTGAACGGCTTCACGGCGCTCGGCGTCACGAGCGAGGTCGCGCGCCTCACCGACCCCGAGCGCGACGCGGCGCTCGACACCGTGGTCACCCACGTCGCGGGCCGCGTGCCCGTCGTCGCCGGCACCACCGCCGACGGCGTGCGCACGTGCATCGACTACAGCCGGCGCGCGAAGTCGGCCGGCGCCGCCGCGGTGATGATCAGCCCGCCGCGTATGGTCAAGATCAACTCGGACGCCGTGGCGCGGCATTACCAGGAAGTGGCCGCCGCCGTCGATCTGCCGATCATCGTCCAGGACTATCCGCCGATCTCGGGCTACGCCATGGAGGCGCCTCTGCTCGCGCGCATCGCGCGCGAGGTGCCGGCGGCGCGGACGATCAAGCTCGAGGATCCGCCGACGCCGTTCAAGACGACGAAAATCCTGGAGCAGTCGCAGGGCGTGGACGTGGCGATCTTCGGCGGCCTCGGCGGCGTGTTCCTGCTCGAGGAGCTGCTCGCCGGCGGCGCCGGCGCGATGACCGGGTTCGCGTTCCCGCACGTGCTCGTGCGAATCGTCACGCTGTATCGCGCGGGCAAGGTGGACGAGGCGGCCGACGTGTTCTACCGCCACGTGCCGCTGATGCGCTTCGAATTTCAGGAAGGAATCGGCATGGCGATCCGCAAGGAGGTGCTGCGGCGCCGCGGGGCGATCGCGCACGCGGGCATTCGCGCGCCCGGCGGAGCGCTCGATCAGAAAACGATCGACGCGCTCGATCGCGTCATGAAATGGGTGGAGCATGAATCTCGGGCTTGAGGGCAAGGTCGCCATGGTGGGCGGCGCGAGCAAGGGTCTCGGTTTCGCCGTCGCCAAGGCGCTGGCGGCCGAGGGCGCGCGCGTGTCGATCGCGTCGCGCGACAAGGCGGCGATCGACCGCGCCGCGGCGGCGCTGTCGCAGCAGGGCGCGGCGGACGTGCTGGCGGTGGACGCCGATCTCGGCACGGCTGACGCGATCGCGCGGTGGCACAAGGCGACAGTCGACAAGATGGGCGGCGTCGATCTGCTCTTCACCAACACGGGCGGGCCGCCGGCGGGCGCCGTGCTGAATTTCGACGACAAGGCGTGGCTGGCGAACTTCGAGCTGCTCGTGATGAGCGTCGTGCGCCTCGTGCGCCTCGTGGTGCCGTCGATGCAGGCGCGCGGCGGCGGCGCGATTCTCGTCGGGACCTCCTCGTCGGTGAAAGAGCCGATCGCGAACCTCGCGCTGTCGAACGTGCTGCGCGCGTCGGTGTCGTCGCTGGCGAAGACGCTGTCGCTCGAGCTCGCGCAGAGCCGGATCCGCGTGAACCAGCTGATCCCCGGCAGGATCGCCACCGACCGCCTCGCGCAGCTGGACGAGGGGAACGCCAAGCGCGCCGGCATCAGCGTGGACGAACAGCGGACGCGCGCCGCCGCCGCGATCCCGCTCGCGCGCTACGGCGAGCCGGACGAATTCGGCCGCATGGCGGCCTTCCTTCTCTCCGACGCGGCCGCTTACATCACCGGCGCGTCGGTGCAGGTCGATGGCGGGCTGATTAAAGCCACGGTGTGAGAGAGTCAGAAGTCAGAAGTTAGAAGTCAGGAATAAGGTGTTCGCTTCTAACCTCTGACTTCTACCTTCTGAGTTCCCTTTATGTCTGTAGCCAGAAAAGCGCTCTTGGCCCTGTCCACCAACACCTGGTTGCGCGAGCGCGCGACGAAGACGGCGTTCGTGCGGCGCTCGGTGTCGAAGTTCATGCCGGGTGAGCGGCTCGAGGACGCGATGGTCGCCGCCGAACAGCAGCAGACGCTCGGCGTCGGCACGATTTTCACCAAGCTCGGCGAGAACCTGACGCGCATCGAGGAGGCCGAGGACGTCACGCAGCACTATCTCGACGTGCTCGACAAGGTGCAGGCCGCCGGCCTCGACGCGCAGATCTCCGTGAAGCCGACGCAGCTCGGTCTCGATCTCGACAAGGATCTCTGCTTCCGCAACCTGCAGCGCCTCGTCGATCGCGCGGCCGAGCGCAACAACTTCGTCTGGATCGACATGGAGAGCTCGCCGTACGTCGATCCCACGCTCGACCTGTTCCGGCGCACGCGCGAGCGGTCGCGGCTCATCGGCATCGCGCTGCAGGCGTATCTGTACCGCACGGAGAAGGACATCGAGTCGCTGCTGCCGCTCGGCCCCGCCGTCCGGCTGGTGAAGGGCGCCTACCTCGAGCCCGCGAACATCGCGATGCCGCGCAAGTTCGACGTGGACGAGAACTACTACAAGCTCGCGTGCCGGATGTTGAAGGAAGACGCGCAGGCCAGCGGCACGCTGCTGCACATCGCCACCCACGATCCGGCGATCGTCCAGCGGATAAACAACTACATCGATCATTACGGCGTGCCGAAGTCGGCCTACGAGTACGCGATGCTCTACGGCATCCAGCGCGGGCTGCAGCAGCGGCTCGCGCAGTCGGGGCGCCGCATTCGCGTGCTGATCGCGTACGGCGAGTACTGGTTCCCGTGGTACATGCGCCGCCTCGCGGAGCGGCCCGCCAACGTCTGGTTCGTCGTCAAGAACATGGTGGCGTCGTGAGCGGCCGCCTGCGCCTGACGTCGATCGCCGCCGGCGCCTGCCTCGCGATGGCGGGCGCGGGCGTGATGGTGGGTGCGCAGCGCGGCGGTCGCGCCGGCGGCGCGCCCGAGGGGTTGGCGTTCCGCTGGGTCGGGCCCGTCGTGGGCAATCGCGTCGCCTCTGTCGCCGGCGTTCCCGGCGATCCAACCATTTATTACGCCGGCGCCGCGTCCGGCGGCGTCTGGAAGACGACCGACGGGGGCATCCGCTGGCAGCCGGTGTCCGACGCGCTGCCGGTCGCGGCGATCGGCGCGCTCGCCGTCGCACCGACCGAGCCGAATACCGTGTGGGCCGGGACGGGCGAGCCGTGGGCGATTCGCGACAGCGACGTGATCGGCGACGGCGTCTACAAGTCGGTGGACGCCGGCCGCACCTGGACGCACGCGGGCCTCGACGAGACCGGCCGCATCGCCCGCATCATCGTTCACCCCACCAACTCCGACATCGTGTTCGTCTGCGCGACCGGCCGGCTGACCGGTCCGCAGCAGGAGAAAGGCGTCTATCGCACGCTCGACGGCGGGAAGACGTGGGAGCGCGTGCTCTTTGCCGACGAGAACACCGGCTGCTCGGGTTTGACGATGGACGCGAAGAATCCGCGGATGCTCATCGCGGCGACCTGGCAGGTCGAGATGCACCCGTGGGCCGAGCTGTCGGGCGGCCCCGGCAGCGCGATTTACGTGTCGCGCGACGGCGGGTCGACGTGGACGAAAGTCGACGGCCACGGCCTGCCGAAATCGCCGCTCGGCAAGATCGACGTCGCGATCGCGCCGACCGATTCGAATCGCGTCTACGCGCTCATCCAGACGAAGGATCAGGGATCGGTCTGGCGATCCGACGACGGCGGCGACAACTGGCGCGTCGTCAACTGGTCGCGCGAGCTGATCGGGCGCGCCGGGTATTACATCCGCCTCGCCGTCTCGCCGGCGAACGAAGACGAGGTGCTCATCTCGAACAGCTCGTTCTTCCAGTCCACAGACGGCGCGCAGACGTTCCACAGTGTAGGGTGGGGCGGCGACAATCACGACATCTGGTGGGATCCGAAGGATCCCGATCGCTTCGTCATCACGCACGACGCGGGGATGAGCATCACCACCCAGCACGGGCGCAGCATCCAGCGTGTGTCGCTGCCGATCGGGCAGATCTATCACGTGTTCGTCGACAACCAGGTGCCGTACCAGGTCTACGCGAACATGCAGGACGACGGCACGATGCGCGGCGCCGCGTTTGCGCCGGAGGGCGCGGGCGCCGGCTACAACGGATCGGGGAACGTGTGGGACCACGGCCTCGGCGGCTGCGAATCGGGCTTCACGATTCCCGATCTCGCGAATCCGGACGTGGTCTGGGCGAGCTGCTATGGCAACAAGGTCACGCGCTACGACCACAAAATGAAAGTCGCGCGGTCGATCGCCCCGTCGATGATCACCCTCGACGCGCCGCCCCAGGACGTCAAGTACCGCTGCCACTGGACGGCGCCGCTCGCCGTCGATCCCTTCGACCACAACACCGCGTACTACGGCTGCCAGGTGATCTTCGCGACGACGAACGAGGGCCAGAGCTGGAAGGTGATCAGCCCCGATCTCTCGACGCAGGATCCGAGCCGCATCATGTCGTCCGGCGGCATCGTGCAGGACAACCTGGGGCAGTTCGTCGGCGAGGTCGTGTTCGCCATCGCCCCGTCCGAGGTGCAGAAGGGCCTCATCTGGGCCGGCACGAACGACGGCAAGGTGTGGTACACACGCAACGCCGGCGGCGCGTGGACCGACGTGACGAAGAACATCCCGGGGATGCCGGCGTGGGGCGTCGTCTCGAAGATCGAGCCGTCGCACTTCGACGCCGGCACGGCGTATGTCGCCGTGGACGCGCATCTGACGGACAACCGCGAGCCGTTCATCTTCAAGACCACCGACTTCGGCGCGTCGTGGACGCGCGTCAGCGGCGACCTGCCGACCAAGCATCCGCTCTCGTACGTGAAGGCGGTGGCCGAAGACCCGAACAAGCGCGGCCTCATCTTCGCCGGCACGGGCCACGGCTTCTTCTATTCGCAGGACGACGGCGCGCACTGGACCGAGCTGGCGGCCGGACTGCCGCACGCGCCGGTGTCGTGGATTGCCACGCAGAAGGCCTCGCACGACGTCGTCGTGTCGACGTACGGGCGCGGCATCTACGTGCTCGACGACGTGACGCCGCTCGAGCAGATGAGCACGCCGCGGCCGACGACGACCGAGCTGTTCGCGCCGCGGCCCGCGTATCGCTGGTCGCAGCGCGCGCGCGCGACGATCAGCTACGCGTTCGCATCGGACCCGAGCGGCCCGGTGGAGATCCAGATCGCCGGCGCCGACGGCACCCTGATCCGCACGCTGCATCCGCAGGCGCACGCGGGCGTCAACCGCACGACGTGGGATCTGCGCTACGAGCCGCCGCGCCTCGTCGCGCTGCGCACGACGCCGCCGGAGAATCCGCACATCTGGGAGGAGCCGCGCTTCCGCGGCCGCGACACGCGTCCGGTCACGCATTGGGGGCTCGATCCGGCGGAAGTGGGTCCGCTCGCGGCGCCCGGGAAGTACACGGTGAAGCTCGTCGCCGGAGGGCGGACGCTCTCGCAGCCGATCGAGATCCTGAAAGATCCGCGCGTCCCGTCGTCGGACGCGGATCTCGAGGCGTCGGTCCGGCTGCAGCTGCGCATCAGGGACGACGTCAGCGAAACGTCCGACATGATCAACGCGATTGAGGTCGCGCGGAAGCAGCTCGAGGACATGAAGAAGGCCCTCGCCGGCGACAAGTCGCGGCAGGCGGCGCTCAAGATGATCGAGGACTTCGACAAGCGGATGCTCGACGTCGAGACTCGACTATTAGAGCCGGCGCAGATGACGAGCGACGACAAGTACTTCCAGCAGGCGTATCGCGTCTACATGAACCTGATCTGGCTGAACGGCGAAGTGGGCCCGGGCGCGGGTGACGTCGCCGGCGGCGCCGACTTCAAGCCGACGGACACCTCGGTCGCCGTCCTCGCCGGCATCGAGAAGGACCTCGACGTCGCGCGCGTCGACTACAAGAAGCTGATGAACGCCGACCTGCTCGCGTTCAATCGCAGTCTCGCCGAGAGCGGCCTGGCCGCGGTCATCGCCAAGTAGAAGTCAACTCGGGACGGGTCCGGCCGGTGCCGCTCCGCGCGCCCTCGCCGCTGCGCGGCGTCAGGGTTCGAGCGTAGGAATGCTTTTCCGGCCTGAGCGGCCAAGGCTCGCCGCGCGAGCCACCGTTCCGCCGCGATCACCGAGTCGCCATGAAGCGACCGGCCAGACACGCGCTCGCTGCACCTATGTCATACTCTTGCGGCGCACTACTGCGCCGGAAGGAGGACCTGAACATGAGAGCGACCGATCGTGCTCAGTACGGGTCCGCCTCGAATCGTCCTCGATAACCGCTTCACGCGGGCCCCTCACTATCAACTGATGCGTGCGCAGGCTGCCAAGCCTGCGGGGGAGCTCCCGTGTCTTCTTCTTCACTCGTTTCGCTCGGCTGGGACGATTTCTTCGAGCAGCAGCTGTCCGACGACGACCGGCGGCTGGCGATCGCGCGCGTCGTGGGCGCATATCGCGAACACTGGCGGCTCGCGGGCGGCGTCGACAATCTCGCGGATCTCGGCGGCCGCGTGCGTCACGCGGCCGCGTCGCGCGCCGAATGGCCCGCGGTCGGCGACTGGGTCTGCGCCGCCGCGGACGGCGACGGTCGTGCCGTGATTCGACGCGTGCTCGCGCGGCGCGGCGCGATCGTCCGGGCGGCCGCGGGGTCGGCGACCGAGCCGCAGGTGATTGCCGCGAACGTCGACACGCTCTTCATCGTCAGCGCCTTCACGCAGGACCTCAACGCCAATCGCCTCGATCGCTACGTGACGATGGCGTGGGAGGGCGGCGCGATGCCGGTCGTGCTGATCAACAAGTCGGATCTGTGCGCCGACGCCGACGACGCGGTCGGCGCGCTTCGGGCGCGCGTGCCGTTCGTCGACGTGCATGCGGTGAGCGCGGTGTCGGCTGGCGGCACCGCGCCGCTCGCGCCGTTTCTCGCGGCGGGCCGTACCGTCGCGCTCGTCGGCTCGTCCGGCGTCGGCAAGTCGTCGCTCGTCAATCGGCTGCTCGGCCGCGACGCGTTCGAGACGACGCCGACGCGCGCCGCGGATGGAAAAGGGCGTCACACGACAACGGCGCGGCACCTCGTTGCGCTGCCGGGTGGTGCGCTGCTCATCGACACGCCCGGGATGCGCGAGCTGCAACCGTGGGGCGACGGCTCGGCGCTCGACGCCACGTTCGAGGACATCGCCGCGCTCGCCGCTCGATGCCGATTCGCGGATTGCCGCCATGCCGGCGAGCCCGGGTGCGCCGTCGTCGAGGCGATCACGACGGGCGCCTTGTCGCCGGAGCGCCTGGAGAGCTTCCGCCGCCTTCAGGCCGAGGCCGCCTACGAGGTGCGGCGGCACGACAAGGCGGCCGCGGCGGAGCACAAGCGGAAATGGAAGCAGCTCTCGCAGGCGCAGAAGCGCATGTATCGAGGGCGCGAAGAGTTATGATTTCGTCGATCGCGATGCTGACCGCATTCCGCAGGCTGTGTGTCTGTGCGGCGATCGTCGCCGCCGGCGCGTGCACGATCCGGCCGCCGCTCGGCAACCCCGATTCGCCGCGCTACGAGCGGCCGTCGCCGCCGATGTACCGCGTGAAGCTCGAGACGGGGAAGGGACCGATCCTGATCGAAGTCCACCGCGACTGGGCTCCCCACGGCGCCGATCGCTTCTACCATCTCGTGCAGGCGGGCTATTACGACGACAGCCGCTTCTTCCGCGTCGTCAAAGGCCGCTGGGCGCAGTTTGGCATCAACGGGAATCCGGAGATCGCGAAGCTGTGGCGGACGCGGACCATCCCCGACGATCCGAAGGGGCACTCGAACGTGCGCGGCACGGTGACGTTTGCCTTCGCCGAGCCGAACGGCCGCGCGACGCAGGTGTACATCGCGCTGACCGACATGTCCAACCCGCAGGACACGCAAGGGTTCGTCCCGTTCGGCGAAGTGGTCGGCGGCATGGACACGGCCGATGCGCTGAATGCCGAGTACGGCGAGAATGCCGGCAGCGGCATCCGCGCGGGCAAGCAACAGCCGCTCTTCGATGGCGGGAACGCGTACATGGATCGCGAGTTTCCTCGACTCGATCGGTTGTACCGGGCGGTGATCATTTCACACTGACGTCATCGCGACCGACGCAGAGGATGCAAAGGGGCAGAAGGCATGAAGACGATTGAAATCGGCCTCGTCGTCGCGGGCGCGGTGTGGCTGTGCGTGTGGCGCGGCATGGCGATGTATCGGCAGACCTTCAGGCGCAATCGCTTGTAGATCGCGATAAAACCACTTCTTCGCGTCCTTTGCGATGATGCAAGCCAGCGAGATAGCTTGCCGCCGCAGCCAGCATTTGTCGCGACGGCGTCCGCTATTTCATCGTCGCCAGAATGCCCGCGACATTCCGCCGCTCGGCGGCGTACTGCGCGGCCGGCGCGGTGCGGGCGAACTGCTCGAGGTAGGGCTTCGCGTCGGCGATCCGTCCTTGCCTCGCGAGCTGGACGCCGACGTTGTACAGCGCATCGAAATTCGCCGCGTCGAGCGCCACGGCGCGCTTCCATTCCCCGATCGCGCCGTCGAGATCGCCGGCCTTCGCGCTGGCGAGCGCCAGGCCGGCATGCGCGTCGGATGAAGACGGATTCACCTGCACGGCGCGGCCGAAGTGCGTCCGCGCCTCGTCGAGGCGTCCGGCGTCGAGCTCCACCGCGGCGGCGTTCTCCAGCGAATGCTCGTCGTCCGCATCGACGTGCAGCGCCCGTGTGAACACCGCGAGCGCGTCGCGATCGCGGCCGGCGCGTGCGAGCGCCAGGCCGAGCGCGTTCAGCGCGTCGAGGTCGGTGTCGGCCTTCGCGGCCTCGGTCAGCACGGCGATCGCCTCGCCAGACCGGCCGATCGCCGACAGGTAGCTGCCAAGCTGTATCCGGACGCCGGCATCGCCGTTCGCCGCTTCGAGCGCGCGCCGCAGCACGGCGACCGCTCGCGGCGCATCCCCCATGCGCCAATACGCAAACGCCAGATGACGTGAGGCCGCGGTCAAACCCGGTCGATCGCCGAGCACCCGAGCGTAGATCTCCGCCGCCGCCGGCAGCCGTCCCGCCTCGCCGATCGTCACTGCCTCGTGCATCGCGCGGTCGATGTCGACGAGCCGCTTCGGGTCGTCCGCGTCCGTGTACTTGCGGGGCGCGGATGCGCCTGGCGACACGTACCCCAACGATCGGAGGCGCGCCGACACATCGTCGCGCTCGGCGCGCGGCGCCGCCGGACCTGTTGCGGCGAACGCCTTCAGCTTTGCGTCGAGGAGCTCTCGCCGGGCGGCGTCGCGGTCCGCCATGTTGTCGCGCTCGGCCGCGTCGCGCGAGAGATCGTAGAGCTCGGGAATGGGCAGGCTGATGTACTTGTCGCGACCGGAGAGCAGGCCTGCGAGCGGCGCCGCGCCGTAGTCGAGCGCCGCCGACATGGCCTCGAAGTACGACGGCCGATCGTTGCCGCCCTGCCGATCGAGACCCGTGCGCAGCGAGTGCCCCGGCAGGTCCGCCGGCACGGGCATCCCGAGCACGTCGAGGACAGTCGGCACGATGTCCACGTGCCGCGCGAGCGCGTCGCTGGTTTCTCCAGCCCCTCCAGCCCCTCCCGTCCCTCCTGCTCTGGAGAGAATCAACGGCACCCGCAGCGTGGCCTCATACGCGAAGAGGCCGTGCGTCGCTTCGCCATGATCGCCGAGCGCCTCGCCGTGATCGCCGGTGACGATGACGAGCGTCGGCCGTGCGGCGGCTCGCGCGAGGTCGAAGAGCGGTGCGAGCGCACGATCCGCGGCGGCGACCTCGCCCAGGTACGGCTGCGCGGCGTACTCCGAGTCGAACGGTGGGGGAGGACGATACGGCGCGTGCGGCTCGTACACGTGGACCCACGCGAACCAGCGGCCGCTCTGCGCGCGCATCCACGTCGTCGCGCGTGCGACGACGTCGGTGGCGCGACGCTCGGGCAGCGTGAACGCGGCGCCGGTGTCGCGATCGTCGAAGCGGCCGTCGTACACGTCGAATCCGGCGCCGAGGCCGAACCGCGCGTCGAGCGGCAGCGCGGCGACGAACGCGCCGGTCGCAAACCCTGCGCGTTTCAACCTCGTCGCGAGCGTCGACGTGCCGGACGGCAGCCGGTACCCGGCGTTCTCGCGGATCGCGTGCTGGAACGGATACGTGCCGGTCAGGATGCTTGCGTGCGAGGGCAGCGTGAGGACGCTGTGCGCGTGCGCGAACGTAAAGCGGACGCCCGAGGCCGCCAAGGCGTCGATCGCGGGCGTGCGCGCCTGGCCGCCATAGCAGCCGAGCGCGTCGGCCCGGAGTGTATCAATCGTGACAAGGAGGACGTTCTGATCGGACTGGCGATCGAACGCGCGCGGCGATGGACCGCGGGCGCACGCCGAGGCGCAGGCGAGGGCCAAACACAACAAAACGCGCCACATTCGACGGTGCGCCAGTATGGCACATTCCAAAATGTTGAAGCGTGCAGCGTCCGCTTATGACGTTCGTGCGAATTCCTGCTTGACTCAATGCCCACCACATCCTTACCCTTGCGCGTCTTCTCGTCTTCGTTTGTCGTCTCGCGTCTTCGGCGCTTTGCAAGTCGTGCGATTTGGAGGCAACTGCCTCCGGGAGGGTCGAATGAGGGGTGGCGTTCTTCGTATAGGGTTCTTGGTGTGTCTGCTCGCGGTGGCGCTCAGCGCGCCGGCGTGGGCACAGCAGAGCACGGGCGAGGTGTTCGGGAAGGTCACTGATGGCACCGGCGCCGTGCTACCCGGCGTCACGGTGACGCTGTCCGGGGCCTCCCTCATTCAGCCGCAGACTTCCGTCACCGGCGAAAGCGGCGCCTACCGATTCCCGACGATCCCGATCGGCACCTACAGCGTCACGTTCGACATCACGGGCTTCAAGAAGGTCGTGCGATCGGACGTTGTCATCCAGGCGGGGTTCAACGCGCAGGTCGACGCGAAGCTCGAGCTCTCCACGGTGCAGGAGACGGTGACGGTGACGGGCGAGAGCCCGGTCGTTGACACGAAGTCCACGACGCTGTCGTCAAGTTTCAATAAAGAGGCGCTCGAGAAGATCCCGAACGCGCGCGACCCGTGGGTCATCATCGAGCAGACGCCCGGCATGGTCATGAGCGGCGTGAACGTCGGCGGCAACCTCTCAGGCCAGCAGACGTCGTTCAACGCGATGGGAAGCGGCACCAACCAGCAGTGGAACATCAACGGCGCCGTCATCAGCGACATCGCCTCCGGCAACTCGTCGCCCACGTATTACGACTTCGACTCCTTCGAGGAAATCCAGATTACGACGGCCGGCGCCGACGCGTCGCAGCAGGGCGGCGGCGTGCAGGTGAACTTCATCACCAAAAGCGGCAGCAACAAGTTCACCGGCTTCGCGCGGTACTACGACACGAACGACAAGTGCTTCGGCAAATTCGGGAGCTGCCAGTCGGTGAATGTGACCGACTCGATGCGCGCGCAGGGCGCGAACGGCGGCAACCCGATCCAGAACATCTACGACACGGGCGCCCAGCTCGGCGGCCCGATCCTGCGTGACAAGGCGTGGTTCTGGGGCGCCGCCTCGCGGCAGAACGTCCGCGCGGGCGTCGTCGGCTTCTACGACACGTCGTCGACCGCGCCGTCGGGCTGCGCGGCGGTGGCGGCCAATCCGAACGCGAAGAACGCGGCCGGTGGGTACGTGAACTCGCTCGATACGCTGAAGAGCTGTCTGTTCGGCGATGTGACGATCCTCACCAACTACAACGGCCGACTCCAGTTCCAGGAAGCGACCGGCCATCAGACCGACTTCTCATACACCTGGGGTGACAAGTACCGGGGCTCGCGCGGCTGCGACTCCTTTCATCCGTTGATCACCTGCTCGGTCCAGACAGGTCCGTCGATTTTCTATACACCGTCGCACCGGTGGATCGTCAACAATCAGCTGACGATCATCGCGCAGTATACGCACATCACCGAGGACTGGTTCCTCGGCTTCGAGGACCCGTCGCTCAAGGACGTGCAGGCGATCAACTGGGTCGACACGAGCTTCTGGGACCGCAGCAAGTCGAGCGGCTCGTATCACACGATCCGGCCGCAAGACGACATCCGCGCCGACGGCAATTATTTCGCGTCGAACAAGCTCCACGCGGACCACTCGGTCAAGTTCGGCTTCGCGTGGCATCGGGCGCCCGTCGAATCGATCAGCACGGTGGGCGGCGGCGCGCAGGTGCGCTACCGCGGCATCTATCCGTTCTCGCCCGGTCAGTACATCACGACGCCGACCGACACCACCGGCGAGGCGCCGTGCGTCATTGGCGGCACGTCGTACAGCCTCTGCGACGAGGCGAACATCATGCGCGATGCCGACTTCAACTACACGTTGTATCAGCGCAGCGCCTATCTCCAGGACTCGATCCGCAAAGGACGCGCGACGATCAACCTGGGCATCCGCTTCGACCATCAGCACGACATCGCGACACCGGGCGTCGTGCCGGCGAATCGCATTCTGCCCGCGCAGCTGCCGGCGATCAATTTCCCGGGCGCCGACTCGAAAGTGCGCTACAACAACTGGTCGCCCCGTCTCGGTTTGACGTATGACCTGCGAGGCGACGGGAAAACGGTGCTGAAGGTGAACGGCGCGCGGTATTACGGCGTCGGCGTGTTCACCGCGAGCGCGCTCGAGCCGACCGGCTCGACGACCACGCTCCGTTTCCCGTGGAAGGATCTGAACGGCGACAAGATCGTCCAGCCGAACGAGCTCTCCGTGTACAAGTCGGACGGCAAGACGCTCAACCTGCTGAACAGCCCGGCCGGCTACGATCCGAACAATCCCGGATCGCCGGTCACGACCGCGATCGTCGATCCGAACATGAAGAACGACACGACCGACGAAGCGATCATCGGCATCGACCACGAGCTGATGCGCAATTTCGGCGTCGGCATCCAGTACATCTATCGGAAGTACAGCAACTTCTGCGGCAGCGCGCAGCAGGGGTGCGTGGGCAGCGCCGTTCGATACCTGGACTCGACGTCGAACTACACCGGTCCGGTGGCGTTCACGGCGGCGTGCGGCAACGCCACGTGCAGTCAGGCGAGCTACACCGGCTATTACTTCAACGGGCCGACGCTGCACAGCAACACGATTGAGGAAAACCTCAACGAGTACCGGACGTACAACGGCGTCGAGGTCACCGCGCGGAAGCGCTTGAGCAATCACTGGATGATGACTTCCAGCTACGTCTACAACCACGAGCGGTTCACCGCCGTCACGCCGTCGGTCGACTACCTCGATCCGACGAACCGGCAGCCGGTGAACTACCTCGACGGGTATGAGGACGGATCGCGCAACGGGCCGCACGTCTTCAAGATCTCGGGGATGTATCAATTGCCGTACGACCTCACGGCGTCGGCGAACTTCAACGCCCACTCGAACTTCGCCTTCAACCCGAGCATCGTCGGGCCCACGCGGGCGAACGGGCTCGGCACGGCGACGATGCTGGTCGTCGGCGCAGACACGATCCGTTTCCCGACGGTCAAGACGCTGGATCTCAACTTCGACAAAGGTATCCGCCTCGGCGGGACGCGGCGCGTGACCCTGAACGCGTCGATCTTCAACGTGATGAACGCCAACACGACGCTCGGGTTGGGCAATTCGGCGACGGTCGGCGGCATCACCGCGTATCGACAGAACACGTCGACGGCGAACTCGCTCACGAGCACGATCGGCCCGCGGGTGATTCGATTCGGCGCGCGGTTTACGTTCTAGACTTCGGACTTCCGACTTCCGACTTCTGACGTCTGACTTCTGACTTAGGGCGGGACCTCCGGGTCCCGCCCTTTTTTTGTTCCACCCGATCGTCGGTGATATTCTGTCCGGCCTTGCGTCTGTTCTCATTCCTTTGTCTCCTGTCGAGGTCAGCATGAGGGTGTTGGTTCGATCCGTTCTGATTCTGTTCGCCTCCATGGCCGGTTTTGCGCCGTCTGCGCTTGCCCAGCGCGGGGCCGCGGCGCCGGCGTGGCGCGGCAACGCGCAGGTGTCCGGAAAAGTCACCGACGAGGCGGGCAAAGGCGTGCCCGACGCGAAAGTGACGTTCGTCTTCACCTCCGCCAACGAAGGCTTCTTCGCCACGACGAAAAAGAACGGCGACTTCTCCGCGAAGGACATGAAGGCGGGCGAGTGGCGCGTGCAGGTCGACGCGCCGAACTTCATCACGATCCGCCAGACGCTGACGGTCGCCGACAGCAAGAACCCGCCGATGGCGATTCAGCTGAAGCGCGACAACAGCCCGGAGCTGCTGACGAAGGCCGACGCGCTCTTCAAGGAAGGCAAGAACGCCGAAGCGCGCGACGAGTACATGAAGGTGCTCGAGGCGCACCCGGATCTCGCCGGCATCAACCGCGCGATTGCGTACACCTACGGCCGCGAGGGCAACCATCCGCAGGCGCTGAAGTACCTCGACCTCGCGCTCGCCAAGAATCCCGACGACGCGACGCTGCTGCAGCTTGCCGGCGCGAGCGCGATGAAGGTCAGCGACTTCCCGCGCGCGATGGAGTACCTGGGCAAGATCGACGACTCGGCGCTCGCCGACAGCCGTCCCCTGACCGACGCCGGCATCAACATGATCCAGGCGCATCAGCCGGCGAATGCCCTGAAGCTGCTCGATCGCGCCATCGCGCGGTTCCCCGACGAAGCGGAGCCGTACTTCTATCGCGGCTTCGCGCGCCTGCAGTTGAACCAGACCGACACCGCGGCCGCGAAGGCCGACCTCGAGAAGTTCGTCTCGATGGCGCCGCCGACCGCGCAGGAGCTGCCGCAGGCGAAAGACCTGCTGTCGAAGATCAAGTGACGTTTGCCGATCTGCAGACCCTCCTGGACTATCACTACTGGGCGCGCGATCGGCTGCTCGACGCCGTCGAGCCGCTGACCGACGATCAGTGGCGCTGCGATCTGCACAGCAGCTTCCGCACCATCCATGAAACGGTCGTGCACATCTACGGGGCGGAGTGGGCGTGGCACCAGCGCTGGCAGGGCCACTCGCCGACGGCGCTCTACGACGCCGAGAATCTCGCCAAGCCGACGAGCGTACGGCCCGCATGGGTCGAGCTCGAGCGCAACGTGCGCGGCGTTCTCGCCTCGCTCGACGAGGGCGGCGTCACGCGCGTCTACGACTACAAAATGCTGAACGGCACGGCCGGATCATCGCCCTTCTGGCAGATGCTGCAGCACGTCGTGAACCACGCGAGCTACCACCGCGGTCAGGTGACGACGATGCTGCGGCAGCTCGGTCTGCCGCCGGCGAAGTCGATGGATTTGATTGCGTACTATCGCACGAAGTCAGAAGTCAGAAGTTAGAAGTCAGAAGGAGGGCGGCGTGTTCCGCACACAACGAGTCGTGGCCGTTCTGTTCGTCGCCGCGCTGATTCCTGCGCTGGCGCACCGCGCTCCTCTGGCGGCGGCGGCGCCGGCGACTGCGGGCGGCGCGCCGACGATCGATCGCTTCCTCGAGCCGGGCTATCCGACGGAGGTCGTCGCCGCGAAGAAAGCGGATCGCATCGCCTGGACCGCCTACGAGCACGGCATGCGGAACGTCTACACGGCCGCGTCGCCCGCGTTCACACCGATGCGGCTGACCAACGTCACTCGCGACGACGGCGTCGAGCTGAGCGAGATCAGCATTTCCGACGACGGCGCCACCGTCGTGTTCGTGCGCGGTACGCAGCCGAATCGCGAAGGCTGGGTCGCCAATCCGACAGCCGACACCGCGGGCGCCGAGCGCACCGTCTGGGTGGCTCGCACGGCGGGCGGCCCGCCGCGCAAGCTCGGCGAGGTGACGACGCCGGTGCTGTCGCCCGACGGTTCAAGCGTCGTGTTCGCGAAAGACGGGCAGATCTATCGGTACGCGACCGCCGCTCCCAGTATTGCATCCAAGACTCCATACATCACCGCCTGGGGCAACAACAGCAATCCGAAATTTTCTCCCGACGGAACGAAGATCGCCTTCGTCAGCAACCGCGTCGATCACAGCTTCATCTGCGTGTACGACGTCAAGACGAAGCACCTGACCTATCTCACGCCGAGCGTCGATCACGACACGAGCCCGACGTGGTCGCAGGACAGCCGGCGCGTCGCGTTCATCCGGCGGCCGGGGACGCCCTTCGCGCAGCAGGCGCATCAGGGTACCGGCAGCCTCGGCAACCCGAACGGTCCCGCGTACAACCCGCTCGCGGCGCTCGAAGGCCGCGGACGACAGGGGCGCGGAGGGCAGGGTCGGCAGGGCGGGCAGGGAGGGCGAGGCCGGGAAGGGCAGGAGAAGCCGGAGATTCCCGGTCTGACAACGTCGGCGTTCGCTGATGGATCGACGCTGTCGTTCTGGGTCGCGGACGCCGTGACGGGCGAAGGCCACGAGTTCTGGCACAACCAGAAAGACGACAAGGACTTCACCGGCGTGAACCAGATCGACTGGGCGGCCGACGATCACGTGATCTACCAGGCGGAGCCGCAGGAATGGGTGCGCTGGTACTCGGTGAGCATCGCGAACAGCCAGCCCGTGCCGGTGACGCTGACGCCGGGTGAAGGCGCCGTCGAGCACACATCGCTCTCGGCCGACGGCCGGACGCTGTTTTATTCGTCGAACGTGAACGACACCGAGCGCCGCCACATCTGGAAAGTGCCGACGGCCGGCGGCACCGCGGAAATGGTGACGAAGGGCGACACGATCGAAACGTATCCGGCGGCGCTCGCGTCAGGCGGCAAGGTCGCGGAGCTCGGCGGCGACGCGAAGCGGCCGTTCGGCGTCGGGCTCGTCCCCGCCGCCGGCGGCGCGGCGAAGTACATCTATCCGTCGCTCGCGAACTTTCCGATCGACGCCGAAGTCGTCCCGCAGCTCGTGCTGACGAAGGCCGCCGACGGCCTCGAGATCCACAACCAGATCTTCGTCCCGAAGGACATCAAGCCGGGCGAGCGGCGGCCGGCGATCATCTTCGTCCACGGCGGTCCGGTGCGCCAGATGCTGCTCGGCTACCACTACATGCACTTCTACCACATCGCGTACGCCGTGAATCAGTGGCTCCAGAGCCAGGGCTACATCGTGATGTCGGTGAACTACCGGAGCGGCATCGGTTACGGGAAGTCGTTCCGCATGGCGCCGAACACCGGCGGCCGCGGCAACGCCGAATATCAGGACGTCGTCGCCGGCGGCAAGTACCTGCAGTCGCGGCCCGACGTCGATCCGGATCGCGTCGGCATCTGGGGGCTGTCGTACGGCGGCGTGCTGACGTCGCAGGCGCTCGCGCGCAACTCCGACATCTTCAAGGTCGGCGTCGACATGGCCGGCGTGCACCTCTGGGGCAGCTCGCTCGAGAAGGGCAACATCTCCTACGAGTCGTCCACGATCGCCGCGATCGACACGTGGAAATCGCCCGTCCTGCTGATCCAGGGCGACGACGATCGCAACGTGCAGTTCTCGCAGCTGACCGGCCTCGTCCAGCTGCTGCGCGCGCACCAGGTGCCGTACGAGCTCATCGTCTTCACCGACGACACGCACGAACCGCTGCTGCACAAGCGGTATCTGTACGAGTTCAACCGCTTGACCGAGTTCATCGGGCGGTACTTGAAGAACGGCGGCGCGCGCACGACGGCGCAGCGTCACTAGGACCGCTGTCTCGATTCCGGGATTCGACTGTGCGGCGGCGGCCACCCGCGCGCCGCGGCATGTCGCCAAACGCGGCTAAGGCGCGCCGACACACGCGGCATCGTGCTTGCCACAGCGCCGTCGATGTTCGATAGCCTGCGCTTCGATCTCAAGTACGCCGTCCGCGCGCTCCGCCGCGCGCCGAGCCACTCGCTCGTCGCGGCGGCGATCCTGTCCGCCGGCATCGGCGTGAACACGGCCATGTTCAGCGCCGTGAATCAGGTACTCCTCCGTCCGCTGCCGTTCGCGCGGCCCGACGCCCTCGTCCGCGTGCGCGATCGAGTGGTGGATGCGGGCGGCCAGACCCACGCCTACAACATGCCGGCGCGCCACATCCTCGAGCTCCGCGCGCACGTGACCGTCTTCGACGGCGTCGTCGCCTTCAGCGGCGGCAGCATGACGCTCGAGGGCGGGGACATGCCGGAGCGGGTCAGCGCCGTGGTCGAGAGCGACAGCGGGCACGACACGCTCGGTGCGCAGCCGGCGATCGGGCGCGCGTTCAGCGACGACGAGCGGCGCGTCGGGCTCGCGAGCGGCGTGACGATCATCAGCCACGCGATGTGGCTCGCGCGTTTCGGCGGACGGCCCGACGCGATCGGATCTGCCGTACGGCTCGACGGGCGGACGTTCACCGTGATCGGCGTCATGCCGGCGCGCTATGCATTTCCGTACGACGCGCAGTTCTGGCTGCCGATCGTGCTCGATGCGTCGGACCAGGTGCGCGACTACGCCGTGTTCGCACGGCGGCGGCCCGGCGTCACGATGGAGCAGACCGAAGACGCGCTCGACGCCGCTGCCCGTCTGGTGCGCGCCGCCGCGCCAGACGTGCCGGCGACGTTCGGCTTCGAGCTGATGACCGCGCGCGAGAACCTCGTCGATCACGAGGACCGTCCGCTGCGCGCGCTGACCGACATCGTCGTCCTGCTGCTGCTCGTCGCGTGCGTCAACGTCGCGACGCTGCTGCTCGCGCGCTCCGCGGCGCGCCGCCGCGAGTTCGCGGTCCGCGCGGCGCTCGGCGCGAGCCGCGGGCGCCAGCTGCGGCAGCTCGTCGCCGAGAGCCTCGTGCTGGCGGCGATCGGCTGCGCGGGCGGCCTGCTCGTCGCGGCGTGGGTCGGCCCGATCACGTCGTCGCTCTTCCCGCACGTCCTGCGCGGACAGCTCGGCATCGTGGCGCCGACGATGGACGTGCGCGTCCTGGCGTTCGCCATCGCCGTGTCGGCGGCAAGCGCGGTCGTCGCCGGCGTGCTGCCGGCCTTTGGCAACGCCCGCACGGCGCCGGGCGAAGCGCTCTCCGACGGCGGACGCGGCTTCACCGGCGGCCCGCGCCGCGCACATCTGCTCGGTGGCCTGGTCGTCGCGGAGACGGCGCTGACGCTGATGCTGGTGGCCGGCGCCGGCCTCGTTCTGCGCAACTTCGCGCGTCTGCAGGGGACGCCGCTCGGCTTCGATGCCCGAGGGCTGCTGGCGATCGAACTGACATTTCCGGCCGCGAGTCACAGCTCGGGGCCGTCGCGGACGACCGCGGCGTCGCGCGTGCTCGACGAAGTCGCCGGCGTGAGCGGCGTGAGGACGGCGGCGATCACGACGGTGAATCCGCTCGGCGGCGGCACGTGGGGCGCGACGGTCATCACCGAAGACGCGTCGGCCGATCCGAACGCGACGATCAACATCAATCATCGGCTCGTGACGCCACATCTGTTCGAGACGATGGGCATCCCGATCGTGGAGGGGCGCGGGTTCGACGACTCCGACCGCGCGTCGACCCCGCCGGTCGCCATCGTCAGCGCGCGGCTGGCGCGGCGCGCATGGCCGGGTCAGGACGCGCTCGGCAAGCGGATACGAATCGCGCGCCCCGGCGCCCCGTGGCTCACGGTCGTGGGCGTGGCGGCGAACGTGGATGACGTGCACGACCCGGATGTGCCGTTCGAGACGTGGTACGTGCCTTTCGCGCAGTTCGCCACAACGGGAGCGGCCGAACACGTGTACGTGATGGTGCGCGCGGCGAACGGCGATCCGATGTCGCTCGTCGCTCCCGTGGAGCGCGCGATTCTCGCGGCCGACCACTCGCTCGTGCCGTACGCGCCGGTGGCGATGGATCGCTACCATGCGGACTCGATCGCGCGCGAGCGGACGAGCGCGGTCATGATGTCGGGCCTCGGCGTGTTCGGCCTGCTGCTCGCCGCGCTCGGCGTGTACGGCGTGATGGCGTTCAACGTCTCGCAGCGCGTCGCTGAAATCGGCATCCGGATGGCGCTCGGCGCGACGGCGGCCGACATCCTGCCGCTCGTGCTGCGCCGCGCCCTTGGGCTCATCGCAGCAGGAATCGGCACCGGCATGGTCGCCGCCGCGGTGCTGAACCGCGTGCTGGCCAGCGTCCTGACGGAAATTCAGACGTTCGATGTCGGGGTAGTCGGCGGGGCGGCGGCGATGATCGCGGGAGCGGCCGTGGCTGCGTGCCTCGTGCCGTCGTTCGCCGCGGCGCGGCTCGATCCGGTGGCGGCGATCAAGAACGAGTGATCGGCGTCAGCGGCCGTCCGAAGACTTCGGCGCGGTGATGCGCTCCAGCTTCGTGAGGTCGTACCGCTCGCCAGGCGCCATGAAGAAGTACTTCTTGCCGTTGCGCGCCTCGGACTTGGCGTCCGAGACGCCGTCGTGGATCGCGACCTTGCTCGCGCCGATCACCTCGAACTGCTGGCCGTGGACGACGATCGCCGTGCTCTCGTCGATCGACACGCCGAGCAGCTCGGGGTGCTTCGCGACGACCTGCTCCAGGTCGTCCTGGCGGTTGCGCGTCAGCATGTGCTGATCGATCGCCACGCCTTTCATCAGCCCGAAGCCTTCCTCGTAGCCCGGCGCCATCATGATCTTGTTGCCTTCGCGCGCGCCGCGCACCAGGTAGTCGGCGATGATCGACGCGCCGGCCGACGAGCCCCCGACCACGCCGCCGCGATCGAGGACGCCCTGAATCTCGCGCTGCGTGCGCGTGTGCAGATACGAGTCCACGAGGTGCCACTGGCGGCCGCCCGGAAACCAGACCGCCTTCGCCGTCAGCAGCGGCTTGACGAACGCCTCGGAGTCGGCCACGGCGCGGTCGGTCGTGTGGAGCACGGTGAGGTGTGTCGCGCCGAACTCCTTGAAGTCCTTCAGGCCGCTCCAGTCCTGCGGGTACGTCGCCTCGCCGCCGGCGGTCGGGATGACGACCACCGGCGCGTCCTTGCCGCCCGCGAGCTGAAAGAAGCGCTCCGTGATCGCCGGCACCACCTTGCCGCCGCCGACGATGACGAGCGTCCCGTGCTCGGGCCCTTTCACGACCGGCCGCGTCTCGGCGGAGAGCGAAGCGGCGACGGCCAGCGCGACGATCAGGGCGTTCGGTTTCAGCACGGTCGGTGACTCCTTCGACTCACGAAAGCAACCGCAGAGGCCGCAGAGACCAAGAAATACTCTGCGAGCTCGAACGTCTCTCTGCGGTCTCTGCGGTTGCTTCTTACGTTGCTTCTTACACCACTGCTTACTGTTGCTGCGAGGTCGTCGGCCGCGGCTTGGCGTTCTTGCTGCCGTCGATGAACTTCGCGATGTCCTGCTTCAATGCCTTGTGCGCCGACGGCCGGATGTAGATCATGTGCCCCGCCTCGTAGTAGCCGAACGACACGCGGTCGGTCACCTGCTTGTCGTACGCCAGGTGCGTGAAGTTGAACTCCGAGCCGCCCATGATCGTCGCCATGTCGTAATAGCCGCAGGCGACGAAGACCTTCATGAACGGATTGCGCGTCATCGTGCCGCGCAGCGCGTCGGTCTCGTCCATGTAGCGGTTCTCGACGTAGGTCCACGGCCGCACGTTGCCCGAGGTCGGGTAGTGGAGGTCGCTTTCCCACTTCAGGTCGTTTTTCACGTAGTCCTCGAACATCGCCGTGTACGCGCCCTGGATCGCCTGGTTCGAGATGTCGAACTCCTCGCGCTCGCCGGCGGCGTCGAGGTCGATCGCCGTGAAGCGGCCGTCGAGGCGGCCGAGGACGAGGCGCTTGTCGCGCAGCAGTTCCTTGCGGTACCGCTCGGCGCTCACGCGAAGATTCGCGTTCAGAATGAACTGCGACGAGAGGCCGGTGAAGCGCGCGAGCTTCTGGGCCATCGCCGACTTCTCGGCGTCGGTCAGCGTGTTGCCCTTGGTGAGGGCCATCATGTAGTCGCCCCAGGCGAAGGTCCGCGCCTGGTCCACCACCTGCTTCAGGCCTTCACCCTGCAGATCCTGCGGCAGCTTCTTGTGGAACCACGCGTCGGCGGCAAAGGTCTCGATGTTGGCGGCGTACGCGATGTCGTTGTCTGGCGCCGGCGACAGCGTCTGATACGTGAGCAGCGAGGAGATGAGCACGATGCCGTTCAAGTCGACGCCGTGGCGCTGCTGGAGCTCGGCGCCCAGCCCGGCCGAGCGGATGGTGCCGTAGCTCTCGCCGATCAGATATTTCGGCGACGCCCATCGGCTATAGGTGCTGAGCCACGTCGTGATCGCCTCGCCGAACGCGCGGATGTCGCCCGTCTGACCGTGGAACTGCGCGGCGCTGACGCCTTTGGCCGTGCGGCTGTAGCCGGTCGAGATCGCGTCGATGAACACCATGTCGGTGACGTCGATGAGCGACGCTTCGTTGTCCTCGAGGTGGTAGGGCGGTGCCGGCTGCATGCCGTCGTTGGCCATCTGCACGTGTTTGGGCGCGAACGATCCCATGTGCAGCCAGATGGTCGCGGCGCCCGGGCCGCCGTTGTAGAGGAACGAAATCGGGCGCGTCTTCGCGTCCTCACCGTCCTTGGTGTAGGCGACGAAGAACATCCGCGCGGCGATCTCGCCGTTGTCGAGGCGGACGGGGACCGTCCCGACGGTCGCCGTGTATTTGATCTCGCGGCCGTCGAGCCGCACGGTGTGCTGCGTGGTCGACGTCTTCTCTTCGGCCGGCCCGAAGTGCTCTTCGCCGCGCCCCGCTTCGGCGTTGGCCGCGGGCTGCTGTTGCTGCGGCTGATTGCCGCGGCCTTGAGCCGAGGCGAGAGAGGGTATGACGAGACAGAGAGCAAGGACGGACGAAAGGGTCGTAAAACGTTTGAACATAGGCGAAATCATACACCCGCGGACGCGGGCCTTCGGCGAGGACGTGATCGCGGCGAATCGGTGCCGCAGGCGCGAGGGCTGCAACGCCTCAAGACTGTTGCGTTCACGAGGCTAAGATTCTTCATCCACACCGCCGCCGCCGGTGCGGATGACGTCTTCCTGCCGCACTTTGTCGGCATTGAACTTCTGCGCGCTCGCGATGATCTTGTCGAGCGCTTCGTCGTAGTCGAACGACGTCGCCTTCGAAAAGCGCGTGTAATTCACGCGCGAGACGACGAACGGCCGCAGGTACGGGCTCGTCAGGCCCTTCGCCTTGAGTTTTTCGACGGCGGCGCCGACGTGGTCGTCGAGCTTCAGGATCTTCTTGGCGCGGCGCTCGCGCTCCTTGATCGCTTTCGACATCGGCAGATCGAGGAAGGTGTCCACCCGGCGCAGGATCGACTGGTACGCGCCGCCGCTCAGGCGCGGGCGGTCTTCGTACGCGGCGCCGAGCGTGAGGAACGCCGGCTGCTCGAACTCGAACGCGAACGTGTTTTCCGCGCCGCCGCTGTCGGCGGCGAGCGCGCGCGCCATGCGGATCGTCTCGAGCGATTTCTCGCGCAGGTTGTGCGCCTTCTCCGTGTTGAGCGCGAGGATCTTGAACGCGACCGCGGGATCCGGCACGACGAGCGCCACGATGGTGCGGACGCCGAGTTTGCGGAGCGCCTGGAGACGATGGTTGCCGTTGGGCGTCCAGTAGCGATCGTCGTGGCGGATGGCGATGATCGGATCCAGGAACAGGCCGATTTTTTCGACGACCGCCATGAGCCGCTTGACGTGCGCGTCGGACGGATCGCGCTGATACGGCGTCGGCTCGACGCGATCCACCGGCAGCGCGGCGATGAGCAGCGGCTTGCCGCCGAACGGATCGTTATACGCCCCAAGCACGGCGCCGCCATCGCGGTCCACCTGGCTCCGCAGCGCATCGAGATCCTTTCCATCGACCGCTGCCGTTTCGGCCGCCGTGAGCCCTACCGACGACGGCGCCGCCTTCTTGCGGCGCACCGGTTTTTTTCGAGCCATAGCGAATGATAGCTGACACGCAACTGTCAGCTGTTTTGCATCGTTCATCCCATGCAGATTCTGCTTGCCGCCACGATCGTCGCCCTCGCCGCGATCACCCCGGCCGAGGTGGCTCGTCTTGCCATGGCTGCACGTATCGTCAAGTCGGTGCAGCCCTCTATTCCCCAGGACGTCTGGACGCGAGCTCGATGCATCGTCGTCATCCCCGACCCGGGCGCCGCCGCGGGCGGCTCGGGCGGCGATGATAGTGGCGTGATGAGCTGTCGCGCGGGCGACGGCTGGAGCGCGCCCGCGTTCGTGCGGCTCGAACGACGCCCGCGCGTGCAGCGGACGGACCTCGTCCTCCTCGTGATGAACGAGTCTGGCGTTCAGCAACTGCTGCAGGAGAAGGTGAGTGTCGGCGATGGAGCGTCCGCGGCGCCAGGACCCGTGGAGAGCGACACGGCGGGAACGAGCGGCGCCTCGGCCGAGACGGAGATCCTCGCGTACGCGCGAGCGCACGGTTCGGTTTCGGGCGTCGATGCGTCGGGCACCGTGATTCGCCCCGACGAGGAGGCGGACCGCAATGCGTACGGCGCGGGCGCCACGCCGCGCACGATTCTCGCCAGCCGTGCGCTGTCGGCGCCCACGCAGGCGGCGCCGCTGCTGGCGGCGCTGCGCGGCGCGGCCGCC
>JADMIO011081457.1_pt1 | contig 28858 bp, 26 predicted proteins | sample 8958161 | NCBI WGS metagenome assembly JADMIO01 (sample SAMN16585339, study PRJNA669376) | soil metagenome | isolation source: Crop rotation soil | place: USA: Cullars Rotation, Alabama | collected 2011 | reverse complement strand
GCGTCGGCGCCCCCCAGTCCTCCCGCGTCACTCGTACCGGCGCCCCCGGTTTTCATGCCGGCCATGCCGCCCGCGGCGCCGCCGATCCCCGACGTGCCCGACCCGCCAGCGCCACTTGCGCCAACTCCGGAATCATTGGGGTCGGAGGAGCAGCCACCGACCACGAGCAACAGAATGACGATGCCAACCGACCTTCGATTTGAATGCGCCATGATGCTGCCCGCCACGATAGCACCATGGCACACAGGTCGGCGATCCTCACCCGTGCATCGGGCGCGCGGCGAGCGCATCGTCGAACCCATCAAGGGACGTAGGCTGTATTTTCTTCACGACCCATGAGAGCCTTCTGTCTCGCGATTGTCACCCTAACAGCATCACTCGGATGCTCGTCTTCTGACGCGCCCCCAGCGGCGGGTGACAACGCGGGTGCCGCTGGATCCTCGTCGACGCAGGAGGGCGGTGGGGCCGGCGTCAGCAGCGACTCCTCCGGCGGACAAGGCGGCACATCTTCCGAAACATCGTCAACAGGCGGCGCATCGACCGGAGGCATGACCGGCACCGCGGGCCAGCTGGGGTCCGATGCGGCGGTGGCTGGCACCGGCGGCGCGGGCAACGACTCCGGCGCGAGCATGGTCGATGCCGCTAGTTTCGACGGCAATGTTCCGAGCATGACTCCGGCCGGATACACCGGAACGCCCTTCGGCGGCACACCCCAAACCATCCCCGGGAAAATCGAAGTCGAGCGCTACGACGTCGGTGGCCAAGGTGTCGCATTTCAGAACAACGTCACCAAGGCCTTCAACAAATGCGGCCTCATGCGCAGCGACGGTGTGGAGCTCGATTGCACCGACAACCGGGACAAGAGCTCTCCGAGCTGCGCCGCAGAGCCCGCCGGCGAGGTCTACCTCGGCTACATCGCGGCCGGCGAATGGTACAAATACACCGTGGTGGTGACCGAACCAGGCCGCTACGCGATCTCCGGCCACGAGGGCGTCGCCACCAACAACGTGCAGGTCACGTTCTCGTTCACCCCCGAGATCAAGACCGACCCCATTACGCTACCGAGCACGGTCGGATGCGGCGGCTTCGAGGCCTACCACCTCTGGGGTACGCACAACGCGCTCGGTCAGATCGATCTGATGCCCGGCAAATACGTGATGACGCTGACCATGGTGAAGGTCGGCATGAACCTCGACTGGTTCGCGTTTACGAAGATGTGAGCGAATCGGCGCCTGGCTCAGTGGACCCTTCCGACACGATGGGAGACTCTTCGTCGCCACCGAAGTCCTCCTGATACGAGCCAACCTCAGCGTCCATTCGAATCTCGACCACCTTAGGAGCTTCCCAGTTCATGTCATCACCTCGAGCGATGTGATTGTATACGCCAATGATTCTACCGGCTAGGCTGCGATTCGACCGTGCAAGCGGCAGGGAGCCGATGCAACGGGTTTCGCGTATTCCCGCAGAATACTGGATAGATAGCCATGTCCCCGAAGGTGGTCCTCCTCGCTCTCCCGGTGTTGACCGGGTCAGGCTGTGGAAGCCAGGCGGGGCTTGGGGGCGATGACCAGGACGGCATCATGGGGGGTGGCGTAACCTTCCTGCTGACGGTGAGCGATAGCTCCTTCACGCCCACCATTTTGGCCGCGCAGAACCTGGCCACCGTCACGCTGACCCTCACCAACAAGGGCAGGACCCCGCACGGCTTTCGCCTCGACTGCATGGGGGCGGTCTGTTTTCCCGACACCGCGAAGATCGAGCCGATCGCCCCCGACGCCACTGCAACCGTGGTGTTCCAGACACCGCGTGCCGAAGGCATCTACGCCATGACCTCCAACGGATCGGGCGACGGCGTTCCGCCCGGACAATTCATCGTGAAGTGACGCGAGCGCTCGTCATCGCTTTTCTTCTGGCGGCAACACCGGCAGCCGCTCAAATCGCGGTGGCCGAGCCGACCACTTCCATCGAGGTCCAGTTTCCGGAGGGTGTTCCGGCCATCGAAGCCCAGGTGGTGCTGTCGGTGGTCGTCGACACGCAGGGCAACGTGGAGTCGGCGGTCGAAGCGTCGCGCGCGCCGCCCTCCGCCTCTGATGCTTTCGTTGCCGCGGCGGTCAAGGCGGTCAAGTCCGCGAAGTTCACTCCGTCGACGCGCGACGGGCGACCCATTCGATCGCGCGTGGAGTACGTGGCGGTGTTTCATCCGCCCGACCCGTCAGTCCCCTCGCCCCCCACCAACTCCCCTACCCCGCTCGCCAACGAGCAGGACGAAGACTACGCCGAGGTCGTAGTTCACGGCACCGGTTGGGCGTCGCCACGCGGCGCTTCCGATGTTCGCCTGCGACGCGACCAGCTGGAGGCGTCACCGCGAGCGCAGACCAGCGAGCTCCTGTCGGCAGCACCCGGCTTTTTCGTCGATCACGAAGACGGTGAGGGCTTCGGAAACGACGTGTACCTGCGCGGCTTCAATCTGGAGCACGGTTCGGGCATCGAGATGCGACTCGGCTCGATACCCATCAACATCCCGACTCATATCCAGGGGCAAGGCTACGCGGATGCGAACTTCATCATCCCGGAGGTCGTTCGCAGCGTGCGGGTGCTGCAGGGTCCCTACGATCCACGACAGGGCGACGCGGCCATCGTGGGCAGCGCCTACTTCGACCTCGGTGTTGTGGACCGCGGGTACGAGCTGAAGTCGAGCTACGGGTCGTTCAATCAGGCGCGGGTGGTAGCCATCGCGGCGCCAGCGGAGTCCGATGACGAGTCGTTCCTCGCGTTCTCTTTACGCAAGACCGACGGCTTCGGTGCGAATCGAGCAGCGCAATCAGGCTCGGCGATGGCGCAATACGCTCTCGATCTGGGTCCCCGCGATCGGCTCAAGATGCTCGCAACCGCGTACGGCTCGCGCGCCGCGCTGCCCGGAGTGGTGCGACGAGACGACGTCGATGCGGGTCGCATCGGCCCCGACGATTCGTACCCCTTCTTTTCGGGAGGTCAGGGCGTGCAGACCTCGCGAGTGCTGGTGGGCGCGGACTTCGATCATTTCGCCCCTGGCGGCGCGCGATTCGAGTTCGCTCCGTGGGTCATGCTCACCAGCTTCCGGGCCCGTCAGAACTTCACCGGCGATCTCGAAACCTCGCAAATCAACCCAGCCGTATCCGGGACCGGCGATCTGTTTCAGACCACGAACTCCGAGAATGCAGCGGGGTTGACGTCGCGTGTTCATTCGGCGCCCTGGCGAATCGGCGACACGGCCGAAATCGTGGCCGAGCCTGGTGTGTACCTGCGCGCCGGCCGCACGACGCAAGGAAAGAGTCTGCTCGATCCGACCAACCTCATGCCGTGGGATCGCCGCGCCGACGTTCGCTTGAGCACCCTCGACGCAGGCGCCTACATCGATGTCGATACTCGTTTCTTCAAGCGTCTGCGCTTAGCGGGAGGCGTGCGCGCCGACGTGCTGGCGGTGTCGGTCGAGGATCGTCTCGCCAACTTTGCACCCACCGCGGCCTCTCAGGTTCTCGCCGGCGCAGAGCGCGATGCGGTCGGCATCGTGGTGGGACCACGGGCAACCTTGGAGTATCAGGTGACGCCGGAGATCGCTCCGTCGTTCTCCTATGGAGAGGGGTTTCGCTCGCTCGATGCTGGACACCTCGCGGATGGGGTGTCGCAACCGTTCTCGAGGGTGCGTTCGTTCGAAGGCGGCTTGCGGGCCCAGGTGCTGGGCGATCGCTTCACCACCACGCTCGCGGCGTTCGAGACTCGAGTCGGCAACGAGATCGTGTTCGAAGCGACCAGTGGCGGGCTCACGACCGAGCAGGCAAGCACACGGCGCGGGATGGTGGGCTCGGTGCTCGCTCGTCCACTCGACGGGGTGCTCGCAGCCGCGTCGCTCTCGGTGACGAGCGCAACGTTCATCACCGATGTTCCTGGCGTAGCGCACTACGTTCCCAATGTGCCGCCGATCGTTTTTCACGCCGATGTGTCGGCACGTCGGGCGCTCGCCAAGATCGGTGCGAAGTCACTTGGCGGACGCATCGGTGCAGGATACACGTTTCTTTCGGGTCGACACTTGACCGACGCGCTCATGGGTCCGTCGAACCACGTTCTGAACGCCGGAGCATCGGTGCGTTACGACTGGCTCGAGGTCGCTCTCGACGCGTACAACGTCATTGGCACGAGGTACGCCGACGACGCACAGGTGTACGTTTCGAACTGGAGTCTGCGCCCGGGGCAGCAGCCAGCCTCGTTGGGCACGCACTACACCGCCGCGCCGCCCCGCACGTTGCTCGGGACCGTTTCGCTCCTCTTTTGAACCGCGCGCCACCAGGGCGAAAGGCGATCGACCTCCGCCGGCACGAACGGCCGCCCGATCATAGGGGTGAGAACGCGCGCTCCGGTCGATTCGGCAAGGGTCACGAGTGTCTCGGCCGGCTCATCCCACGCGTGCAGTGCGAGATCGAACGTGCCCCAATGCACGGGCAGCAGCGTTCCTCCTCCCAAAAGGCGGAAGGCTTCGAGGGCGTTGGCTGGACCGAGGTGGATGTTGCCCCACGACGGGTGCCACGCGCCGATTTCGAGCATCACCAGATCGAACGGTGCGAACCGCTCGCGCACCGCGATAAACTCGTTGGTGAGGCCGGTGTCGCCCGAGAAAAAGACGCGACGGTTCTGGGTGGTGACGACCCACGAAGACCACAGCGTAGAGTTGCGATCGGTCAGCGTTCGACCGGAGAAGTGCTGCGCGGGGGTTGCGGTGAACGAAAGATCGCCCCCAGGGAAGACATGCTCCTCCCACCAATCGAGCTCGAGGATCAAACTCCGCTCGAAGCCGAATCGTTCGAGATGCGCGCCAACGCCGAGCGAGGTGACGACTGGGACACGCAGACCAGCCAGCGCCCGCATGCTGGAGGCGCAGAGGTGATCGTAGTGGTCGTGCGACAGGAGCACCGCGTCGAGAGGTGGGAGCTCTTCGATCTTCACCGGAACGGGATGAAACCTTCGCGCCCCGGCGAACGAGACCGGCGAGGCGCGCGGTCCAAAGACCGGATCGGTCAGAACGCGCCGGCCATCGATCTCGAGTAGCATGGTGCTGTGTCCGAGCCAGGTAACGCGCAGACTGGAGGGAGAGGGCGCCTTGGCCCACGCCGCGAGAGGACTCTCGACTGGCAAAGGAGCAGGCGGCCGCCGGGAATTGCCACCAAAAATGAATTCGCCGATGATCGGCAACGAGGGGCCCTTGAGCGTGGGGCCGACCTCGGCGGTGTTGTGGAACTTGCCGTCCCTGAACTGCTTGGAAGCTCGCGCCCGTTCGAGCCGCTGGTCGGTGAGAGTGGCCATTGGTCAAACTTGACAATCTGACCCCAGGTTGTCAAGGTCATGCCGTGACACCATCGACCAACGCCTCCGACGAAAAGAGGAGTCGGCTGCTCGATGCGGCGCTGGCCACGTTCGTGCGGTTCGGATTCCGTAAGACCTCGATGGAAGAGGTCGCGCGGGCGGCCGATGTCTCCCGGCAAACTTTGTACCTGCACTTTGCCACCAAAGAGGATCTGTTCCGCGCAGCCGTGGCGCACGCCATGGAAGTGGGGCTCGACATGGCTGCTCGAGCGCTACGAGATGCATCCGTGCAGTCGATCGAGGAGAAGCTGGCCGGGGCGTTCGACGCGTGGTTCGGACGCTACATCGGGATGGTCGGCGCCGACGTATCCGACCTCGAGGAGATCGGCCACGCGTTGGTCGGCCCACTTTTCTCGGAGAGTGAAAAGCGTTTCGCCGAGATGGTCGGGAAGGCAATTCGGGGTTCCGGGCTACCCGCAGCATTCAAGTCCGAGGGCATCAACGCGCGTCAACTCGCCGACATATTGTGCGCCACTGCTCGCGGGCTCAAGCACCTGTGCGCTTCGCGGGCCGAATTCGGCGAGCGATTCGGTATCGCTCTGCGCGCGATCTGCATGCCGCTCAAGAAGCATCATGAGAGAGGATGATCAGGACGACCTCACGGCCGCAGCCACGCCGCCGATCGTGCGCGACTACCTCGTAGGGTAGATGATGCCGACGACGGGGGCTGCTGACGGATAGTCGAATGGAACATCCACGCAGTTCGGTGTGGTGGAACCCATGCAGCCGAAGCCGCCATCTGGACCCATGCTTGGGTAGGCGCACATGCTTGCCACCAGATGCGAACCGGCTTCCACGCAAGCCGCCTGCTCGCATTGCATTCCGGCGCCACAAGTGGATGACGCGAAGTACGTTCCGTCCCACGTCTCGGTCTCGCCCTCGGGTTTCAGATGTTCCGGGGGGATGCAAGCGATGGGCGGACACGGCCTCGACGAGCAATCATTGCAACCCACACCGCATAGGAAAAAGCGATCGAGAATCTTGCCGTCTGAGGTCTTGATCGACAGCCATTGTCCGCCGCAACCCATGCCGGCGCAGTAGTCGGCGGGCGCTCCACCTTCTGGATGCCAAGGAATCATTTGAAAGGTCACGCTCGCCTTTAGACATGTAGGGTTGACGCCGCCCCCTCCGCTGCCACCCGTTGTGCCACCTTCGGTGGTTTCACCGCTGGAGGTCGAGCCACCGCAGCTCGCCAGCGTAACGACTAGCGTTGCCACGATCGTTCGCAACTGCGAGCCGAAACGGTTCGTCATCATCTTGGGTAGGTTACCTCAATCGTGTGCTCACAGCTCGCCCCGCACGAGGTAGGCTTTGCGTCTGAGAAAGGTCTTGACTGTGGGTGACTTCATTCCGGGACTCGAGCTGAGCCGAATTTTCTTCTTCGAGGCCGTGGAGCCCATCATCGGGACGGAATTTCCCAAGCTGCGCTACGCGGCCGGACTGCTTGGGAGCGGGTCCGAGGTGCTCGGGTTCGATACCGAGAGGAGCATGGATCACGATTGGGGGCCGCGCGTCGACATTTTCTTGAAAGAAGCGGACCTCGAGCGTGTTGGTGGCGAACTCGACGACGCCTTGCGACGTCGATTGCCACGACGTTTTCGTGGCTTTCCCACGAGTTTCACCGCGCCCGATCCCGATGACAACGGGACGCGGCTGCCCGAATTGGGTGAGTCAGAGCTGATCAATCACAAGATAGGCATTGCCACCACCCGGCAGTTCTTTCAGCGTTACTTGGCCTTCGACATTGTGGCGCCGGTCGAGCCCGCCGACTGGCTCACGTTCCCTGAACAGAAACTTCGATCGATCGCCGAAGGGGCGATATTCCGTGATCAGGTTGGCCTTGGTGACACGCGCCAGCGCTTTGCCTACTATCCTCACGACGTCTGGCGCTATCTGCTCGCTGCTTCATGGACGAGGATCGGCCAGGAAGAACACCTCATGGGCAGAGCCGGCGAGTCTGGCGACGAGATTGGTTCCGCACTCATCGGAGCCCGGCTCGTACGCGATGTGATGAGGCTCTGCTTCTTGATGGAGAAAACGTACGCTCCCTATCCGAAATGGTTCGGTGTAGCCTTTCAACGGCTAGCGTGCGCTCACGACCTGTCACCGCACCTGCGGACTACACTCGGAGCGGTCACCTGGCGTGAACGCGAAGCGGCGCTCGTCTCTACCTACGAAATCGTTGCTTCGCTGCACAATTCACTGGGTATCACCGATCCCATGCCCACGAAGCCGCGCGACTTCTTCGGGCGCCCCTTTCAAGTCATGGCACTGCACGGTTTCGCAAAAGCGATCGTCTCCCGCATTTCGGACGAGCGGATGCTCCGTCTCGCCCGACGCCCCCTGATCGGCGGGCTCGACCAATTCAGCGATAGCACCGATCTCGCCCACGCAGAGTGGCGAGGGGTGCTGCGGGCTCTATATGATTGAAGAACGGTTGCCAACCCTGCGAGGCCCCTCATGTCCGTGAACCTTTTCCGCGTGATCGTGCCAGTTCCCGCCATCGACCCCGCCGCTGCGTTCTACGAGAAGGTGCTCGGCTTTTCGGGCAAGCGCATTTCGGACGGGCGTCACTACTTTCGCTGCGGTCCAACCATTCTCGCCTGTTTCAGTCCACGCGAGGACGGCGACCCCTTCGATCTGCCGCCCAACCCGGACCACATCTACTTCGCAGTCGATGATCTCGAGGCTGCGCTCGCACGCTGTCGCGGCGCCGGTTGCAAACGTCTGGACGCCGAAATCAAGACCAGGCCCTGGGGCGAGCGCTCGTTTTACGCCGAGGATCCTTTCGGTAACAAGATCTGCTTCGTCGACGACAAAACGGCCTTCACCGGCGAGTAGTGGAGCTACCCAGTCGGTGCATAGCGAGCCCTCGCATTGCACCGATCCTCGGTGCGATGCGGCGACAATTGGCGATGCGGCTTGGCTTGCGCCGCACAGGAGGCGTTCTCCCATGATTCGCCGTGCAGTCGTCCTCACATCGCTGATCATTCTCCAAGGTTGTAGCTCCGACACCACTCCCCAACAGCAGGCGCAGCCGATCGGTGGCTCCCTCGACGGCGGCGTCGATCAAGCGGCCCTCCAAAGCGATACCGGAAGCGGCACCGTCATCGACATGCCCGCAACCGACGGGCCCATGCCCTCCTGCACCGACGGGATCCAAAACGGAGACGAATCGGACGTCGATTGCGGCGGGTTCTGCTCACCGTGCACGCTCACCAAGATCTGCCGTGCGCACTCCGATTGCGCCTCGGTTCATTGCATCGACACCAAGTGCCGGGAGTGCGCCCCGGGCACGAACCAATGCGTGGGCAACAAGTCATCCGCCTGCGTCGACAACATGTGGGTCGTCGCGAACGATGACTGCCCATCGAGCTGCGATTTGAACACCGGCATGTGCATCACCGGCAGCGAGTGACCAAGCCACTTACACCGTCCCACGTCTAGACCTCGAGAGAGCCCAGGAACGGCTTTTCGCTTAATGGGTTGCGCCGGACTGCCGTTTGGATCGTTACGCCTTAGGGTCCTCTTCCAGAAATAGCCGATCAATGCCACCCGCACCTTCAAGCTCCCGCCGAGCGCGTTCGTACGCGGTCGGTCAAGTCATCGCGGGCAAGTACGAGTTGGAACAGTTGCTTGGAGAAGGTGGGATGGGCGCGGTTTGGCGGGCGCGAAACACGGCCCTGGATCTTCAGGTCGCGATCAAGCTGATCCGGGCAGACTTGAACCGCAAGGCGCTTGGTGCTCGACTTCTCGAAGAGGCAAGAGCGGCGGCGAGTCTCGGGCACCCCGCCATCGTGCGGGTATTCGACGTGGGCGAGACCGAGCAAGGGGATCCGTTGATCGTCATGGAGCTTCTGGAGGGCGAGAGCCTGGCATCCTTGCTCTCGTCAACTGGTCGGCTGGGATCGACGCGTGCAGTCCAGCTCCTCTTGCCGATTGCCGAGGCGCTTGCAGCGGCACACGCGAAACGCATCGTCCATCGCGACCTCAAGCCGGACAACATCTTCGTCGCGCGCACGGAGGGACAAGTCCAGCCCAAGCTGGTGGACTTCGGAATCGCCAAGTTGGAGAAGCGCGCAGGGGGAAGCCTGCTGACCCAGGTCGGCGCGGTGCTCGGAAGCCCCGAGTACATGTCGCCCGAGCAGGCTCGGGGACGCCACGACATCGATTTGCGCACCGACGTTTGGTCATTCTCGGTCGTGCTCTACGAAGCGCTCACCGGAACGCCGCCTTTTCAGGCCGCCAACTACAATGCTCTTCTTCGCATGATCGTGGAACACGAAGCACCTACGGTCAAAGCATTGGCAGCCGGCAACGCAGAGCTCTCGGCAATCGTCGAACGGGGCATGTTCAAGGATCCCGCGCGTCGATGGGCGTCGATGAGCGACTTCGGCCGCGCGCTCGCCAACTGGCTGATCGGTCAAGGCCTCAACGAAGACGCCTGCGGAGTTTCGCTCGAGACCAAGTGGCTCGGGCGTTCAACCGAGGAGGCGTCTCGCCCATTGGGCCTCAGGTACTTGTCCCCATCGGACGTCGCCACCGGTCTCGAGATGCACGCCCACGACATTCCCGCAAATGCCATGTCGACGATGCCTGCGCCTGCCAACGAGACGGAGGAGCAGACGTCAAAACCACCCATGCACTCCGGTCCGTCGCGAGGCCGCGCGGCGGTCATCGCGCTCGCCGCCCTTGCGGCTGCGGCGGTGGCAGCGTGGAGGCCACCGAACTTCTCACGCAACGAGGCCATGGCCAACAGCGCAGCTTTACGAAGCTCGCCCGACGTCGCAACGCCCAGCGTGCCGCGTGATTCGGCCGCATCGACGAGTGACCAGCCAGGGCCACCGAGCGCCCCAGCGTCGTCGGATTGGGTGCGTGCCCCGGCATCCTCCCCGGCGAACGCTGCTTCGACCGGCGCCATCCGTGACGGCCGCAAGCCGCGCAAGGCGACGGGACGGCAGAAATCGGACCTCATCGCCCCCTACTGAGCCTCCTCCACCCACCATGGCGCGGTTGGAGTAGAGTCTCGCCATGTCTCGCATCTTCTCGACGATCGGGTATCCAGCCGTAGCGAGCCTTTTGGTCGCGTGCGGACTGACATTGCCCGGCAATCTTTGCGGCGGGCCAGCGCCGTTGCGCCTCCTGGTGAGCAACGAAGATTCGGGCGACGTCTCGATCATCGATGTCGCAAGAGGCGAGGTCACCGCGACGGTTCCGGTCGGCAAGCGCCCGCGAGGCATCAAGCTGAGCCCGGATCGCAAAAGCGTATTCGTCGCGCTCAGCGGATCGGCCAAGGGCGGCCCGGGCGTCGACGAATCGAAGCTCCCCCCCGCCGATCGCACCGCGGATGGAGTCGGCGTACTCGATGCCTCGACCGGGCAGCTCGTCAAAGTGCTCAAGACCGGGCAAGACCCCGAGAGCTTCGACTTGACCGCCGACGGCAAGACCCTGTTCGTCTCCAACGAGGAGACCGGCGAGGCATCGGTCGTGGATCTCGCGTCGGGGCAGGTGGTCACCCGAATCCCGGTCGGAGACGAACCGGAAGGCGTGAAGCTGCGGCCCGATGGCAAGGTCCTCTACGTCACCAGCGAGGTCGGCAACCAGATCGCCGCGATCGACGTCGACAACCGCAAGGTCATCGCCACCATCGAAGTTGGCCCACGCCCGCGGGGGATCGTCTTCACACCCGACGGCAAGACCGCGTTCGTGACCTGCGAGCAAGGAGGCGAGATCGCGGTGCTCGACGCGCAAGCCCATACCCGCCGCGCAACCATCGTCATCGACGCGACCAAAGCCAAGCCCATGGGCGCCGCACTGTCACCCGACGCGAAGACCCTCTACGTGAGCAATGGACGCGGTACAACGGTGTCGATCATCGACGTCGCCAGCGAGAAGATCGTGGGAGCGATTGCAGACGTCGGTGTTCGACCGTGGGGTGTCGCGGTATCACCCGACGGCACCACGCTCTACACCGCCAATGGCCCCTCCAACGATGTCTCGGTGATCGACCTCGCCACCAAAACAGTTACCAAGCGGATCAAGGTCGGTCGCTCGCCGTGGGGCCTGGCGTTCTCGCGGTAGCACCGCGGCGCTCATCGATCTCACTGCACGACGCGTAGCGTGCGGTACCGATAAGGCTCACCGGGCTCGCCAGCAACGTTTGCCCGTGCCTTCTCGATGATCGCGTGATCCGGTGAAAGGTGGCACGCCGGATCGGTAGCCGCCGCATTTCCGGTCAGGTGAAACGCCTGACACCGACATCCGCCGAAATCCTTCTGCCGGCGATCGCAGCTCCGGCACGGCTCGGGCATCCAGCTTTCGCCACGGAAGCGCTGAAAAGCCTCGGATTGGTGCCACGCAAAATCGAGCGAGGTTTCTCGCGCGTTCGGGAACTGAAACCCCGGCAGCGTATGCGCCTGATGACAAGGGAGCACCAACCCGTCGGGCGCGACCACGATGAACCGTCGCGCCCACCCGTCCATGCAGGCCTTGGGTAGATCGGAGTAGTAATCGGGCAATACGAAGAGAACTTCCATCTTTCCACGAAGCCGCACACGAGCCTCGTCAGCAATGACACGAGCGCGGTCGAGCTGCAAACGAGATGGAAGCAGGCGATCGCGATTGGCCAGCGCCCACCCGAGGTACTGCGTGTTGGCGAGCTCGAGCCGCTCGGCTCCGAGCCGCTCGGCCCACTCCACGAAGTCGCCGACTCGATCGAGGTTGTCGCGGTGCAAAACCACGTTGATGGTCAAAGGAAGACCCAGCTCTTTGACCCAGCGGGCCGCATCGAGCTTCGCCGCGAAGCGATCCACCCCTGCCACCGCGCGTGACGACTCGGGTGTGGTGTCCTGCAGCGACAATTGCACTGCGTCGATGCCGGCCTCCTTCAGGGCCATGAGCCGCTCCTTGGTGAGCGGCACTCCGCTGGTAATCAGGTTGGTGTACATCTCGTGCCGGCGACCGGCGCTGGCAATCGCTTCGAGATCGGAGCGAACGAGCGGCTCACCGCCAGTGAGATTCAGCTGCACCACGCCAAGCGCTTCGGCCTCCCCGATCACGCGCGACCAGGTTGCAGCGTCGATCTCCTGCCGGTGCTGACCGAGATCGAGCGGGTTGGAGCAGTACACGCACTGCAGTGGGCAACGGTAAGTGAGCTCGGCAACGAGCGTGTAAGGCCGCTCCCCCGTCACGAGACCACCTCGCGCACCAGCCCACGATCCGACATGTCCCGTAGCAGCGTAAGAACATCCTGCTCGATGGCTCCGCGCTGCGGCTCGCCGTACTTGGCAACGATCTGCTCGACGATCGCTGCGACCGCGCGAGGCTCGGTGCACAAGGTCAGAATGTCGGCCGCGGTGGGACTCAGGGCAAGCCCGCGCTCCGGGTAAAGCAGCATGTAACCTTGCGCGTGGCGGTCGAACTTCAACCGCACCTTGGGCGCGAGGTGCACCACGCTCGCGACGTCGATCATCCCGCCCGTCCGGAATCGAGCTTCTTCTGCACGCAGTCGAGCAGGTGCCACAGGATTTCGGTCTTGCGAATCAACGCTTGAACGCACGCCAGCTGGAGATCGTAGGTCTTGGCCTCGCGCACGACGAATGCGATCCCCTCTTCCGAATCGCGACGAGCCCGGGTCACACGCGCCCGGAAATACCCGAGCGACTCCTGGTCGACCCACGGATAGTGTTTCTCCCAGGCAGCGATTCGCTTGGACATCAAGTCAGGGGCGAAGAACTCGGTGAGCGACGATGCCACCGCGACCACCAACGGGCTCTTCTCGACGAGAGTGACGTATCCGTCGCACGCGAACCGCACGCCGGGGAGCACATCACGGCAGCTTGCGACCCGCTCGCGTTCGAGCCCGACCCCCTCCGCCAGGCGGAGCCATTGCTCGAGCCCTCCCGCCTCGCCGGCTCCATCCCCATCGTGATCGTGAATGCGACGAATCCAGGCGCGCCGGAAAGCTGGATCCTCGCTCTTGGCGAGGATCAAGGCGTCTTTGATGGGTATTCGCGTCTGGTAGTAAAAGCGGTTGAGAACCCAGCACTGCAAGCCCTCGCGGTCGAGCTTGCCCTCGTGCATGCAGAGGTGCACCGGATGCTCGTCGTGGTACCTCTGGGATCCCTCCCGGCGCAGCCAGTCCACGAACTCGTCGGGTTCGAGCAGACGCTGGCTGGGCGAAGACATGCGGCTTCTGTAGAGTAGGCACCTACCAGCGAGCGGTCAAACCATGCGAATCAGGATTTTGGGATCGGGAGCAGGCGGCGGTGTTCCGCAGTGGAACTGCGGGTGCGCCAACTGTCGCGCGGTGCGAGCCGGCTCGCCGGCGATCCGAACGCGCACGCAGGATTCGATCGCGGTGAGCGCCGAGCGCGGCGGGTGGGTTCTGTGCAACGCGTCTCCCGACATCCGCCAGCAGATCGAAAGCTTTGCCGAGCTTCACCCCCAAGAGTCTCGTCACTCTCCGATCGCTGCCATCGTTCTCACCAACGGCGATCTCGATCACGTGCTCGGTCTGTTTTCACTGCGCGAATCGTACCCGCTGGTCATCTACTGTACCGAGGCGGTATGGCGTGGCCTCGTGGACCACAACGCGCTGATGCGCACCCTTCGACGCTTCGAAGGTCAGGTCAGCTGGCGGCCGCTGGTACCCGGCGTCGAAACATCGGTTGCTGACCTTCGCAACCAACCGACCGGACTCTTCGTTACCGCGCGCGCGGTGAAGGGCAAGATCCCGGTGCACCTCGAGGGCGTGGTGGACAATTCACCCGACCAAAACGTGGGACTATGGCTCCGCGAGGCGCAGGGACGGAGCGCCGCGTACGTTTCCGCGGTCGCGAGCCTCGACGATGTGATCCCTCACGGGAAGGCACTCGATGCGCTCCTGCTCGACGGAACATTCTGGTCCTCCGACGAGCTATCCCGCCCTGGACTCTCCAAGAGCAAGGCGGAGGACATGGCGCATCTACCCATCGGCGACCCGGGCGGCACGCTCGCTCAAAGCGCACACCTCACGGCACGACGTCGCATCTATACGCACATCAACAACACCAATCCCATTCTGGTCGAGGGATCTCCGGAGCGACAAGCTGTGGAAGCCGCCGGCTGGCAGATCGCCTGGGACGGGATGGACCTGGTCATCCCCGAGGCCACCCCGACGTAGCGCACTGCGTAGATCGGTTGCATCTATTCGGGCGAGTATGCAACGCGCTATTGTGTAAAGCTGAAGGGGCTCCATGCGTCTCGCGGCAGGCGGTTCGACTTCGCTCGCACTTGCTCTTGGTCTCCTCGTCGGATGCACCGCTTCCGGGGGCGGTACCCAAGCATCGCAAGGGGCTGGCACGGACGATTCGGGAACCAATCCGTCCATGTCCGGCACGGGCGGCAGCAACGGGATGATCAACGTCATTCCGGGCACGCCGGATCCCACATCCGATGCATCCCAGCCGAGCGACGCCGGCGCGAAAGGCGACGGACCGAGCGGGGGCTGCGGCGACGGTAAGATTCAACCGGGAGAGGCGTGTGACGACGGCAACAGCAAGCCGGGCGATGGCTGTTCAGCGACCTGCACCGCGATCGAGCAAGACTTCGTGTGCCCCACGCCCGGCAAACCGTGCGTGACGACGGTCAAGTGCGGAGATGGGCGCATCTCCGGAGCCGAAACGTGCGACGACGGTAACGCTCGAGCGGGAGACGGTTGCGGCTCCGACTGCAAGCTCGAACCAGGTTGGACTTGCCTGTCCCCCGGCGTGAGGTGTCAGGCCGCCAAGTGCGGGGACGGACTTCTGGTGGGCAGTGAGGAATGCGATGACGGCAACGCCAACGGTTCCGATGGTTGCTCGGCCACCTGCAAGGTCGAGCCAGGTTGGGCGTGTGGAGCGGGGGGAACCACGTGCCACCTCACGGTGTGCGGAGACAGCAAGAAAGAAGGGTCTGAAGACTGCGACGACGGTAACAAGCTTCCCGGCGACGGCTGCGATCCCAAGTGTCAGGTCGAACCCAACTGCCAGCTGGGCGCGTGCCACTCGACTTGCGGCGACGGCCTTATCCTGAGCAGTGACAACGAGGCGTGCGACGATGGAAACAACGTGCCTGGCGATGGATGCTCGGCCGACTGTGTGGCGGTGGAAAAGGGCTTCACCTGCTCCAACGTCAGTACCGTGCTCCCGACCACCCTCGATGTGCCCATCACGGTGCGGGACTTCATCTCCTTGCCGGCCGGTACCGGCGTCAGACACCCCGACTTCGAATTCTTTGCCAGCCCGGTCGAGACGCCCGGCCTGGTAGCTACCGCGCTCGGCAGCGACGGCAAGCCTGTCTACGCGTCGCAATGCGAGTACCCGCTGGTCGTTTCGCCGATTCTCTGTCCGCACGGTCCACAGACGACCACCAAGGCCAACTTCGACCAGTGGTACCGCAACGTGCAGAACGTCAATGTGACCTACGTCGACACAATCTCGCTCGCCCGGCAGGCGAATGGATCTTATCTCCTCGCCAACGACAACTTCTTTCCGCTCGACGGACGCGGCTGGGTGCAGGCGGGACAGGAAACCACCAAGTACGGGCACAACTACGGCTTCACCACCGAGCTCCACTATTGGTTCGAGTTCAAGGGCGGCGAAGAGCTCGACTTCTACGGCGACGACGACCTGTGGGTCTTCATCAACCACCAGCTCGCGGTGGACCTGGGCGGCCTCCACCAGAAGCGGATGGGTAGCGTCATTCTCACCGACGCGGTGGCCAACAACCTCGGCCTCATCAAGGGACAGATCTACGAGATCGCGCTTTTCAACGCCGAGCGACACACCGATGCATCCAACTTCGAGCTCACCTTGAGCGGCTTCTTGACCGCCAAGAGCACCTGCAAGGCGGTTTGCGGCGACGGCATGGTGGTCGGCAACGAAGTCTGCGACGATGGCAAGAACGACGGCGGCTACGGCTCTTGCACCAGCGACTGCTCGGCCTTCGGTCCGCGCTGCGGAGACGGCAAGGTCACCACACCCAACGAGCAATGCGACGACGGCGTGAACCTCACCACCTACGGCACCAATGGAATGCCCGCGTGCGGACCCGGCTGCAAGTTCGTCGGCTACTGTGGCGACCGCAAGGTGGACAGCCTTTTCGGTGAGCAGTGCGACGACGGCGTCAACGCGGGAGGCTACGGTCTTTGCGCCCCCGGCTGCGTTCTCGGCCCGCGCTGCGGCGACGGGATCATCCAAACCCCGCAGGAAGACTGCGACGACGGTAACACCGTCTCCGGAGACCGCTGCTCTGCGATCTGCAAGCGCGAGGGTGACGTCAAGTGAACCTGCGCAGGCTTTTCGCGCTGCTCCTTGCAGCCATCACCCTGGTGGCCTGCAGCACCGATTCGGCGGAAAGACCACGCACCGACACCGGTGGCACGATGTCCGATGCTGGAGCGGACACCAGCGCGACCGTCGAGACGGGCCCACCGGCCGACACCGGACCGCACGTCACCCTTCCCAAGGACCCGAGCGCGTTGGTGCTCGAGATCGTCAGCGAAACGTCGGTGAAGCTGATTTGGATGAACAACGCGGACAACGCAGACAACTTCGAGATCCGCTGGGCACCCAACGACATCCCTCCTTCTTCGACCAAGGCCACCGTTCCCGCGACCGCCACGACTTATCTCGCAACCGGTCTCACCAGCGGGCAGGAGTACCACTTCTGGGTGCGCGCGGTGAACCAGGCGGGAGCCAGCAACGACATCATGGGCATCATCACGCCGGTGCCCGTCCCTCTGCAACCGCAGAGAGTCACCGCGGAACCCGGACCGAGCGGTACGGTCACCTTGTCGTGGGACGACGTGACCGACGAGATTGGCTACAACATCTATTGGTCTGCCGACGCCACCAAGCCTGCCCAGCCGAACACCAAGGTTGCCACCGATACGATCACCTACGCGGTGATGAATCTGACGCCTTGCACGACCTACAACTTCTGGGTCGAAGCCTTCAACGAGCGCGCGGCAGGTGAAGCGGGCCAAACATCATCCAAAGCCGAGACCGCTCCCGCCGATCCGAGCGGACTGATGATTCAAGTCTCGGGCACGACCGCCACCGTCACCTGGAAAGACAACGCCGACAACGAGGCGGACTACACGGTCTATTGGGCCAAGGGAACTGGAGCAGCCAAGCCCGCGATGGGCACCTCCGCTTTTGCGAAGGCAGGGGTCGGCGGCACTGCCACCTTCATCATCGCCGATCTCTCCGCCGGCTCCGCTTACACCGTGTGGGTCGAGGCGAAGAACTGCATCGCCACCAGCATGGCCATCACCGGCCCGGCCAACACCATTCCCCTGCCGCTCGCGCCAACCGGTTTCACCGCGAGCATCACCGGAGCCGCCTCCGATACGCTCCATCTTTCTTGGACCAATCGCGCGACCGACGCCAAAGGCTATCGGGTCTACTACTCCACCACCGCGCTCATTCCTGCCACGCCAGGCGTGGACAACCTTCCACTCGACGCGACCTCGACCGACATCACCGGCCTGATGCCGCTCACGACCTATCACTTTTGGATCGTCGCCTTCAATGATTCGGGAGAGTCGAATCCAGCGCTCACCGGCCAAGCCGCGGTAGGCAAGCCGCCCAACGCTCCCGCTGGACTCATGGTCGACGCCACCACCAGCAAGTTCAAGATGGTCGTGAGCTGGACCGGAGGAGACACGTCGGCTCAGTCGTACAAGCTCAACTGGACGATCGACGGAATCGCCGCGAACGCGAACCCCATCACGGTGGCCGGCGACCAGACCAGCTACACCCTCGCCGAGGTGTACGCCAACAGCACCTACGTGTTCTCGCTCCAGGCCACCAATGTGGTCGGTGACAGCGCAGCAGCAACCAGTAGCCCGGCCAGCTCCTTTCAGATTCCGAGTCACGGTCCGGGCCAGGTCAACGCGATCCGTGAGGCGTGGATCGAAGCGAGCGGCTTGCTGCACTTCGCTTGGTGGGCCGGCATGGCGAACGACGCGGTAGGCGCCACCAGCTACGCGGCGTACTGGAGCAATTCGACGCAGAGGCCGGGCGCCGGATTTCCCAACAATCAGACGTTGGGCGCGTCGTACTACTATTGGACGTCAGGCGGTTTCAACGTTCCCTACCCGCGCTATCTGTGGGCCGAGGGCAAGGGTCCCGACGGATCGCTGTTTTGGTTTTACAAGCTCACGCCCGGTCCCGACATGACCGGCGCGATCACCTTCAGCAACATCACCGACACTGCCATCACCTTGAGCTGGCCGGCGCTGGCCGGCGCCAACGGATACCGCGTGTGGAAATCGACCAACGTCGCGCAACCAACCGACAATGGTTCGGCGGCACTGGTCACCGCAACCACGTACAACGCCACCGGTCTCGATAGCGGGACGAAGTACAACTTCTGGGTCGAAGCAACCGGTCCCGCGCTCAACAACGGGCCCTCGAATGCGGGGATGTCCGGCGCACCCATCCAGGCCAGCGCGACGACCACCGGGATCGTCTACACCTTGATCTCCGGCGGGGCGCTTACGACCTCGCACAACACCACGTTCGGGATCACGGCCACCCACGCCGCCGAGGTCATCCCCGGCGCTCCGATCTTCGTGTGGGCCGACGCGCGTGCGTTCGACTCCAACACCACCACACTCTGGGGCTACACCGACGGGTCGTTCACCACCACCATCACGCCTGGCCTGATCGACCAGTTCGGCTCCCCTCCCAATCCGCCGTGGGTGGCGGTCGATCTCGGCCAGGCTCAGGCGATCGCTCTGGTCAAACTCACCTGGGAGGGCGCGCTCACTCGAGTCTACCGGGTCGAGGCGAGCAACGACCAAGCCGCCTGGACACCGCTCATCGACGTGCAGTGCGACACCGGTGGAGCCTGTCCGGCTGCAAACCAGTTTCACACGGTCGCCGACGTCGCGCAAAAATTCCTCATCACCGACACGACGCCCTATCGCTACGTGCGGCTCGTCATTCCGTCGCCGAACGCAACCGATTACGCCAACACCAACTGGGGCGTGAAGATCCGTGAGATCGGGATCTACAAGGGGCCGTAGGTCCCCGAGGATTCTAGAAGGTGAACCCAGCGTCCCGACCACAAGCGGTGCCGGAGACGGCGTTTCCATTTTGCCAGAATTCCAAAGCGCAATTGGTCTGCTGGTAGTCGGTCGCGGGATGGTAGACGGTGCCGGTGAACGTCATCGCCGAACTCCGAAAGAGGAGCGACGTGGTCTGCGTCGACTGAGACGACAGCGTTCCCTTTTCGGTGATCGTTCCGGTCATTGTCAGGTCGAAGTCGTGCGCGGGCGTCGCATCGACCTCCGTCACGATCAAATACCTGCACCCAGCAAGCTCGTACGTCAGATCCAGGTCCATCGTACCCACCTTCGCGTTGGTTACGACGGTGCCGTGGATGCGCCCCGTCCCGCCCACCGGACACGGAGTCATCTCATCCTGCATCCCGGCATCATTGCCCTGCAGTGTCGCGTTGAAACCGAGCTTCATCGTGAGACGCAGCCCGCGCAAGGCAATGCCGTCCGAGCAAGCTTGATCGCACACCGGAGGCGGCGCTGGTGACGGACCTCCACAGCCGGCACAGGCCAAGAGCACGATCGTGATCAGTCGAGTCATGACTTGCTCCATTTTCAAAAGCCCCCTTCTACACCCAAGCTCGGAATGGTAACCGGTCCAATTTCCATCGCTTGGCAGCCTTGCAAATTGCAGGTCGTGGAGATCGACTCCTTGCTCAGTGTCGCATTCATCCATTCTGCCACGAACGAGATCCACCACTTCTTCCCGAGCTCCCATCGCTTCTCGAGCCGCAGATCGACACGAAAGAAAGGCGGCAGACGGGTCGACGTGGGATCGGTGGGGTCCGGCGCCTTGGGAAGCCCCGTGTAGAAGACGACACGGGTGCCAGCGCGCCAATTGCGTCCCAAGTTGTACGCGAGTGCTGCATTCGCCACGTGCGTGCGATCGAAGCTCGCGATGTACACGCGGTCCCCATAGCTACGGGTCGAGCGCGAAAGCGTATACGACAAGAAGCCACCGAGCCTGCTCGTGAGCTTCTTCTTCAAAAAGAGCTCGAGTCCATACGCGGTTCCCGTGGTGCGCGCCTCGAGGACATTCGCCCCCGTGGTCGTGCCTGCGTTCCCCGCACCCTGGGCCGCGCCGCCACTGCGATCGAAACCCACCTTGCCTGGCTTGGGATAGTTCTCCTTCGTGCACGAATCATTGCCCACCTGTCCACCGCGATCACCCACCACCACATCCGAAGGAAATGTACCGGGAGGGCATCCGCTCACTCTCGGTGGAGTGATGCCCAATGGATCACTGAGGTTGAAGAATCCGTTATGGAACACGGTGGCTGTCGCGGTCATGGCATCGCCGAGATCGAGCTCGAGACCCATGCTCTCCTGCACTGCTTCCTGCAGTCCTCCACCTAGGCTCGGCTGAAACCCCGGAAGCGGCACCACGAAGGCGGGCGCTTGGTGAGCAAATCCCATCGCTGACAAGACGCGCAATCGATCGGTGACCTCGAGGCGGGTTGCCAACCGCGGATCGACGGAGCCTGCGGTTGCCCCTCGCGAAGCGTAGAGGTCGGCGCGCACACCCGGCGTCACTTCGAGCTTCGGGTCGACCTTGAGCACCACATCGGCCCGCGCGCCTCCGGTCGCGTCGGTCCGTGAAGGAAACAACGCCAGCGCCTGCGCCACCCCTGGACCGACATCGGTCGTGTTGAGCTGAATGTCATAGGAGTCGAATTGCACATCGGTCCCGGCGCGCAGCAACGCGCCCGGTGAAATCCGGTAGGTGATCTCGCTGCGGACACCGCCGAGGCGATCGCGCAGAAAGCGATCCTGAGGGAGACGCGATCGATCGAACCCGCCGGTCGCCGCAAGACGCAGACTTCCGTCCTCGCCCAGGTGGTGGTCGTAACGCAGATCGACGCGGTGAAACTCGGTGCCGAACAGCGTGACCGTGCTGTCGGCCGTCTTTTGACCCAAGAAGTCGTACGAACCGAAAGCGAATACCCCAATCTGCTCGTCGCGCGTCAAGTCGTAGGTCGCGCGCGCCTGGTAGTCCCAGTAGTCGAGCTGTGCCTGAGACTGGAGCAACGAGAGCAACGCCGCCGTGTACGAGTAACGCCCGCCGAGCAGCACGGTCCCGCGCTCGTTGGCGAACGAGGTCTCGGCCAGCGCGCCCGCATCGAAGAACCGCGCGTTGTACTCGCCGTGAGTGTCGGGCCTGGGAGCGATCGTTTCGCCCGCAACGATGCCACCGCTCGATCGACCAAAGCGGGCGGGGTAGCCGCCGGGATACAGATCCACCCTGTCCATGAGCGCGGGGTGAATCACCGAAGGCCCCACACCGACGTGAAACAGGAGCGGGACTCGAATCCCGTCCAAGAAGTAGCCCACATCGCCGGGCGGAGCGCCGCGCACGAAGAAGAATGGAAGGCCCGAGATGATCGGGGTCACTCCGGGCATGATCTCGATGGCCCGGAAAGGATCTCCGAACGTCCCCGGGATCTGCCGCACTTCCGCGCGCGAAAGTGTGGCCGATCGCGAAGGCTCTGGTCGAGCGCCGCGGATGGTCACCTCCTGAACCGCCGAAGGGGCGGTTGCTTTCGGCTCGGGCGCCGGCAGGTCGTCGTAGGGGTTCGGTAGATCAGGAGTCTCGGGCGCGGCCACGACGGGCGCGTGGAAAACCACCTCGAAGCGAATTTTCGCAGCTACCGGCGATCCATTGCGCATGGCGGGATCGAAATGCCACCCGAGCGCTGCGCCCACCGCCTGGCTGGAGAACGGCTCATGGGTCACTTCGGCGACCGCTTGCCGGACGCTGCCGTCCGGATTGATCGTCAAGAGCAAGACGACCGTGGCGTCTCCGGTCCCGCCTTCGGGGTAGTTGACCGTCGAATCAGAAAGCAGCTTCGGCGCGACGACGACCGGCGAAGATGGTGCAGGTGGGGCGGGAGGAGCAGGCTCGGCCACCGCCGCCGTTGCGATCAGAATCGCAGCGAAGAAAGCAGGTCCGGCAAGGCAGGGGGGGAGACCGCGCACGGAGAGCGCAGCCTAGCAGCTACACCCTGTCGCCGGCCCGGGGCCCCGATCCGCTCCACCTTTTCTCAACGTTTGCGCGCTCTATCCGTTCGCGTGAACCAGCGGGGTGTCGACCAGATGCTCGGACAAGAACCAAACCTGCATCTCGTTGGTGCGGATGATGTCGCTCACCAGCAGATCGTTGGTACCGTCGTCGCCGCAAGCGTCGGCTTCTTCGGCCATCCGATGCGCCTCGCTCAAGATGACCTCGTGCGCTTCGAGGAGCCGGGAGATTTGCACCGGCAGCTCTTCCCTTCCCCTGGGCGGGCGCTCGAGCTTGGTCATCTCCGCCACATCGTGGGCCATCGCCAGCGCGATACCGCCTAGCGACTGGACCCGTTCGGCGATCTTGTCGACCAGCTCAACCTGCTCGTCGTAGTGCTTATCGAACAAGAGATGCATCTGGTAGAAGGTCGGTCCCGACGCCTGCCAGTGGTGCTTCTTGTACAGATCGCGCAGTGTCATCGTGTCGCAGAGAACCTGATTCAGGGCCTCCACGCTCTGCGCCCGGGCCTCGTCCGAGAGCGTCAGCGGGTAGCGCGCGAGCTCACCGTAGGCTTGGGTTTCTCTGCTTCGCTGCCCGAAAACGGGCTGTGCGCGCAGGGTCTGCGAATGGGGCTGGATGGGATGGTTGGTGGCCACGGCGTCCTCCCTTGGGGGCCAAAGTGTCGGGCGAACGAAAGGAATCTCAGGCCTTCTCCGCAGCCCGCGATGCGGCCTAGGGTCGATGGCAAAAAATCCGTCTCCTACCCCTTGCACCGTCAGCGGAATTGGTTATAGTGCTACTGTAAATTGGGTTGGGCGGTGGCCCCGTTTGGGATTTCCGCCCCGAGGACAGGAGGACAAAGTGGCCATCGAGCTCCCCGCGGTTCGCATTCTTATCGTCGACGACGATCGCGCCATCTGTGACTACATGCAGACCCTACTCGAGCGCGACGGGTACCAGGTCAAGACGCTCAGCGACCCCACACAGGTCGAGGGCGAAATCCGCACGGGGGGCTATCACCTTTTGATCCTGGACCTCATGATGCCCAACCTGGACGGCATCGAGGTGCTCAAGCGCATCCGCGAGATCGACACCGATCTGGCGGTCGTCATCTTCACTGGGTACCCGAACCTCGAATCCGCAGTCGCATCGATGAAGCTCGACGCGGTCGACTACATCAAGAAGCCGTTCAACGTGGACGAGTTCCGCGAGGTGCTCGCCCGGGTCATGCGCAAGAAGGGCCTGGCCCGTACCCCCGAAGAGCAACTGCACAAGGTCATCGGCGATACGATCCGCAATCTTCGCAAAGAGAAGGACCTCACGCTGAAGCAGATGTCCCGACGAACCGGGCTCAGTGTGTCGCTGCTTTCGCAGATCGAGCGCGCCGAATCGTCGGCTTCGATCTCCTCGCTCTACAAGATCGCACTGGCCCTCGAATCGAGGATCCAGGACTTGTTCGGGTCGTACTAGCTCTTCTTGACAGGCAGGGGGACGGAAGGCACATTCCGCCCCCTGGTTTGGCAGCATTTCGCCGGAGTAGCTCAGTCGGCTAGAGCAGGCGTTTCATACGCGCCGGGTCGGGGGTTCGATTCCCTCCTCCGGCACCGTCTCCCGGTGCCTCAGCGAACCGTGGGGTTCTTCGCGTCGAACGAGATGCTCCACTTCATCGACGGGCCCGGGATACTCGGCGGAAAGGGGGCGAAAGGTGCGGCGCGCAGAACCGCCGCGCGCACGTTCTCGTCGAACTCCGGCACACCGCTGGGGCGCGCGATCTGAACGTTGCTCACGTGGCCATCGGCATGGAGCACGAGCGAGATGATCGCACGGCCCTGTTTGCCCTCGAGGCTCGCCGACTTGGGAAATGCGTTCTCCCAGAGTGGGTAGATCTTGGCCAGCACACTGCGGCGATAGCCGGCGATGCGAGGATCGGTGTCACTTAGCCCAGTGAACGGGCCGCTTCCGCCACCCAACGGTGCGGCGGTCGATCCGGGGCCCGACTCTCCGCCCGATCCAGGAGCGCCCGGACCGTCTTCACCGCCGAGCCCACCGCCCGTAAGCCCTCCCGCGGTACTGGCGTGGACGATGGACTGAACGGTCGCCGCAACCTCTTGCTCGCTGTCGACGTTGTCGCGAGGGCGGCCGGTCTGATCAGAAGGTATCGATGGAGGGCCCTCGGTGACAAGAGGACGTCCCATCGCCACCGCGGCGGAAGACCGATGGTCGCGGCCCACCTCGCCGCGCAGGATTCCAAGTCCCGGTGACGCTTTGGATCCCCCCGATTCGGATCCGCCGGGAACACGGGCAGGCTCCAGCTCGCCAGGATCGATCCGCGACGCCCCGACGATCGATCCCAACACCGCGGCGGGCGGCGCGACCAATGAGCCACGCGAAGGATCGAAATCAGCCGACGGTCGTCGTTCGGCGAGGTGTCCCGAGCCGGTGGCGAGGAAGACCAGATCCATGGGGTGGGTGGTCGAGCGACGATCTTCGTTCGATGCGCGATCCGCCGATGTATCGAGGCGCTGGATCTGGTCGCGATCGATTCGACTAGTGACCTCGCGCGAGAGGGTGAGACCTTCATCTCGATCGGCCAGGTTCATTGCCGCCGCATTGGCTCGCGCGGATCCACCTCGGCCTCTGTGCCCCGAGTCGGGACGGGGGATCGGCTCGCCTCCACCTGGTTCGACCCTGTCAGTGGGGTTAGTCACTTCTTCCGCGGATTCTCCCGATGGTCCGCCCATTCGCAGACTGGGGAGGACGAGGGGAGCTACATCGACCGCGACCTCGTTGGTCTGCGGGATCGGGATCGGCGGCCGCGATCCGAAGCCGGCTGAGACCAGCAGTGCACCGGCCCCGACGAGTAGACCGTGCACGAGCACCGAGCCGATGAGCGAGCCCGGTCCCACGAACCGGGACCGCGGCGAGCCAGAAGATGCAGGCATTCGGGTTTGACGGACCTCGATAGCGATCCTGCGATGAGGGGGGGAGCGATGCAAGGTGGTCGACTGGGCAACATCTGGAGGGGGATCGGGGATGGGAACCGGGACGGGAACGGGTGGGGGTGGGGTGGGAGGAGGTACGCTGAGGTTGGAAAACTTTCCAAAGATGTTGATCAGTTTCCGGTCAAATGGCCTACTAGAGGGCTGCAGGGTGAGGAATATCCCCTCCCAATCGTTCTGTGGGTGCTCGGCTTTCCTCTGGAGATCATTATGAAAAAGACTAGTTCTAGATTGGTTTTTGGTGCGTTGGCTATGGCTTGTTTCGCGGCTGTGCGGTGCGGCGGGAGTGACAGCAATTCCACCCCGGTGACCGGCGGCACATCGGGTACCCCCACCAGCGGCGCCTCGGGCGGCGCCGGTGACAATGGAGCGGGAGGCGATAACGCTGCCGGCTCGGCCAACAATGCCGGTACGGCCAACAACGGTGGTACAGCCAACAACGGCGGCTCGGCCAACAACGGCGGTACGGCCAACAATGCCGGTACGGCCAACAACGGTGGTACGGCCAACAATGGCGGCAACCGGGACGGCGGCGGCGCCGGAACGATGGTGGGCGCCGGTGGCTCGGGCCCGCAGATCGGCGGCGACGGCGGCGCCTGTCCGAACATGACCCCCATGCAAGGCGCAGCCTGCACGGGCAACACGGTTTGCCTGTACCCGACGATGAATCCTGCCCGCGATGACCGCTGCGCTTGCACGCGCGGAGTGGGCCCGCGCCAGGACGGCGGCGGCAGAGAAAACGGGTTCATTTGCATGGGCGTGGCAGTCCAACGAGATGCAGGGGCCAACGCGGACGCGGGAATTCCGCGATGCCCGAACGGCACCAACGGCGGAGACCGCTGCGATATGGCCGGCGAAAACTGCCGCATCGACAACAACAGCTTCTGCTCGTGCGTCCAGATTCCTAACGAAATGCCGCAGTGGTTCTGTAACTAAGACGCTCTGCGTGGTTGCCCCCCGGAGCTCACACCCCGGGGGGCAACGACAGCCGCAATCTTCTTACGACGTTGGCCGACGTAGCTGCGGCGATGGCGTCGAGCGTGGTGTGGCGGAGCTCCGCCAGACACTTCGCGGTATGCACCACGTAGGCCGGCTCGCAGGTCTTGCCGCGCATCGGAACCGGCGCAAGATACGGGCTATCGGTCTCCACCAGGATGCGATCGGACGGCGCGAACGCGGCCGCCTCCCGGATCGCGTGGGCGTTCTTGAACGTCAGGATGCCCGAAAACGATAGGTCGAAGTCGAGGTCGAGCGCGCGCTCGGCGAATCGGCGATCTTCCGAGAAGCAGTGAATGATGCCGCCCACTTCGCGAGCGCCCTCCTCTTCGAGAATGCCGAGGGTGTCGGACGCCGCGCTACGGGTGTGAATGACGATCGGTTTGCTGACCGCGCGCGCGAGACCAACCATCCGGCGAAACACCGCGCTTTGCACATCGCGCGGAGAGTGATCGTAGTGGTAGTCGAGACCAATTTCGCCGATTGCGACCACCCGAGGATGCCGGGCGAGATTGGTCAGCTCGTCGAACCCGGAGTCGTCGAGGGTCGCCGCATCGTGAGGATGCACGCCCACCGTGGCAAACACGTTGGCCCTCGTCTCGGCAAGCGCCACCGCCGCCCGCGCCGCACCAAGATCTCTCCCCACACCAATACACACGAACGCTCCAACACCCGCGGCCTCCGCCCTGCTCAGCACGTCTCCCGGGCCATCGGGCCAATAAGCGGCATCCAAATGGCAGTGCGAGTCGATCAGCATTCCTAGTTGACGAACTCTGCGTAGCGCCAGCGCACGAGCGACGACGTGGTGTCGTGGGCGCATGCATCGCAGTAGCCGTAGAGGCTCTTCAACCGGTCGGCGGCGGCGCGAGCTTCGGCCTTGCGATCGGCGGTGAGTCCGGCGGACTGCTCGGAGAGCACGAGCATCACGTCGCGGGCGAGTAGCGCGATTTGCTTGCGCCGTTCGGCGAACACCGCATCGCGTAGCTTCTTGGTCTGAGCGACGAAGACCACGGTATTGTCGATCTTCTGGTCGGGATGATCGATCGCCCAGGCGGCGATGGCCGAGATGAGCCCGCGGCGGTAGTCGGCGGGATCACCCTTGATGCCGAGCAGCGCTTCGACTTCGCCCATCATCCGCTCGTCGGGGTCTTCGTACGCGCCGGTGACTCGGTTGCGAACCTTTTCTTTCTTCACCCATACGCTGACGTGAGAGACGTACTTGTCGAAGAGCTCGCCATACTGCGATTCGGACACCAAGCCGCTCGCCACGCGCATCTCGGCCTCCCACGTATCGAGCAAGCGCCCGCGGAGAGCCTCGCGAAATGCCTTGTGATCGTGAAAACCGCCGGCAAGCTGCTCTTCCTGGAGCCACTCGTACTCGGCCACGCGTTCGCACAGCTCGTCGAGCTCCGAGAACACAGCGAGCGGCGAGAGACATTTGTAAGCCTTGCTCTGACCGGCATCGAGCAGCACGGTGCGCATCTCGCGGGGGCTCGCACCGATCCTTCCCTCGTAGATGGGATAGACCTCGCTCTCTCGATAGATCTCGGGGATGTTCGCCTTGAGGAGCTTCTGGGCATCGGGGTCGAGCCGTTCCGGGGTGATGCCCATGGTGAAGAGGTCCATCTTCTCGAACGCGGTGAGCGAGCTGACCACCGAGGCGAGGGCTCGCGAGTACCGGTCGGGGTTCGGCTTGCGCATGCGGGTCAGCGCGGCGAACATCGCCGCCATCTCGGTGGCGTGCGGAGCGACATGCCTTTGCACCTGGGGAGCAATCTGGGCGTCGTAGATGGCTTTCTCTTCCAAGTAGCTCCGCAAATACGGTGCGCGCACCATCTCGAGGCGTCCGCGAAAGCTGGCAAACTCGGGATGCTCGCGGAACGCGCCGAGATGCACCTCGTTGGCGCTCCCCATCATGACGCAATTGAGCTGCACGGTCTGCTGGGGCAGTGCAATCTCGCCGGTTTCGATGGAGATCTGCAGATACTTGAAGGCATCGAGTGGACGCTTCAAAAGGTCGCTGAACTCGAGGAGCCCTCCCGCCGCTTCGATGAGCTCTCCGTAGGCTTCGAACAGCGTGGCCGCCTTGAGCGAGGTCGGCAGCGCCGCCACCGATCGATCGGCGGTGATCTGACGCTCGCCGGCGTCAACCGACATCTGCGGCCCGATGGTAACCGCACCGGTGCGGTACCTCTGGGAGATGAAGTATCTCTCGACTTGAACGTGACGAAGTACCTCGCCGAGCGAGCCCTTGTAGCTGGACAGTAGTGCCTCGTGCACGAGCTGGCTCTTGTGCGAGAGACGACCACGCATCAGCCACTCCGCTTTCCAGCACATTGGGATCCTAAGCTTAGAATTCCACGTGGACAAGTTGTCGCG
>JADMIO010828290.1_pt1 | contig 28860 bp, 24 predicted proteins | sample 8958161 | NCBI WGS metagenome assembly JADMIO01 (sample SAMN16585339, study PRJNA669376) | soil metagenome | isolation source: Crop rotation soil | place: USA: Cullars Rotation, Alabama | collected 2011 | reverse complement strand
GGGGTCTCCCCAGAGGGGAAGGGGGTCTCCCCAGAGGGGAAGGGGGTCTCCCCAGAGGGGAAAGGGGTCTCCCCAGAGGGGAAGGGGGTCTCCCCAGAGGGGAAGGGGGTCTCCCCAGAGGGGAAAGGGGTCTCCCCAGAGGGGAAAGGGGTCTCCCCAGAGGGGAAAGGGGTCTCCCCAGAGGGGAAAGGGGTCTCCCCAGAGGGGAAGGGGGTCTCCCCACTGGGGAAGGGGTCTCCCGCACCGACGCTTGACGTCGGGGCAGACCGTGCTATACTCCCTTCTCACCAAGCCCCAGGGGGTCACCCCCCTGGGGCTTTTGCTTTGGGGAGGCCCTCCATGGGAATCGATGTGACCGACGACGAATTCGTCTGCAGCTTCGAGGACTGCACCCTGCCCAACTCGGCGTTCCACCACCGCGACCACGTGCGCCTGGCCTGGGTCTACCTGCGGCGTCATCCGGCCCTGGAAGCCCTCGCGCGTTTCACCACCGGGCTCCGACGCTTCGCCACCTTCAACGGCCACCCCGGCCTCTACCACGAGACCATCACCTGGGCCTACCTCTTCCTGATCCACGAACGGATGGCCGACGCTCCTCCCCAGGAGACCTTCGAGGCGTTCGCGGCGCGCAATCCGGACCTCTTCGCCTGGAAGCCCTCGATCCTCGAGCGTTACTACAATCCGGAAATCCTCCGCTCCGAGCGGGCCCGGCGGGTGTTCGTGATGCCGGGAGGATGAGGGCCGGGGCTCAGGGGACAGACGATCCCGTGCTCCTCAGGCGGTCCTCGTACTCGAAGATCCAGAGATTGCCCGCCTCGTCCCCCGCGGCGGCGCCGTCCGCGGTCGCCGTAAGCGCGCGGAAGGGACTGGTCCCGTAGACGACCCCGCGGCTCTCCCCCGTCCGCAGGTCCCAGGCCCGGACGGAGAAGTCCTCCGAGCAGGAGTACAGGATTCCGCGCTCCTCGTCGGCGGCGAAGGCATTCACCCAGTCGGTGTGTCCTTGAAGAACGGTGTGCTCTCGGCCCAGGGAGTCCCAGAGGCAAAGCGTGCCGTCCTGGGACCGGGAAACGACGCGACGACCTCCGTCCAGAAACGCGCAGCCGGTCACCGCCTCGGTGTGGCCCGCGAGCACCGACACCTTCTCGCCGGAGGCCAGATCCCAGACCCGGAGCGTGCGATCCATGGAGGCGGAAACGGCCAGGGTCCCGGCCGAAGAGATCGCACAGGCGAGGATGCGGTCCTCGTGGCCGGATAGAAGGGAGAACTCGGGCGGCCTTTCCGCACGAAGGTGCCAGACCGCCAGCGTGCCGTCCCAGGAGGCGGCAAGCAGATCGTGGCCGTCCGGTGTGAACGCCAGGCTCGAGACCGGACCCTGAGCTCTCTGAAGACGTGCCAAAGTGCTCGACCGTTCGATTCGTATCAGATCCACACTGCCGTCCTGGTGCCCCGCAGCGAGAACCTTGGAGTCCGGTGAAAAGGCACAGCAGAGCAGTCTCGTGGAGTTGATGCGCAGCGCGGACTCGCCGCGCGAAGACAAGCGCCGGGTCCAGAGAGTGGAGGCTTGACCGCTCCGGTTCCACAGCGCGACAAATTCCTGATCGGGAGCAAGAACGCAGCCGTCGATCCCTCCTTTCAACTCATGCGTGCCGAGTCGTACGGGCTTCGAAGGCGAGCGGCCGGCCGATCGGAAGAAGTGATTCTCGACAACCAGCAGCTCACCGGTCCGCTTGGCGATCAGGATCTGGTCTCTCTGGGCAGGGAAAGCAAAGCAGGCGATGACGGAGGACTTGGAGCCGTCCAGGATCTCAGGCGTGCCGACCGGCGGTGTCGAGCGCATTCCACGGACCTCGCGTCAGGATTTCTCAAGATTCCACACGCGCAGCGTCCGGTCCTCGGAGCCGCTGACCACAACCCGATCGGAGACGAAACGGCAGCATCGCACGGCTCCCATGTGCTCCTCGAAACGGGCGACTTCCCTGCCGCTCTTGACGTTCCAGACCCGAACCGTCCGATCCGCCGAGCACGAAGCAAGCCGAGCCCCATCGGGCGAGAAAGCACAATCCAGGACCGCTCCCTCATGTCCATTCAGAACGATGATCGGCTCAAGCGGCTCAGATCCCTTTGCAGAAGGATTCCAGATTCGAATCGTGCGGTCGTAAGACCAACTGGCCAGACGTAGACGTTGTTTGGTCGGGGAAAAGGTGCACCCTATGACTCCCAGAGTATGCCCTTTTAAGGTAGCTTGATGGTAGTAGAGCGGAACGCCTAACTTCCAGACCTGTAGGCTCCGGTTTTGAGAACCGGAGGCCAGAACGTGGTTGCTTGAATCCACCGTCATGGAGGTCACCGGCCCTAACCCACCATGGATCTGCCAGAGATCTCCGGACTCAGCTCTCCATAATCGGATTGTCGCGTCTTCCGAGCCTGAGATGATCACGTCTGATCCCGGAAGATGTGAGAACAAAGCACTCGTTATCAGCCCTTCATGCCCACGGAGAACGGACAGCTCGCGCCCGGTCTTAATATCCCAGACTCTCAAGGTCCGGTCCACGGACCAGGAGACAGCGCGCTTTGCGTCCCTGTCCAGAGCGACCCCCAGCACCTCGCTTTCATGCCCGGCCAGCGTACGAAGGAGCTTGCCATCCTCGAGACTGGAGATCCGGAGCGTGCCGTCCCGCGAACTGGAAAGGACGGTGGCGCCGTCCGGCAGCACTGCACAGCCCGTGATCTCTCCCGCATGAGGTTGCCACGCCGTGAGGAGATCCCCGGACGCGAGGTCCCAGGCCCGCAGAGCGTCGGACGACCAGGAGAGAATGAGGGGCTTCGGACGCTGGACGACCTGAAATCCCGTCACGGCTCCCCCATGCCTCTTCATCCCGCGGCGGTCCGGGGACAGCGACTTCCTTTCGAGCGGCCTCTTGACGTGAAAATCAGGTACCTCCGAAATCCTGAATTCCTTGGCGATCAACTGTGGAGACAAGCCTTCAGCAGCCCGGAACCAGTTGTAGAGCAGGGACGGCAACGCTTCGGGGGTCTGTCGCAGCCGGTGCTGTTCGCGGGTCATCAGTTCCAGAATGTCGCGGACCCTGCGCCTCCTCGTATTCTGGGAGTTGGAAGCTGCCAGCCAGTTCTGGAGATCGCGCAGCACGTCCTCGATACCGATCCTCCGGCACTTGGCGGTCAGGAACTCCGCGCTGCCGCAGAGCTCACCGGAGCGCTCCAGGTCCTTGGCGGCGACAAGGTGATCGATCCCGTAGCGGAGCTCGTACGGCAGCCAACCTTCCGCCGGAGAATTCAGTGGAGGGGCACACTGGCGATGAATTCTGGCGAGCGCCTCCTGATCAAAGTGCGAGAGGACAAACCATCGAGCGGCATCGTTGAGCAGGGAGTATGAGCGTCCTCCTCCTTGGGGGATGGTTAAAGCCAGGACAGAGGCCCGCTCCATGAACAGGTTAGCATCAGGCCCCACAACTCGGACGAGGACGGCCTCGGGAAGCGGCCCGAAGGCGACGGCGAGGGCACCCAGCCCCAGAGCCACGAGCTCGCCGCCGATCGCCCGGTCCGTCGCCAACTCCCCCCAGATCGGCGAGAGAGCATGCCCCAAATAGGACAACCCCTCGTGAAGGTCTCTCTCCAGCGGCTTGAAGTCGATCCGTCTCCGCAGGATCTCCGCGGTTCCGAAGTTGTGCTCGGACAACCGGACCAACTCAGAGACTTCTATCGCCCAGGCGGACTCTTCCGAAGAGTGATAGTCCCAATACTCCCGGAGATCCTCCTCCTCTGCTTGGAGGTTGAGTTGCATGTGCCTCTCCGGGAATAGACTCATGAGAAACCCGCTCTGCCAGGAGGCGAGCACGAAAGCTCCGGCCGGCAGTCGTCTGGGAAACAGCATGCTCAGCGGATTCTCTCCTCCGGTCCACCGCGCCTGGTCCAGCCCGTCCAGCACCAGGAACAAAGGCCGGTCGGGAGTAACCAGATTTCTCCAGGAAAGCTGATCCAGTAGATCGGCGAGTGGAATCCGCGAGGCAGCCGTCGCCAAGGCCGGGAAATGGGCGGCGATCTGCGCGACGAGCGATCGTTCCGCCGATCCAAGATCTTCAAGACGGGGATCGCCTCGGCGGAAGAAATGGTGCGGCGGAGGGGACCCCAGGCTCTTCTGGAGGCGATCGATCATATTGGACAGCAGGGCGGTCTTGCCTGTACCCGCGGCTCCTACGAGGAGGATAGATCCCACAGCTCCCTTGAAGGGGACTGAAATCCGCGAGCTCTTGTCGGGAGGCTTGGAGCCCGTCATCCGAGGAAGCTCAATCTCTGGCTCTGCCGATCCGGTGCCGATCCATTTTTCGATCTCCGCGAGCACCTTCCGCCGCCCGAAAAGCGGCCGATGCCGGGCCCTCTCCTCCGAAAAATCGATCAAGTCGGCCTGGAGCCCTCGTGGCGGCTGGTGGGACTCGTGGAGGTCGTAGACCTCGCCGAGGATCGTCTGCAGACAGATGTGTTTCGCGCGGACCGGCTCGACCCGCCGAAGCTCACCCTTCCGGAAGACCACCTGCCGCCGTTCCTTGGTGTTGTCGCGCCAGGAGAGCTCGACCAGCAGGGGATCGGTCGCGGGGAGCTGCAGGACGTTCCCCGTGGTTTCCGGCCGGGCGTCCAGCTCGACGGCCTCCGGGAAGAGCCGGACCCGGACCGGAGTTCGCGGGAGATCGGCCGGGGCCACCCAGGGAAGCCAGTCAGGCATCTTCTCCTCTTCCTCATCCGGTTTGACTCCTTCGCCCAAGCGGAGCCGGGCCCCGGTCTTGAGCATCCGCAAGGTTTCGGCGGCGCGGATGCGGACTCCGGAGGGAAGGGAAGGCAAGGCCCTCGCCACCCAATGGGCCAGCCCCCGCCGCTCCCCACCGACCATCGCGGCCAGCACCGATTGCAGCAGCTCCTCGATGCGGTCCGCGGCGCGAGGGTCCGGCGAGACCGAGAGCCAGGCGATCTCCTCCTCCAGCCGCACGGCCGGCGAGAGGTGCCGGTGGAGGGAGTCGGTGATCTCCCAGGCCCGCCGCAGGCGTTCGGGGTCTTTTGCCAGACGGGTGCGCAGCTCTTCGGCCACTTCCGGCGGGAAGACGATACCGTCCGGGCTGGAGCTCTCCACGAGAGAGCTGAGCCAGAGGTCCGCCTCGGTCCCGGGATCGGCTTCCGGGACCAGGGCCAGACGAGCCTTCCGGAGCAGGGGCGGATCGACCAGGGTGGCCAGCGAGACCGCCTCGGCCAGGCGGATCACCTCCGGACGCTCGCGCTCCATCTCCTGGAGCCGTTCCGCCGTGTTCATCCGTGAGCCCCCGCCGGAAGCCGGAGCGCCCGGCCCAAAGTCATTCGCACCGTGCGGGCGCTGGTCGCGCGGTCCCACGGCAGGATCTGGATGCACCGCTGCAGCTCCGCGGGCCAGCGCGCCGGACCATAGGGCACGAAGGCCACCAGCGGACAACCGGCCTGTCGCGTGTGGGTGGCGAAGTCGAGCCAGTCGGCCGGAAAGGGGGCGCGGCGGCCGGGGCCCGGTCTCCCGATGCCGAGATCCGTCACCAGCAGGACGGCGACCCCCGCCGGCGGCGTATGGTGCTCGGAGTAGGGCTTCCAGCGCCGCTTCGAGCCGGGCCCCGCCCCCCAGGCCGGGCACCCTTCGAAGAAGAGCACCTGCAACCGTTCCCTGCCGACCACCGCCTGGAGCTGCTCGATCAACCAGTCCTGGTCCGCGGCGAAAGGCAGCATGGCCTCGCTGCGGTCCACCAGGACCTGGGCCCCCTGGGCGAGCGTCGGCCAGGGGCGGCGCGGTACCCGCACCAGCGGCACGCCGCGGGCGACCTCGCGGACCAGCCGCTCGACGTCGAGCGGTCCCTCACCGGTGAGCGTGGCGAGCGCCCCGCTCAGGAGACTCCGCGTCCATTGCGGCTCCAGGAGCGGCTCGGCGGCCGGCGGCGGCAAGGGCGTGGAGGCGGGCTCCGGCAGCGGTTCGACCCGCTCCAGCCAGCGGGGCGGACGCCGGGCGGAGGTGAGATCCGGAATCAGGGTCGCGGCCACTTCGGAGGAGGGCGACGAGGAGATCTGCCCGCGGGGTTCCGCGGGGGAGCCCGAGACCGTGACGGTCGGCGTGCCGACCTGCGCCTGCCCGACCGCAGGGGCGGGGCGGATCACCTGATCCCGCGGCTTCTCCCGCTCCTCCGCCGGCGGCTCCGGGACTTCGAAGCCGAGCCGAGCCGCGACCCGACGGCGTGCGTCGTCGTCCGCCGGCTTCAGGACGGCCAGCGCACGCACGAGGTCGGCGACGGGAGAGCGGGTCATGCAGCTCCCTTGGGCTTCCCCATAGCTCGGCCGTGTTTCCAGACGGTCACATTGAGGAGATCGTCCCAGGTCGGGGAGCCGGGTTGGACCTTCAATTCCAGGCATGCCCGCACGGTGTCGAGGTATTCCGCCGCGCTGGGTGTGGCCTTCTCGTCGGCGGACCCGGCGAGGACGATCTCGGCGATCTGCTCCAGGCGTTTGGTTGGCACCTTGGGAAAGTGCTCGCCGCCGATCGCGACCAGGCGGTCCAGGTCCGGAGGACGCAGGACCAGCTCGACGCAGCGCCGGAGAAAGGCGTTCGGCAGGTCGCGCTCGTCGTTGGTGGTGATGAAGACCAGGGGCGCCTGCGCCGCCGTCGTCCGGACCGGCTCCGGGAGACCCTCGACCTGGAACTCGAAGGAGCCGAGCGGCACCAGCAGGTTGTTGGGCACGTCGGGGTCCGCCTTGTCGATCTCGTCCAGCAGCACCACGGCACGGTCGTGCTCCTCTCCCAGATTGGGATCGAGCGGATTTCTGTTCCCCTGCACACGCTCCGCCTGTTGCCGGGCGCTCGCTTCGTCGAAGGCCCACCAGAGGATGCCCGGCCGGACGTAGTGCGACAGGTCCTGATCCAGGCTCTTTGCCTGGGCGTCGTGGAGCCGGCGCAGATGATCGATCTCCCAGAGCAGGTCCTGAGCCTGGGTACGGGAGGAGATGACCTTCTCGTAGTAGCGCCAGCCGAGCACCCGGGAGACGTGACGCGCGAGCGAGCTCTTGCCGCCGCCGGACGGACCGCGCACCAGCAGCGGCCGCCGGGTCGCCAGCGCCACGTTGACCGCCAGCTCGATCTCCGGCGTGTAGACGTAGACCAGCCCGTCCCGCCGGTCGCCGGTCCCACCCGCCGGCACGCGGGGGCGGGGCTTCGGCGTCGCGCCGGGGTCGAACAGCTTCGTATAGCTCATCATCCTCTCCCTCAACGGATGCGGACCTTGCGCTCGAAACGGTCGTACTGATTGAAACAGGCGTCCTCGTCCCCCGCATAGAGGCGGGGGATCAGCAGCTCGAGAGTGGCGTCGTCGAGAGAGGCCCCCTCCGTGACCTCGCCCGTCAGCACGACGAAGGTGACGGTGGGAAACTCTTGGCGCAGCTCGGTGAGGACGGCCCGCGTGATGCCGGCGTAGTGGAAGGCCACGAGGACCGGCTGCTGAGGCGGCTCCTCGAGAGCCGCCAGATCCTCCCGCAGGTCGTCCACGCTCCTCGACTTGAGCTCCGCCATCAGGGCCCGCCGGAGCTTCTCCTTCAAGGTCTCCACCGCATCCTCACCGAAGATGCTGTCGCAGGAAGCCAAATGCCACTCGATCCGGGAATCCCGGCTGGCACTGAGGGTGTACATCTTAGCCGTCCAGGTGCGCCGGCCGTTGATCCCGACAGCCCGCGTCGGCGGCGGTGCCTTCACCCGCTCGGCCAGGCGGGCCACGGAACGGGGATCGACCCAGCTGCTGGCGACGAGATCGATCATCCATTCCATCCGCTGCGCCCGCTCTGCCAGCGGCAGGTGCTGGCGCACGATCAGCAGGGCCGGCAGGGCGGCTTGCATCCCGACGCTCAGGAGCTGGAGGGCGAGGCGCAGCGCGAGGTCCGAATGCAGGGACCAGGGCTCCAGGTCGAGATCGATCTCACAGGCCGCCTCCAGAAGGACGGCGTCGTCCACCCCCTTGAAGAGATCGGCCAGCCGCAGCGCCCGCCTTTCGATGGGGGTCGGAGCCTTGCAGCGTTGCGCCTTGGAGAGGCGATCCATCACCTTCGAGACGATCTCCGCCGTCGTCAGATCGCCAGCGATCGCCTGCTTCTCCTCGAGCTGGGATGGGTAGAGGAACCCCTCTTGGAGGGCCTTGACGTCCACGTCGTCGAGCAGGACAGGAAGGATGAGGAGCGACGAGGCAGAGTCGATCGCGCTGCGGTAGGCGAGGACGCTGTTCTCATAGACCACGTAGGGAGACTTCAAGGCGTCCCGGGAGAGCAGCACGACCGCCGCGTCGCAGCCGCCCACCCAGAGATTGATGCGGGAGCGCCAGGCGTCTCCCGGCTCCAGGGTGAACGCGTCCGCCAGCAGGCCGAAACGTTGCGGCTCGGGGAGCAGGGCCTTGGCCAGGGCGTCCCGGATCTCCGCCGACCGGGAGTCCTGGTGGCTGTAGCTGATGAAGACGCGCAGGATCATGACTTCGGAGTTGCCTTTTATTCTAGACTGGAACCCTCTGCAAGGAGAGGAGGGTGCGATGTTCAGGGAATTCAAGGAGTTCGCGGTCCGCGGCAACGTCCTGGACCTGGCGATCGGCGTCATCGTCGGGGCGGCCTTCGGCAAGATCGTCACCTCCCTGGTGGACGACGTCATCATGCCGCCCATCGGGCTGCTGCTCGGACGCGTCGACTTCGCCAACCTGTTCATCGACCTGTCGGGAAAGCACTACACGAGCCTGGCCCAGGCCAAGGCGGCGGGAGCGCCGACGATCAACTACGGCGTCTTCCTCAACACGGTGCTGAGCTTCCTGATCGTGGCCTTCGTCGTCTTCCTGATCGTCCGCGAGTTCAACAAGCTGCGGCGCGGCGAAGAGAAGCCGGCGGCGGCACCGGTCGTCAAGGAGTGCCCGTATTGCCTCTCCTCGATCCCCATCAAGGCCACTCGCTGCCCACATTGCACCTCGGAGCTCAAGGCGGCGTGACGGGAGAAGGGGTCTGATCGACGTCGCCGTCATCGGAGCGGGGGTCGCGGGGCTGGCCGCGGCCGGAGAGCTCCGCCGGCAGGGGTTCCAGATGGCCGTCTACGAGGCCCGGGACCGCATCGGCGGCCGCATCCTCACCCATCGGGACGCGCGGATTCCCTTGCCGCTCGAGTTGGGCGCCGAATTCATCCACGGAGAGGCGCCGCTGACCGAGCGCCTCCTGCGCGAGGCCGGCCTTTCCGATTACGACATCGCGGGAGACTCCTGGCTCGCCGAGCGCGGCCACCTCCGCCACAACGGCGGCCACTGGGACCGGATCGACCGCGTCCTCGATGCCATCGACCCACGGAAGGGGGACCGCTCCTTCGACGAGTTCCTGGCGCAGCGCCCCGGCGGCCACTCCCTGGCGCGGGCCCGCACCGCCGCGGACCGGTTCGTCCAGGGATTCCACGCCGCCGACCCTGCGGAGCTGAGCGTCCTCTCGATCGTGCCTGAGCACGGTGAGGAGCCGAGCGAGATGGCCTTGCGGGTCGGCCGCGTGACCGCGGGATACGACCGTCTCGCGGACTGGCTGGCGCGCGATCTCGGCAGCGCTCTCCATCTCGGGACCCCGGTCCGGGAGATCGCCTGGGAACGCGGCAGGGTCGAGCTGGCGCTGGCGGACGGCATGCGGGTCACCGCCCGGGCGGCCGTGATCACCGTCCCCCTGGGAGTCCTGCAAGCTCCGCCGGACGAGCCGGGAGGGATCCGCTTCCAACCCGATCCGCCCAGGTTGCGCGAGACGCTGGACCTCCTGGCGATGGGTCCCGTGGTCCGCCTCGTGTTCGGCTTCCGCGAGTTTCCCTGGCAGGGGCGGAGCGATCTCGACCGCATGAGGTTCCTCCAGACCGCGGACGAGACCTTCTCGGTCTGGTGGACGGCCTACCCTCTCCGCGTGCCCGTCCTCGTCGCCTGGAGCGGCGGCCCGCCGGCAGCGGCCATCTCCCGCCGGAAGCCGGCGGCGATCGAGTCCGCCGCCCTGCGCGCTCTCGCCGAGCATTCCGGCCTCTCCCGCCAGCGGATCACCTCGCGCCTCCTGGGGGTCTGGAGCCACGACTGGAACGCCGACCCCTTCTCCCGCGGCGCCTACAGCTACGCCCGGGTGGGAGGGAGCGACGCCGCGAAGGCCCTGGCGCGGCCGGTCGCGAAGACCCTCTTCTTCGCTGGCGAAGCCACGGACCAAGAGGGGCGGACAGGGACGGTGGAAGGCGCGATCGGGACGGGACTGCGGGCGGCGAAACAGGTGAAGGCGGCGCTGGGGTATACTCCCCGCTCTGGGGGCCGTTAGCTCAGTTGGTAGAGCAGCGGACTTTTAATCCGCGGGTCCAGAGTTCGAGTCTCTGACGGCCCACCATCGTTTTCAAGCACTTAGGTCCCGCTCCCGGCGCCGCTCCGATGTCCTGGGAGGCTCCCTCCGAGTCGCTCCTCGGTCCGCCGGAAGAAGGGAGAAGAAGACGGGTCCGCGGCCTGGACGCCGCGGACCACGTTCCCTTCTTCAGAACGAACAATAAGCCGCCGTGGAGTTCCAGAAGCCGCCGTCCCAGACCCAGGCATACCAGTAGTAGCTTTGTCCCGGCACGTGAGAACTCGGTTTCGTGGAGCACGACCAGGTGATGTCGGTCGCCGGCATACCGTTGCAGGAGCAGTTCACGTAAATGACTGACGTGGAGTCGTACGCACCAGAGGATGGGTTCCACCACCTCTGGGTCGACGCGTTGTAGAACTCCGCCTGACAGGCCGCCCAGTTGCTGTTGAAGCCAGCGCCCCAATTTCCGTCCGAAGCCGTACCCGAAAAACTGGAGGGACAGCTCGACGTCACGGCGGCCGTCGGAGGGGTGATGTCCCAGATGTGCAAGGCCATCGGGGAGGTGCAACTCCCCCAGTCGATGTATCCGGAAGCCAACTCGTCGTGCGTCTGGTTGGACCAGTACCAGGGACCCTTCGTCGCAGTGCCGTTAGCGTCTGTGCAGATCCATCCGGCGGCTTCCATGTTGAATCCACTACCGTTGCGCCAGGCCCAGAGATCGCCGCAGGTGCTCGCGGGCGCGCCGGCAACGGTGAAGTAGAGCGGCGAGTTGTGCCACCAGGTGACCTCGTTGTTGAAGTAGGCGTCGCCACAGATCGTAGCCAACGCCATTCCCGGTTTTATGAGTAGAGCGACGATGAGAATGAGGATTGAAACTGCCGGTTTCGTTCGCATCGGGATCAGACTCCTTTCCTCGGAGCGAAAAGCTACCCAAGCGCCTCGCATCCCTCTTGACGTCCAGAGGTATTCGAGACCGGATTATTTGGTCCGAGCCCGGGCCGGCCCAATCCCCACCGTCTTAATATCACAATGTTTTAAAGCATTCAAGCAATGACGGCGCGATGGCGCTTTCATGTCTACGGACACGGCAGCACCGACGCCACCACGGTCCGCTTTCTCCTGCCAGCGAATGGGGGCGGCGGCGGATCGCCGCTGGCGGAGAGGCTCATGCAGCCGGTGGTGTAGTCCGCCCAGGCCCAGAGGGAGGGGCTCAGGGCGTTGGGCATCCCGCAGGGGAAGTTCGCCACGTGCCCGTCGGGGTAGCGGTCCACCACCAGCTGGGAATGGAGCTTGGGCGGATTGGGCGGATCGGCCGGCACGGACGGGAACCCCAGGCCGTGCTCGAGAGCGGACCGGATCAGCACCGCCCCGACCCGGTCGAGGTTGCACGGGTCGAGGATCCAGAATTTCCTCCCGAACCTCCAGGGCACTCCGGAGACGCTCCCGGCCTTGATCAGCTGGTAGATGACGTTGCTCACCTGATCGGTCATCGGGTCCGCGGGATAGGGCTTCCCGGGTTGCGCGTCCGGAGCGTTCGGCGGACAGGGGTCGGGAAAGAGCGTCGGCGATCCGGCCCAGCGAGCGCCCGGCAGCAGCACTTTCCCCTTCTGGGGACCGCCCAGGATCTCCCCCAGCTGGCTGAGCTCCTGGTGCCACTGGATCCAGCCGAGGACCCTCTGTTCGAGGCCGCCGTCCTTGAACCAGGGCACCTTGCCGTTGGCGATGGCCCAGCTGGTGATCCGCAGGCTCGCCATGGCGCGCCACCAGATGGGGCCATGGCTGGCCGTGAGCGCCTCATCGGCCGCGCCGACGTCTTGGTGGCCGGCGTTCCGCATCTGGAGGTTGAAGAACCGCTCCGCCGCCTTGTAGACCGCCGGCGCCTTCTGGCGGTCGTGCTTGACGAAGAAGTAGTAGGCGATCTGGTTGGCGACCCGCTCGGCCTTCTGGTTGGGCGTACCCCCCGTGGCGTCGATCACTTGCGGGAAGGGGAGCTGGCAGTTGAACGGCGTCAGGTCCTTGCAGGCGAAAACGTCCTTGACCGGAACGCACTTCAGGGCCGGGAGCGGGTATTGGAGATGGAAATAGGCGGTATTCCGCCCCTGGAAGAAGTTGGTCTGGAGACTGGCGCGTGAGTCCGCCATGACGTTGGACTCCCTGCAAAGGTTGTGCTGGAACGGGCCGGCCTCGGACGACCCGTCGAGGAGGCTCATTCGAACGTGGACAGCTTGCGCAGCAGATCGGTGCGGGTCGTCTGGCAGAGGTTGCCGCCGGTGAAGAACGGATCCGCGGTCACTTCCTGCTTCACGTAGGCCGGCGGCACGACGGCCATCAGCTCTTCCAACCCTTCGGCCTCGGTCTCACAGAGAACGAGCCCCGCCAACTCGCCCGCAAAGACGTCGATCGAGAACACCCGGCCACGATCGTGGTGATAATAGCGGACCTTCTTGAGCCGGTACCCTGCGAGATCATCGAAAAGCTCGTACTCGCTCGGCGAAAGCAGGATCCGGCTGACCGTACGGAAGTAGGGCGAGGTCGACTCGAACTTCTTGTTCAGCTTGAGGAGGCGCCGTCCGGTGTCCGAGTCCGTCAGAATCCTCAAGCGGAGCCGGGTGTCCCGAAGGTATTTGTCCTCGAACGTCTTGGAATACGACTCGACCAGGCTCCTCCAGCCGGCTTGCGGAGAGACCAGGAACCGTCGTTCATGTTCGATTCGCGTGTATTTCGTCTCTTCGGAGAGATCCGGCATGACCTTGCCCTCGCCGTTCGTGATCGACACATCTCACTCCAGCGCCGAGGCCGCTGCGGTGAATTCGGTGCGAAACCGCGCGGCTTCGGGACAAGCCTCACAAACCTCCTGGATCTTCTGGGCCATCTGTTTCGCCAGCGGCTGATACTTGGACGCGGGCTTCTTCACCTCTCCGTCCCGAAGGCGGAGCAGTCGGCGGCGAACCAATTCCCGCTCGACGTTCGAATCGCATTCGAGAGGGACGCTCCCTTGATAAGGAGGAGACAGCGCGGCAACGATCCAGGTCTCGGTGCTCAGGGATGGGGTCGCCAGCACCACGAAACCAGGCAAGGAAGTTCGTCCCAGCCAGTCGCAGGTCACTAGGTCGCGCAGGGCATTGGAGGTCGCATCGGCGGGCGGGCAGGGATGAGAGATCCCGACGTTATGAGCCATCGAGCAGTCGGCGTGGATGATCAGAAGATGCAACGGCAGTCCCGGGACGCCGGAGAGGAATGACTCCAGATGGGGTCCCATCTCATGGCACCAGGCTCTCACTCCCCTCCAGCCGTGGGGTGACTTCGAGACCAGAGTCATGTCCGGCCGGATGTGCAGGAAGTCGGCGTCCGGCACTACGGTCCGAATCAGTTCCTCGAGGGCCAGCCAGTCCGACGGACCCTCGGCGACGAGTCCCACACGGATCATCGGACGCTCAGAGCAGCCTCGGCACGCCACCCAGGCGGCCCATCACCCAGAGGCGAGAGAGGCTGAGTCCATTTTCGGCCTGATCCAGGAGCTCCGGGCTCACCTCGACTCTGCGCACCTGTGTGGCGCCCTGCGGATCCCGGTCCACGGCAAAGAGCCGGATCGCCGGGTTGGTCAGGTCGAGACCGTCCAGCACCAGCGGGTTGTGAGTCGTCGCGAGAACCTGGCGCGCCCCATCTTTTGCCACCTGATCTGCCAGCAGGCGGGTCAGCGCCCGCGCCAGACGGGGATGGAGAGCCTGGTCGAAGTTGTCCACCGCGAAGACGCGCGGCACGTTCTCGTGGCTGACCAGGGCCAGCATGAACAGCACGTGGAGGGCCCCCTCGCTCGCATCGTAAGCCGAGAGGGTGTTGCGCTCCGGCCGCATGTACCGGTCTCTGAAACGCAAGACGATGGGAGTGGTCTTGACCGCGGGTGAGACCGGGGCCTGGGGAGCCGGCACCGCGGACATGCTCTCAGCCCACTCGATCATGTCCCAGACCTCGTCCAGATCGAAGGGGCCCAGGGTTTGCGCCACGCGATCGACCAGATGGTGGATCGTCTCCGGCAGCCCTCCCCCGGTCAAGCCGAGCGGATCACGGGCCACCTCTTCCGACGCAATACCTCGTAGGACAGGGGTCGTAGGCGCATAGATGGCGAAATTCACCAGATCGTCGATCAGCCCTCGGGCCGCCAGGTTGTTCTCCCGTCGAGCCAGGGCCAGCCGGGCGACCGTCTGGTCAGAATCCGGAGTGATCGTCTCTCCTCTTCCCTTCCCGTCATAGAGCTTGCATTCCGCCGGAGTGCGGGAGACCAGGGGCCGCTCTCCATCGCGCAGCGATTCTGAAGCGATCCGCCATCGAAAGCTGGGCTCCTCGATCGGGTTGTCCAACCCCAGCCGATAGATCGCGCCGTTGGCCGTAGCCGTCAGGGTGATCAGACGCCGGAATTTCTGCTTTTTGAACGAAGTCTTGTAGAGGGCCGGCAGGCCGGGCCGGACTCCCCGATATCGCAACGTTTCGGGCTCGACCGATCCGAAGACCGCAGCGCCGATGACGCCGATCGCCTCCAGAAGGTTGCTTTTGCCGCTGCCGTTCGCCCCGATGAAGACGTTGAATGCGCCCAGCTCGACCGACGCTTCAAAGAGCGACTTGAAGCCTTCCACTTTGAAGGTCGAGAGCATTCAGCCTCCGGCATGACGGTCCGAACGAAAAACAGTCTCTCCCGTTGGGGAGCCTCCGTCAAGGACGGGCCCGCGCTCAGCGCTCTTCCAGCACCCGCCCCAGCCGCCCGGAGGTCAGGCGCTCCAGGCTGGCGTCGGCGCGGACGATGGTCTCTTCGCGGCGGGGACCGGTGGAGACCAGGGTGACCGGGGCCTCGATCTCCTGCTCGATGAAGTCGATGTAGTCCCGCGCCTCCGGCGGCAGGTCATTCCAATCGAGGATGCCCACGGTCGAGCGCTTCCAACCCTTGAAGGTGCGCAGGACGGGCTCGGCCGCCTCCAGGGAGCGGCGGTCGGGCGGGAAGTTGTGCACCGTCTCGCCGTGGAGGCGGTAGGCGATGCAGACCGGGATCTCCTCGAAGTCGTCGAGGACGTCGAGCTTGGTCAGGGCGACCGTGTCCACGCCGTTGAGGAGCTGGCCGTAGCGGGCGGCCACGGTGTCGAGCCAGCCGCAGCGGCGCGGCCGGCCGGTGACGGTGCCGAACTCGTTTCCCCGCGTGCGCAGGAACTCACCCGTCTCGTCGTTCAGCTCGCTGGGGAAGGGGCCTCCCCCCACCCGCGTGGTGTAGGCCTTGAGCACGCCGATGGCGCCGTCGATCCGCGTCGGCGGCACGCCGGTGCCGGTGCAGGCCCCGCCGGTGGTCGAGTTGGAGCTGGTCACAAAGGGGTAGGTGCCGTGGTCGATGTCGAGCAGCGATCCTTGAGCCCCCTCGAACAGCAGGCTCTTCCCCTCCTTGATCCAGCCGTTGAGGAGCTGCTCGGTGTCGCGCAGGCTGGGCTTGACGCGCTCTCCCCAGCCGCGGCACAGGTCGGCGTAGACGGCGGGGGACGGCAGCGCGGGCCCACCGAGGCCGGTCAGCTCGACCTGGACGCGCGAGAGGAGCACGCGCAGGCGCTCTTCGAGGTCGGGGGCGAAGAGGTCGACCATGCGCAGGCCGAAGCGGGAGGCCTTGGCCTCGTAGGCCGGGCCGATCCCCCGCGAAGTGGTGCCGATGCGGCCGGCGCCGCGCGCCTCCTCGCGCGCCTGGTCGAGGGCGGCGTGGCAGGGGAGCAGCACATGGGCGCGGTTGGAGACGAACAGCCGGCCGTCGAAGCGCACCCCGGCCTCGTAGAGGCGGGCGAGCTCGGCGAGCATGGCGTCCGGCGCGATCACCATGCCGTTGCCCAGCACGCAGCTCATCCCCTCGTGCAGGATCCCCGACGGGATCAGTTGCAGGGAGAAGTGGCGGTCGCGGAACTTCACCGTGTGGCCGGCGTTGTGCCCGCCCTGGTAACGCACGACGCCGTCGAAGGCCGGACAGAGGAGATCGACGATCTTCCCCTTGCCTTCGTCCCCCCACTGCATGCCCACGATGACGGCGTTGGCCATGTCTGATCCGCCTCTGCTGACAATCCCCACAACTTCCCTGCAACGTTCACAACCGGCCGGGGACAGTAGCAGAGGATGGGAGGGGGGGCAAGAAGGTGCTAGCATCTGAGGGGTTCAGGGAGCTCCCAGAGAGTGCAAACGTTTCTCGACGTCGCCACGATCCTGCTGCCGCTCGCCTACCTGCTGGTGGCGATCGACTACGGATTTCTTTTCTTTTCGTCCCATCCAGTCGCCGAGCGTACGGCCACCCCGGCGCTACGCGGCACGGTGCTGCTCCATCTCGCCGTCCTCGCGGCGGCCACCGCCCAATGGCGGCAGTTCCCGGCGGCCACGGTGTCGCAGGCCCTCTCGGTGGTGGCCTTCGCGGTGGCGGTGGTCTACGTCTTCGTGGAGTGGCACGGCCGGGCGCGTTCGACCGGCTTCTGGCTGGTGGCGCTGGTCTTCTTCTTCCAACTCCTGGCCTCGCTGCTCACCCGGCCCAATCCGCCGGCGCGGGCGATCTTCCACGACCCGTTCTTCTCGCTCCACGTGTCGCTCGCCCTGCTCGGCTATGCCGCTTTCGTGGTGAGCGCCGCCTATGCCTTCCTCTTCCTCCAGCTCTACCGCGACCTCAAGGCGGGGCGCTTCTCCACCTTCTACGGCAAGCTGCCGCCGCTGGAGGTGCTGGAGCGGATGATGATCGGCGCCATCTGGGTGGGGTTCGTGACGCTCACCGGCGCGGTGGTCACCGGCGCCTTCTGGGCCGAGCGGCTCTACCACACCGGCTGGCTGCGCGATCCCAAGATCCTGTTCACGCTGGCCACCTGGGTGCTCTACGCGGCGGCGCTGCTGATGCGGCGCCTGCGCCGGTGGCAGGGGCGGCAGACGGCGCTCGCCAGCCTCGCGGGGTTCGGCGCCATCCTGTTCTCCCTCATGGCGGTGAATTTCTTCTTCACGGACTTCCACGGTTTCCTGTAAGGGCGATGGCGAGCGATCCGGACCCCAACGCCGCGCGCCAGGACCCGCTGCTGCTGCTGGTGGGCACCGATTTCCGCTGCTCGCCCCTGGAGCTGCGCGAGCGGGTCTCCTTCGCCAAAGAGGAGGCGGAGAAGACGCTCGTCCACCTGCTCGCCCGCGCCGAGGTGGCCGAGGCGTTCCTGCTCTCGACCTGCAACCGCACGGAGCTCTACCTCCAGCCGCGCGACGAGGACGGCGCCTATCAGGCCGCCCTGGAGATCGTCTTCCTGGCGCGGGAGCCGGAGTTGGAGCGCCCCGGGCGGCTGTACGTGAAACGCAACGGCGAGGCGGCCCGGCATCTCATGGCGGTGGCGAGCGGCCTCGAATCGATGGTGCTCGGCGAGCCCGAGATCCTGGGCCAGGTCAAACAGGCGTCGGCGCTCGCCGAGGCGGTGGGCGCCGAGGGGCCGGTGCTCAAGCGGCTGCTGCGCAGCGCCACCTCGGCCGGCAAGCGGACGCGGCAGGAGACGGCGATCTCCTCCGGCGCGGTGTCGCTCGGCTACGCCATCGTGGAGCTGGCGCGGCAGATCTTCAGTGGCCTCGAAGAGTGCCGGGTGCTGCTGGTGGGCGCCGGCGAGATCGCCCGTTCGGTGACCCGGCCGCTGCTCGAGCGGGGCGCGCGGGAGCTGCACGTGGTCAACCGCAGCGCCGAGCGGGCGGCGCAGTTCCAGGAGGAGTTCCCGAGCGCCGAGCTGGCCCCCTTCGACGCCCTCCTCAGCGAGGTCGTGCAGGCCGACCTGGTGGTCGTCTCGACGGGTGCCGAGGAGCCGGTGCTCACCCGCAGGCAGCTGGTGCAGGCGATGCGCGCCCGCCCTTCCCGGCCGCTGCTGGTGGTGGACCTCAGCGTGCCGCGCAACGTCGAGCCGGCCGCCGGCAAGGTCGAGAACGTCTTCCTCCATACGGTCGACTCGCTCGACCACCTGATCCAACGCAACCTGAAGCGGCGGCGAGAGGAGCTGCCGCGCGCCGAGGAGATCATCCAACAGGAGCTCGAGCACTTCCGCGCCTGGTTCCGTGCCTTGGGCGCCGAGCCGCTGATCGCCCGGCTGCAGAAGCAGGCCGAGGGCATCCGCCAGCAGGAGCTGGCCGACGCCCTCCCCCGCTTCCCGGCCGAGACTCACGCCGAGCTCGAGCGGCTGACCCGTTCGCTGGTGCGCAAGATCCTCCATCATCCGAGCAGCCGGCTGCGCGCCCAGGGCGGCGGCGCCAGCGACCTTTCACGGCTGGACCTGGTCCGCGAGCTCTTCCATTTGGATGACGATGAAATCGGATGACGACGAAACCTGACGCCTTCTTCCGCCTCCGGTTGGGGACCCGCCGGAGCGCCCTCGCCATGGCCCAGTCGGGCATGGTGGCCCGCAGCCTGGAAGCCGAACACCCCGGGCTCGACGTCGAGTTGGTGCCCATCGTCACCACCGGCGACGTGGTGACCGGCGACCTTGCCCTCCACGGCGGCAAGGGGCTGTTCACCAAGGAGCTGGAGAGCGGCCTGCTCGACGGCTCGCTCGACCTCGCCGTGCACAGTCTCAAGGATCTGCCGGTCACCCTTCCCGACGGGCTCGCCGTGGCCGCCCATCCGGAGCGCAACGATTGCCGCGACGTCCTGGTGAGCGAGGAGGCCGAGGACCTCGACGGCCTTCCCGAGGGGGCGATCGTGCTCACCGGCGCGCTCCGCCGGCGGGCGCAGATCCTGATGCGGCGGCCGGACCTGCGCGTCGAGCCGATCCGCGGCAACGTGGACACGCGCCTGCGCAAATGGCGCGAGACGGGGGCCGGCGGCGTCATTCTCGCCGGCGCCGGGCTCAACCGGCTGGCGCTGCGCGATCTCCCCAGCCATCCGCTCGACCCGGAGGTGCTGCTCCCCGCACCGGGCCAGGGGACGCTGGCCCTGGAGACGCGCACCGGCGGCATGGCCGCCTCGCTCTGCCAGGCGCTCAACGATCCGGACACCGCCCGCGCCGCCGAGGCCGAGCGCCGTGTCGTGGCCGCCTTCGGCGGCGACTGCACGCTCCCCCTCGCCGCCTGGGCTCGCCCCGAGGGTGGCAACGGCCAGCTCCGCCTGACCGGCCTCCTCGCCACGCCGGACGGCCGCCACGCCGCGCGCGGCGAAGCCGTGGCCGCCACTCCGCAGGAGGCCGCCGACGCCTGCGTCGCCGCCATGCGGGAGAACGGGGCGGACGAGGTGTTGGCGAGGATCCGAGGGTAAGTGCCCGACCTCTCCGGCCTCCGCGTCGTCGTCACCCGCGCCGAGCATCAGTCCGAAGGGCTCGCCGCTGCGTTCGAGCGGGCGGGGGCCCGGGTGGAGTTGCTCCCCCTGCTCGCAGTGGTGCCTCCCACCGATCCTCGCCCTCTGGAACGGGCGGCTTCGAATCTCGCTTCTTACGACTGGCTCGTCTTCACCTCGGCAAACGCCGTCGAGGCCTTCCTGCCGCTCACCGGACCTCTGCACGCCGGTCTGAAAGTCGCCGCCGTGGGCCCCATGACTGCCGCGGCGCTGCGCAGTTTCGGGAGCGAGCCCCACCTGACCGCCCGCAAAGCCGAGGCCGAGGGGCTCGTCGCGGATCTCGCCGACCAGGTGAAGGGGAAAAGAGTCCTCCTCCCCCAGGCAGCGGACGCCCGGTCGGCCCTGCTCCAGGGACTCCAGGAGGCCGGAGCCGAGGCGGTGGCCGTGGTCGCCTACGACAAGCGCCTCCCCCCGGAAGCCCCGGCCCGGGCCGCGGAGCTCTTCGCCACGGCTCCCATCGGCTGGGTGACCTTCACCAGCCCGCGCATCGTCCGCCATTTCGTCGAGCTGTTCGGAGACGACTGGAGCCGGCGGCGCGGAGAGCTGCGAGCGGCCTCGATCGGGCCGGTGACCAGCGCCGAGCTGCGTCGCTGGGGGGTCGAGCCGGCCGCGGAAGCCGAGCGGCCGGGGGAGGAGGAGATGGTGGCGGCGGTGGGCCGGCGATGAATACATAGCGCTTCCGTGCGATACACTAGAGGCATGGATCGTGACCTGGACGACGCCGAGTACCGGCGACTCCTCCAGTTCCGAATCGGTCTGCGCCGGTTTCTCCATTGGAGCGAGGAGCAGGCCGAGCGGGCGGGGTTGACACCGGCGCAGCACCAGTTGCTGCTCGCCATCCGGGGGCATGACGGGGAGCGGGGGCCCACGATCGGCGACGTCGCGGGTTACCTGCTGCTGCGCCACCACAGCGCGGTGGGTCTCATCGACCGGGCGGAGAAGGCCGGGCTGGTCCAGCGGCAGGAAGACTCTGGGGACCGCCGGGTGGTGCGCCTGCGGCTGACCGCGCAGGGATCGCACCTGCTGCAACAGCTCACCTCCCTGCACCTCGAGGAGATCCAGCGGCTCTCCCCGCGCATCCAGGAGATCTCCCACGGGCTCGAGCCGTAGCGAGACTTCAGGGAACCTTCATCTTGGGCTCCCTAGAATGGTGGATCGCAGGAGGGCAGCACGCCGCCTCCGCGGAGAGACAGGAGTCGTAGTCCATGCGTCCGTCCAGCCATCCCTGCCTTGCGACCGCGATCTTCGTCGGATTGGCGGTGATGCCCGCACGGGCACAGCAGGCCCCCCCAGCCGCGGCCGATTGCAGCCACCGGCTGGAGGATCGGCAGTGCACCCCGCCCGCCGCAACGCCACCGACGGTGCGGAAGATCCACGTCGTCACCCAGAACATCTTCGATCCCGCCAAGCCGGGTGAGGACAAGCCCCTCTTCCGGCTCGCCAACCGCTTCCACATCGTGACGCGGCCGGAGGTGATCGAGCGCCAGGTGCTGCTCAAGCCGGGCGACGCCTACTCGCCCGAGGAGGCGGCGGAGTCCGAACGCATCCTGCGCAAGAACCGCTATCTCTATGATGCCCAGATCCGCCCCGTTCCGGTGGGCGACGGGCAGGTCGATCTCAACGTCGTCACGCGCGACGTCTGGACCCTCCAGGGGGGCGTCGGCTTCCGCCGTTCGGGGGGCGCCAATACCGTCCACTTCGAGGTCCAGGACGTGAACTTCCTGGGCGCCGGCAAGGGGATCTCGCTGTCGCACCAGAGCACGGTGGACCGCACCACCAACCTGGTCAGCTACGACGATCCCAACCTGCTCGGCACCCACGGCCGGCTCGACCTCGCCTACGGCGACAACAGCGACGGCTCGCTGCGGCAGCTCTCGCTGGAGCGGCCGTTCTATTCGCTGGACACGCGCTGGGCCCTGGGGGTGCAGGCCAGCCTCGACGATCGGGTCGACCCGCTCTACAACCTCGGCCACGTCTTCGACCGCTTCCAGCACCGGCAGGACGTCTTCGGGGTCTACGCCGGGATCTCCCCGGGTCTGGAGAACCGCGGCACCCACCGCTGGCTCACCGGCTTCAGCGTGGAGCGCGACCGCTTCTCCCCCGCCGCGGGCTACGATCCGCCGTCGCTCCTGCCGCCGGACCGTACCCTGGCCTACCCCTGGGTGAGCTACGAATACCTCCAGGACGGCTACTTCACCGAGCGCGACCTCGACCGCATCCAGCGCACCGAGGACGTCAACGTGGGCCGGCAGTTCCGTCTGCGGCTCGGCTACTCCTCCACCGCCTGGGGTGGCACCCTGAATCGTTTCCTCACCGACACCAGCGCCTCGATCGGCTGGCGGCCGAGCCCGCGGCAACTGCTGCTCTCCTCGGTCCAGGGGGGCGCCCGCTTCGGCGGCGGCGGCGCGGAAAACCTGCTGGCGGGCGGCAGCATCCGGTATTACGTGCGCGACTTCGGCGACAACCTCTTCTTCGCCGGGGTCGAAGGGGACGTCGTCCACAACCTCGACCCCGAGCACCAGCTCCTGCTGGGAGGCGACACCGGGCTGCGCGGCTACCCCTTGCGCTATCTCCAAGGGGATCACCGCGTGCTGTTCACGATCGAGCAGCGATTCTTCAGCGACCGCGAGCTCTTCCACCTCCTGCACCTGGGGGCCGCCGTCTTCTTCGATGCCGGCTCGGCCTGGTTCGAGGACGGCGACGGCAAGGTGGCCGCCAACCGAAAGCTGCTCAAGGACATCGGCCTCGGCCTGCGCTTCGGCTCCAGCCGCTCGTCGCGCGGCTCGATGATCCACCTCGACCTCGCCTTCCCGCTGGACGGCGACAGGTCGATCCAGCGTGTGCAGTGGCTGGTGTCGACCAGCGATACGTTCTGAGCCGGGGCTTGATCGGTCCCTTTCGCCCCCTCACAGCGCAGCCCGTATCATTTCGAGGTACTGAGGGCTCCCGGAGATCGTGTTGTGCCCCGTGCCGGGAATGACCTGCAACGAGGCCACGCCCTTGGCGAAGTGCGCATAGAGCCGGTCGGTGCTGGAGCGCGGGATGATTTCGTCGTGCTCGGCCGCGATCAACAGGGTCGGCACGGTGATGCGGGGGGCATAGCGCCACGATTCGAACTTGTCCCGTAGCAGCCACTTCACCGGCATGTGCGGGTAGTGACTCGCGGCGATCTCCTGGAAGCTGTTGTAGGGGGTGATCAGGATCAGCCGCGACACCGGGCGCCGGCTGGCGAGGCGGACGGCGACGCCCGAGCCCAGGCTGCGACCGATCACCGCCGTCTGAGGATGCTCGGCGTGCACCTTGTCAAACAGGGCCGTCGCATCACGTTGAATCGCTTCCTCGGATGGCTTCCCCGTGCTGCCGCCGTAGCTCCGGTAGTGAAGCAGGTAGAGGGCGTGATCCGGAAACGCCTGTGAGAACGCGGGCAGGTTCCGGGAGGCGTCCTCGGCGTTGCCTCCGAAGTAGATCAAAGCCTTCGGCCCGTCGTGCGGCCGCACCGACACCAGCACGTCCGCGTCGGTAACCGGCAGCTTGAGGATCGTCGCGGAAGTCCCCACAGTGCGGGGCTGGGGATAATAGATCAGGGACCGCTGGAACGCGTACAGCACGGCGCAGGCCCCCAGATAGAGGACCACGATCACCGTGAGGACGAAGAGCAGGATTCGCATATCCTGACTCAGGCTATCATGCTCAGGTTCAGGTCCAGCTTTCCCTCACCTCTTTTCCCGGAAGGAGCGCTCCCAATACGCGCGGACGCTGACGATGCGAGCCGCCTCGTCGAAGGTGAACACATCGACGCCGTCGAAGGTGAGGATGCCCTCGGGAGTGGCCGCGTGGATCGTCCACTCCATCGCTGCCTCCCCGCCGGTCACGAAGATGTTCCGGGGAACGATCTCGAGCGATTCGTAGGCAGACATGGCTCGATCCCAGAACTCGCCGATCTCCTCGCGTCCGCGACGCGTTCCCTCGCCCACGGGGTCCTCCTGCGAGGCAAAGTCCGCAAAGGTGTCCAACCACCCCTCGCGGTCACGCGCGGCCCATGCGGCGGCGTACGCGCGGAGGGTCTTCTCGATCGCGTCACGGTTGGGCATAGGGTTCGTAGACCGACCGCCATTCGAAGGTGAAATATCGCATTCGGTTTCCTCCGCTCCTCGAGCGGATCACCCCTTTTTCGTCTCCGTCATTATAATTGTACTGGCGAGCCATGAGCCTGACCTCAGAGCGCCCAAAAACCGGCCTGAAGGGCCGAGAGAACTTAGCCCAGGGCCGAGGCCGGAGGCCGACGCCCTGGGTAGGCGGCGTTAGAAAAATCAAAGCGGCCTGAAAGGCCGCGAGAGCTCTGCTGGACATCGGTTCGATCCATTCCGGGATTTCTCGCGGCCTTTCAGGCCGCATAGAGATTTCGGTCTGCTTACCCAGGGCGTCGGCCTTCGGCCTCGGCCCTGGGCTATGTTCTCCCGGCCCTTCAGGCCGGTTTTGCTACAGGCTCTCAGGCCGCCGGTCCCGTGCACCCGCCAGGCGGACCAGGGCATTGTAGGCTGCGTCGCGGACCCAGGCGTCCTCATCTTCTTTCACGACGCGGAGCAACCGGTTGTACACCCGCTCGTTGTGCTCCAGAGGCTCGAGCTTGCCGAGAACCAGGGCCGCTTGCTTCCGGATTTCGCCGGCTCGCGGTAGCCCTTCCCACGGCTCGGTGCCATAGTCGAGCGCTTCCAGACAGAGATCGACGGAAGAGCCCCGGTCCTCGTTGCGGTTGATCAGAAACGAAGCCGCCGTGAGGCGGGCCGGATAGCTCTCCAGACCTCGGCGGTCTTTCAGCGCCAGGAAGATCCGTTCGACGATCTCTGGAGGCGGGCCGCCCGGCCAAGCGAGGAGTGCCAGCACAGCTCCAAGCCGGGACGACCAGCGAATGTCGCCCAGACGTTCCAGAACCCAATCTCTCAGCGTTTGATCCTCGGGAAGGTGGGGTCCCAAGACGGCCACCAAGCTTTCTCGAATCCCTATGGGGGCATCGGAGTAATCAGAATCACAACAAATCCAGGACCTTACCCGCGGGAAAAACTCCGAGAATTTCTGGGGTTCGTCCAAACCTGAGAGAAGCACCTGAGTCGCCGCCGCACGCACGTCGAAGTTCGTGTCGTTGAAAGCGCCGAGAACTGCGCTTCGGGCTTCATCGTCTGTGCTGAACAACACAGACAGCGCTGATATTACCGACAATTGAACCGGATAGAAATCACCCTTGAGCCGAGCCAACAACGCATCTCGAACCTCCGCGTCCGTACCCAACAACTTCGACAGCGCTGATACCGCCGCAGAACGAACCAAATAGAAAGGGTCTCCGAGCCGAGCGAGCAACGCACCGCGAACCTCCGCGTCTGTACCTAACAACTCCGACAGCGCTGATACCGCAGACGATCGAATCGAAAAATTGTCTTCTCCGAGTCGAGCCAGCAATGCGCCGCGAACCTCTGCATCTGTACCTAATAACTTCGACAGCGCTGACACCACAGACGACCTAACCCTAAGGTCGTCATCGTCGAGCCGAGCCAGCAAAGCGCCGCGAACCTCTGCATCTGTACCTAATAACTTCGACAGCGCTGACACCACAGACGACCTAACCCTAAGGTCGTCATCGTCGAGCCGAGCCAGCAAAGCGCCACGAACCTCTGCATCTGTAACCAACAACTCCGACAGCGCTGACACTACAGACGATCGAACCGAAGGGCTGTCGTCTTCGAGCCGAGCCAGCAAAGCGCCACGGGTCTCCGCGTCTATATTCAATAACTCCGACAACGCTGACACAGCCGCCGATCGCACCGAAGAATCGCCGTCTCTAAGCCGAGCCAGCAACGCACCGCGAATCTCCGCGTCTGTGCTCAACAACCCGGATAGCGCTGATGCCGCCGCCGATCGCACCGAAGGGGCATAGTCCCCGAGCCTGGCCAAGAGCTTGCCGCGAACCTGTACATCAACAGTTGCGAGTTTGGACAAGGCTCTAATAGCTGGAACGACGAGCGCAGGTTCTCCCAGACATGAAACAACGAAGTCCCTGCCGCCTGGCACGGTGCTCAAGGGCTTCAGGCAACCACCGATAAACCGGACAGCCTCCGGAGCATCGGTGTTGTCCCGAATCTCCATCAAGACCGGCAGACTGGCTGGCGCTCCAGAGGTCTCGCCCAGAGCTTCAGCCAAACTCTGGCGAACTCTCCATGCATCAGCCGTTGCCTGAGGAAGAAGCGCTTTGCGAACCTCCGCCGTCTGAAGGAGCGGTGCAAGTGCGCTAATCGCAGCTTGTCGGACATCTATGGAGGGGTCCTCCACAAGCCCGACCACAGCCTGCCGGACGGCTTCGTCAGAGCCAACTCGAGGCGCCAGAGCTTGGACTGCAGCGTACCGAATCTGGAAATCCTCATCTTCCAGGCCTGACAACACGATGGAATCAATTTCGGGCAGAGCGCCAAACTGCGAGGCCAGAGTTACAAAAGAGTCGGTACGAAGAAGGGGATCATTCCCGGCTTCCAATTTTTTAAGTATGAGGGAACGCGCCTCAACATCCTCCAGCAGTCGAGATTTCACCGCCCCAATTGCATTACGGCGGACCTTTACGTCCTCGTCGGCAAGACCCGCTATTACCAGAGCCTGCAGCTCAACATCGTCAACAGAAAGATCCGACAAAGCGATGAGCACATTACGACGGTAAATCGGGGCTCCAGAGTGAAATTTTTCAGTCAAGAGCGCTCGAAGCTCTGAATCCTTGACGATCCCAGCCAGCACCTTCGCCGGTGCCACCGAAGAATTATCTCCAAGGAGCTCCACCACCTGTTCCAGGATTTGTCGGTCCTCCGGAAGGAGCCCCGCCAAGGCACGAACAGCCGCGTCACGGACACTACCGTAACCGTCCTCAAGTCGCGCGAGCAAAGCGCCCCTGACTTGAGGATCCGAGGCAAACCCGGCGAGAGCCTGAGCGGCGGCTTGGCGCACCTCCCAGGACTCATGGGTAAACTTCTCCAGCAGCAAGGCCCGAATCTCCGGCTTCCCCCCAAAGCGCCCCAAGTTTTCGACGGCGATTACTTCCAGACTCCAATCACCAGAATCCCAAACCGGGGTCAAACAGCGTTCGAGGCTCGCTCCCGTGGCTCCATCCGCGATGAGACGCGCGAGGAATCCCAGCACCAGTTCGGCCAAGGCATACACCCGGGTGGGCAGGCACTGCACCGCGGTGTCGATCAAGTCCTGGAGCGCGCCAGGATCGAGGTTCACGTCGTCACAGGCGATGGCCAGCGCGAGCAGGAGGTCGCGGTGGAGGTCCGGCTCCGTGGGGTCCGGGGAGCTCAGGATCCGGCGAACGAAATCGGTCACTTCCTTTCGGCGGTTCTCCACGACCCCCAGCCGACCGGCGCAGAGGAGGATCGGCTCCCGCCATCGGGGATCGTGCAGGTGGGGCTGGAGGGCGTTCCAACGCTCCTCCGCTCCCATCAAGGCGAGCCCCCGGCCGGCGAAGTACTCCTGGAACGTGAGGTGGAGAAAACCGAAGGCGTCATGACCGCGGGCGACGAGGAGGCCGGTCATCTCCCGCATTTCGCGCAGGAAGCGCCGCGCGTTCTCCTCGGCTTCCCGCAGTTGCGGCACGGTGGCCGAATCTCTTGCGAGCCCTTTTTCCCGCAGGCAGATCGCCGTGAGCGCCGATTCGAGCTCCGCTCCTCCGGCCGTGCCGCTGGGCTTTTCCTGCTGGAGCCAGAGGGCCATGGGGATGAGGATGTTCTCGGCCTGATGGCGATCGAGCGCCACGACGGATTTTTCCCGGGCCCCCTGGCTGCGGGCTTCGAGCCAGTTGTCGAGCATCGTCGAGACGTAGGCCTCGTAGAGCTGCACGCGGCGGTGCGGGAGCCTGCCCACCTGGCGCCGGAGGAGGGCGAGGAGGGTCAACATCAAGGGGTTCGCTGCCAGCCGCCGGACGCTGTCGTTGCTGCGCACATCGTCGAGAACGTCCCGCTCCAGGTCTCGCGCTCTGCGCAGGGCTTCGGGAGTGGCTTCGCCGGCAGCAGCCCAGATCTCGTACGCGTGGGCCCAGCGTTGGACGAAGACCTCGATCTCCTTCTCGCCGAAATCGAGAACGCTCAGGGTGGGCAGGCTCCCCGGCACCGGCGCCTCGCGGTAGCCCACGAAGCGGCTGGAGACGGCGAAACGCACGCCGCGCGGGCTCCATTCGCCGATCAGGGCGCCGGCCTGCTGGGCCACGTAGCTGCGGGTGCCCGCGTTCAGCACCTCGTCGAGCCCGTCGAGCAGCACCAGGGCGCGGCCGGTCTCGAGCGCGCGCCGGAAGAGCGGACCGAGCCCGGGGAGGCCCCGGCGGCGGTCGTAGTAGCGCGGGAGGAATTCGAGCAGGGTGAGCCCCGGGGTTTCGCGCAGCATGTCGTCGAACGCGGCAAGCGGGACGAAAATCGGTAGGCGGTCCGCTTCCGTGGCATCGATCTCCAGCCGCATCGCAGCTGTCTCCGCGCCGCGGGCATGGACGAGGGCGAGAAAATGGAGCAGCGTGCTCTTGCCGCTGCCCGGATCGCCGAGGATGACGAAGGCCCGCTGATCGCGCTGGTAGAGGGCGGCGGCGATCGACTTCCGCTCAGGGATCGAGCGCCCCCAGCGTTCGCGGCGAAGGGCGTCGAGTTGGCGGAGGAGCTCGTCCTTGACCTTGGGGTCCCGCTCATCGACCTCCAGCAGGAGCCGCCGCTCGTCGACACTGAAAGAGTCCGCCGCCTCGGGTACTTCGGCCACCGCCCGCAACTCGACGTAGACCTCTTCAAGCGGCAGCACGATGGCACGCGCCGAGGGGGTCATTCCCTGGAAGGACAGATGCTGGAACCAGCGTACGACGTGCTGCCGGTAGCGCTCGGCCAGGGCGTCCAGGTCGTCGGCGCTGGGCTGTCGGGAATCAACGGCCCGGCGCAATTCGGCCGCGACCCTTTCGAGAGCCCCGAGCCGGGCCGGAGGAAGGGCCCTTTCTTCGGAGGGCTGACCGGCGATGCGGAGCTGGCCTTCCCGGTCGACCTCCACGTCGTATCCCGCCGCATTGACGGTTTTCTGCAGCAGCCGCAGGCCGTCGCTTTCCAGCACATTGGGATCCTAAGCTTAGAATTCCACGTGGACAAGTTGTCGCG
>JADMIO011227245.1_pt1 | contig 28861 bp, 27 predicted proteins | sample 8958161 | NCBI WGS metagenome assembly JADMIO01 (sample SAMN16585339, study PRJNA669376) | soil metagenome | isolation source: Crop rotation soil | place: USA: Cullars Rotation, Alabama | collected 2011 | reverse complement strand
CGGGTTCGAGCCGCGTCAAAACCTTTAATGTTTCAACCGCCGCCGCATTCGTCATCGCGGGCGCAGGTTTAGCGGTTGCCAAACACGGAAGCCGCGCCGCGACTTCAAAATCGGGAAGCGCAGACGTTCTTTCCGCGCTCGGCGTGAATGTTTCAGCAAGCCGTGAAACTTCGGAAAAATGTCTGAACGAAATCGGCATCTGCTTTATGTTCGCGCCGCTCTATCACGCTTCGACGGCGCGTGTCGCCGCAGTTCGGCGCGAACTGGGCGTTCACACAACATTTAATCTGCTCGGTCCGATGACAAATCCGGCAAATGCGCCGTTTCAGATTATGGGCGTCTGGCACAAAGATTTGGTCGCGCCGATTGCTGAAACGCTTCGCGCCCTGGGAACAAAACACGCTTTTGTAGTTCACGGACTCGACGGTTTGGACGAAATTACCGTTGCTGCGAAAACTTCGGTCGCCGAAATCGCGCCCGAATACATCAAGTTTTTTGAGATTTCGCCCGAAGATTTTGGTTTCCAAACAGTTGAAAATATTGAAAATCTTCGCGGCGGCGACGCGGAACAAAACGCGAAAATCGTCCGGGAAGTTTTAGAAAACAAACGACGTGACGCGGCGCGAACGTTAGTTTTGATTAATGCGGCGGCGGCGATTTTCGTTGGCGGAAAAGCTGGAAATCTAAAAGACGCGGCAAAACTTGCGACGGAAAGTTTGGAAAGCGGAAAAGCTCTGGAAACATTGCACGGTTTAATCGAGAAAACAAAAGAATAATGTTCCTAACAGAAATCATCGAATTAAAGAAAAAACGACTCGAAATTGCAAAAGCGAAAAGCAATTTTGATGAGTTGAAAAACGCGGCAATCTTAAATCGTCAGATTGCAAGACCTCATCGCCTTCGCGAAAATTTGCAGAAAAATCAAATTAATATAATCGCCGAAATCAAACGCGCGTCACCGTCGAAAGGTGTAATAAATGATAAAATTGACGTTGCCAATCTGGTGCGAGATTACGAAAAAGGCGGCGCGTGTGCAATTTCGGTTTTGACCGAGGAAGATAGATTCAAGGGAAGTTTAGAAGATTTGCGGACGGCGCGAAATGCCGTAAATCTGCCGATTTTGCGGAAAGATTTTATTTTCGACGAGTTTCAAATTTACGAAGCGGCGGAAGCAGGCGCGGATGTAATTTTGCTCATCGCGGCAATGCTAAATGATGAAGTTTTGCAAAAACTTCATCATTTAGCTGAAAAAAAATTAGGTCTTGACGCACTCGTCGAAGTTCATACATTGCAAGAATTAGAGCGCGCAAAAGCAATTGGTGCGCGAATTATTGGCGTGAATAATCGTGATTTACACAGCTTCAAAGTTTCGCTCGACGTTTCAAGAGAATTGATAAAACACGCGCCCGACAATGCGCTGATGATTGCCGAAAGCGGCTTGCAGACGCGCGAAGATTTGATTGAATTAAAAAATTTAGGTTTCGCGGGTTTCCTGATTGGAGAAACTTTGATGCGTTCGGGCAATCCGCGCGAAAAATTACAAAATTTATTATGAGCAAACCGCATCTCAGATATAAAAATCAGACTCCGAAAGAGCGGCATTGGACGATTCATATTATCGCTGGTTTCAAACTACTGAAAGGCATTGTGATTTTGATTATAGCCGTTAAGTTGTTGACTTTGTTGAATAAAGACGTCGCGGAATGGGCGTTGGATTTTGTCAACCGGCACGGTATTGATGCGGAAAACCGTTATGTTCACGCCGCTCTGGAAAAGCTCGCGGGTGTGAATAGAAATCAATTAATGGCAATGAGCGGCGGCGCGTTTCTTTATTCGGGTTTGCAATTAACGGAAGGAATCGGATTGTGGCTCGAAAAGCGTTGGGCGGAGCTTTTAACCGTAATTGCCACATCTTTGTTTATTCCGCTTGAGATTTACGAAATTTTCGAGCGTTTTACGTGGGTTCGTGTGGCGGCTTTGGTTGTGAATTCGTTCGTTGTCTGGTATCTGGCGACGCGTTTGAAGGACGAAAAGAAAGAGATTTCGGAAAACCTGACCGAAGAAATTTTAAAAACGAAGAAAAATGACGAAAGTTAAAATCTGCGGAATAACGAATCTTGAAGACGCGCTTCTTTCGGCAAAATTCGGCGCGGACGCGCTCGGATTTAATTTTTACGAAAAAAGCCCGCGATATATTTTGCCCGAAAAAGCAGGCGAAATTATTAAACAATTGCCGCCGGAGATTTTGAAAATCGGCGTTTTCGTCAACGAATTACAAGATAAAATTCTCGAAATTGCAAAAGTGGCAAAACTCGACGCGATTCAGCTTCACGGCGACGAGAGCGTAGAATTTGTCTGCGAATTAAAGGCAAAAACGAATCTTGAAATCATCAAAGCCTTTCACGTTTCGGAAGATTTCAAGCCGAAAGACGTTTTGAAATACGAAATTGATGCCGTTTTGCTCGACGCTTTTTCAGCAAAAGATTACGGCGGAACGGGCGAAACTTTCGATTGGACGGTTGCGAAGAAAGTGCAGGAAATTTTTCCACAAATGTATCTTGCGGGCGGAATTTGTGCGGAGAATGTTTCAAAAGCAATTGAAAAAGTTAAGCCTTACGCGGTTGATGCTTGCAGCTCGCTTGAAAGCGAAAAAGGTATTAAAGATGCTGAAAGGGTCAAAGAGTTTATCTTTGCAGTAAAATAAATTTATGAATTTTCAACCTGACGAACGCGGTTACTGGGGCGAATTCGGCGGGCGTTTTGTTCCCGAAACGTTGATGTCGCCGCTTGAAGAATTGACTGCGGCGTATTTTGCGGTGCGCGATGATGCGGATTTTCAAGCGGAATTTCTGCAATTATTGAAGGATTTTTCAGGTCGCCCGACACCGCTTTTTCACGCGAAAAGACTTTCGGAAACTCTCGGCGGAGCGCAGATTTATCTCAAGCGCGAAGATTTGAATCACACGGGCGCGCATAAAATCAACAATTGCATCGGGCAAATTTTGCTTGCGCGACGGATGGGAAAACGCCGCATTATTGCCGAGACCGGCGCGGGACAACACGGCGTGGCGACGGCGACCGTTTGCGCTCTTTTCGGTTTGGAATGCGTCGTCTATATGGGAACGGAAGATATGCGGCGGCAGGCGTTGAACGTCTTTCGGATGCGGCTTCTCGGCGCGGAAGTTCGCGGTGTTGATTCGGGTTCGAAAACTCTGAAAGACGCGATAAACGAAGCCTTGCGCGATTGGGTAACGAATGTCGAAACGACTTATTATCTGCTCGGCTCGGCGCTCGGTCCGCATCCTTATCCGTTGATGGTGCGCGATTTTCAATCAGTTATTGGTCGTGAGGCGCGCGAGCAAATTCTTGAAAAAACGGGAAGTTTACCTGATGTTCTGGTTGCTTGTGTTGGCGGCGGCTCAAATTCAATCGGGCTTTTTCATCCGTTTTTGCAAGATGAAAACGTGAGAATGATTGGCGTTGAAGCAGGCGGGAAAAGTTCGAACTTAGGCGAACACGCGGCGCGATTTATGGACGGCGGTCGCATTGGCGTTCTGCAAGGCACGAAAAGCTATCTTTTACAGGACGAAAACGGTCAAATTGCGCTGACGCATTCCGTTTCGGCAGGCTTGGATTACGCTTCAATCGGACCGGAACACGCGTTTTTGCACGACGTCGGACGCGTTGAATATGTTTCCGCTTCGGACGAAGAAGCATTACAGGCATTTCAGATTTTATCGCAGACCGAAGGCATTATTCCCGCGCTTGAAAGCTCTCACGCAGTTGCCCATTTGCTCAAGCTCGCGCCCGAAATGTCGCCCTCGCAGACGATTATCTGTAATCTTTCGGGACGTGGCGATAAGGATGTCAATCAAGTGCAGGAAATGCTGAACGATTTATGAATAATCGGATTACCGAAAAATTTGCTCAATTAAAAGCCGAAAATCGCGGCGGATTTATTCCGTTCATCGTCGCGGGCGACCCGAATTTGCAGGTTACGAAAAAACTTATTTTAGAATTAGCCGAACAAGGCGCGAGCGTTATCGAGCTCGGCGTTCCGTTCAGTGATCCGGTGGCGGACGGCGTTACGATTCAGGCGGCGGCGGAACGCGCTTTGCGAAACAAGTTTTCAATCAAAGACATTTTGCAAATTGTTTCCGAAGTTCGCGCCGAATGCTGTGAAACGCCGGTAATTCTTTTCAGTTATTTTAATCCGATTTTGCAATTCGGTTTGGAAAACTTTGCCGAAAGCGCCAAACAAGCGGGTGTTGATGGCGTTTTGATTACGGATTTAGTGCCGGAAGAAGCTGAAGAATTCCGAAAGATTTTAGCGGAAAACGATTTGGCGTTGATAATGCTTGCCGCGCCCACATCGAGTGACGAAAGACTCAAAAAAATCTGTGAAAAGGCGAGCGGTTTTGTTTATGCAGTTTCGCGGGCGGGCGTTACGGGCGCGAGAAATGAAACGAGCAATGACGCGGAAAGTTTGGTAAATAGATTGCGAAGCTTCACGGATTTGCCAATTGCAGTTGGCTTCGGTATTTCAACTTCGAGTCAGGTTGCGGAGACTCAGGAATACGCAGACGCGGCAGTTGTCGGCTCGGCGATTGTCGCGGAAATTGCGCGGCTCATCCTGATTATGGATGAAAATTCGGACGAGTTCGTCGAAAAAATCGGCGAATTCGTCCGAAATCTGCTTCCCGAAAGTTAATAAGCTTTTGCGAAAACCACTCTTTTGGGGGAAGGTTTACCCGAATAGACGCAGTTTCCGGCTTCTTCCGTTGAGTTAAACGGAATGCATCGAATCGTTGCTTTGGTTTCTGCCTTGATGGCTTCTTCGGTTTCGGCTGTGCCGTCCCAGTGCGCGAGGATGAAGCCGCCTTTTTCGATTTGCGCTTTGAAATCGTCCCAAGTGTCGATGACAAAAGTGTTTTCCTCGCGGAATTTCAAGGCTTTTTGATAGATATTTGCCTGAATTTCATCGAGAAGATTTTCGACATAGTCCGCAATTCCTTCAATCGAAACGGATTCTTTCGTCAAAGTATCGCGCCGCGCGACTTCGATGGTTTTGTTTTCCAAATCGCGCGCGCCCAGAGCCAGACGCACGGGAACACCTTTGAGTTCGTATTCGGCGAACTTCCAGCCCGAACGCTGATTGTCGTTATCGTCGTATTTCACCGAAATACCTTTGGCTTTCAAGGCTTCAAAGATTGGATTAACCGCTTCCGTTATCTTTGCCAAATCTTCTTCGCCTTTGTAAATCGGGATAATGACGACCTGAATCGGCGCGAGCTTCGGCGGCAAAACAAGACCGTTATCGTCGGAATGCGCCATAATCAGCGCACCAATCAAACGCGTCGTCACGCCCCACGAAGTTGCCCACGCATATTCGAGCTTGCCTTCTTTATTCGTGAATTGAACGTCGAAACTTTTCGCAAAATTCTGTCCTAAAAAGTGCGAAGTTCCAGCTTGTAAAGCTTTGCCGTCCTGCATCATTGCTTCGATACAATATGTATCTTCCGCGCCCGCGAATTTTTCAGACTCGGTTTTCACGCCTTGAATTACCGGCAAAGCCATCCAATTTTCGGCAAAATCCGCATAAACTCCGAGCATTTGATTGGTTTCTGCAATTGCCTCTGCCTCGGTCGCGTGCGCCGTGTGCCCTTCCTGCCATAAAAACTCGGCGGTTCGCAAAAAGATGCGCGTCCGCATTTCCCAGCGCACGACGTTGCACCATTGATTTATCAGCAAAGGAAGGTCGCGCCACGATTGAATCCAGCCTTTGTAAGCGTTCCAAATAATGGTTTCGCTCGTTGGACGAATAATCAATTCTTCTTCCAACTTTGCATTCGGGTCAACCATTAAACCTTTGCCGTCCGGGTTTGTTTTCAAGCGATAATGCGTTACGACGGCGCATTCTTTGGCAAAACCTTCGGCGTGTTCTTCTTCTTTTTCGAGGAAAGATTTCGGCACGAACAGCGGGAAATAGGCGTTTACGTGACCTGTCGCTTTGAACATATCGTCAAGCGCGCGCTGCATTTTTTCCCAAATGCCGTAACCGTAGGGCTTGATGACCATACAGCCGCGCACGGCTGAATTTTCCGCCAAATCCGCGCGTTTAACGATTTCGTTATACCATTCCGAATAATTTTCGCTTCTCTTTGGTAATCCTTTGCTCATAATTCAAAAGGGAAATGATAAAACAATTCGCGGAAAGAAACAATTTTCGAGAAACTTTCTTCTTTCTGCTCTGCGCGCGCAAATCTCTGTGGTAAATTATTTTTAATGAGCGAATTTAAACTGAACTTCCAGGACACGAAAACCGCATTTGCCGATAAATCCGACTCTGAATTAAAGGAAAAATATCGTCTTTTCAGGGTGATGAACTCGCCTTTCCTCAATGAACTCGGCATGAAAGCGACGGAATTTGCATTGCGGCTCGGACTTCCCGTTAAAGGCTTGATAAAAAACACGATTTACGAACAGTTTTGCGGCGGCGAGACAATCGAAGAATGTCAAACGACGATTGAAAAATTGGGAGCGTCGCATATCGGCACAATTTTAGATTATTCGGTCGAAGGCAAGACGGACGACGCGGTTTTCGAGCAGACAAAAAACGAAATCTATCGCACCATCACGCGCGCCAAGGAAGATGATTTAGTGCCGTTCGCGGTTTTCAAAGTTACGGGCTTGATGCCGTTTGAAGTTCTGGAAAGACACACGAACAATGTCGAGCTTTTGAAAAGAGATGTCGAAGAATGGGAAAAAGCCGCGCCGCGTGTCTATGAACTTTGCGAATACGCTCATTCATTGAATCAACCCGTTTTCATTGATGCCGAAGAATCGTGGATACAAGACGCGATTGATACCCTGGCGACCGAGATGATGGAAAAATATAATCAGGAATGCCCGATTATTTACAACACTGTTCAGCTTTATCGCACAGACCGTCTCGAATATCTGAAAAAATCACACGAAGAAGCCAAAGCGAAAGGCTACATTTACGCCGTCAAGCTCGTGCGCGGCGCGTATATGGAAAAAGAACGCGAGCGCGCCGTCGAAATGGGTTATCCTTCGCCGATTCAGCCCGACAAAGCCGCAACCGACAGAGATTACGACGCGGCGATAGATTATTGTTTGGATAACATCGACACAATCGCCTTTGTTGCCGGAACGCACAACGAGTTAAGCGTTCAGCTTCTCGCGCAAAAGCTCGAACAGAAAGGCATCAAACACAATCACGACCACGTTTTCTTCTCACAGCTTTACGGGATGAGCGACAATCTCTCGTATGTTCTGGCGAAATACGATTACAACGTCTCGAAATACGTTCCATACGGTCCGGTCAAAGACGCGATTCCGTATCTCACACGCCGCGCGCAGGAAAACACGTCGGTCATCGGACAGGTCAGCCGCGAGCTCGATTTAATTGAAAAGGAAATAAAGCGAAGAAACATTTAGGAGTGAACATTTGTCATTCAAAGGACGTAGGTTTCTTCAGATTAGAAAAAGTTAAGGTCAATTAACTACTGATTAGCGACTTATGTTTTGTCCTAAATGCGGAAACGCAGACCAGAAAGAAAATACCTTTTGCCGTCAATGCGGAACGTTTCTGCCTGACTTCGATGAGCTTCAAGCCAAGGAAACACTGCCCGAAGAACACTTGAAAGCAAACGCGGCGTTGAATCTGATGAGCGCGATTGTCAGTATGACGCTGGCAATTTTGCTTTATGTGTTTTTCTTCCATAGAAATGACACGCATATTTTGATTTACATCACGGCGGGTTTTCTGATTGCAATGTTTTTCTGGCAGGTTCAGACGTTCTGGCGGACATTGCTGGTGAAAAAACAGTTTCCGAAAAGAAACAAGGAAACGATTGAAACCAAACCGCAGTTTCAAGCGGCAAAGACAAAGGAGCTTCTGCCCGAAGCCGATTTGAGTAACAATATTCCCGCAAGTGTTACGGAAAACACGACCAGACATTTAAGCGAAAAGACAAGGAAATAAACCATGTATTGTCCAAATTGCGGAAAGGAAAACGAACAGGCAAACGTATATTGCCGCGCGTGCGGCTTTTCGCTGCCGGATTTGAATAAAAAGAACATGCTTGTCTGGGGCGGCGCGACTCCGGCGGAGCAAGTTCGAACGTCGCTCGTCTTAAATTTGATAAGCGCCGTCTTAAGTTTGATTGTCGGCATTCTTTTGCTTTCGACAATGGACAATCGCGGCGATAAAACCTTCATCATCTCGCTTGCCGCCGGCTTGCTTTTAACAATAAGTCTCTGGCAGGCGGCAAACTTCACCGTCGGGATGAAGCTCAGAAATCATCTGAAGAAGCGAACCGACGCGCAGGAGAATGATTCACCAAAGGAAATCGCCGGAGACGCCACGACAAAGGAACTTCTGCCCGAAGCTGATTCTGAAAACGTCGTCCCGGCAAGCGTTACCGAAAAAACGACCAGTCTTCTACACGAAAAAACGCCGCGAAAAATCAATCGGGAGCAAGATTAATTCATAACCACGAAATCACACGAAACCACACTAAATAATTGCCTCTTTTTCGTGTTGTTTCGTGTGATTTCGTGGTTTCAAACAATCATCTGAAACCGAGAAGCAAACGAATCGAAAGGTCTGACACGCTGTCATTCGTCGCTTTCCAATCTTCAAAAGCCTTAATTTCGGCATCCGTCAAAGCAACATTCATCATCCGCGCCACCTGCGTCGCTTCAAACGCGCGATTCGTCAGCGCGACGTGCGGAATACTCACGGTTAAGCTCGCGGGATTCAAAAGCGCCGCGTCCGCCGACTCGACATCGAGAAACATTTCATTAAACGCGCTCAAATACCACACCGTTTCGCCGTCCTGTTTCTCGATTCCCAAAAGCCTCAATAAACCGAAACCGCTTTCTATCTGAAAAATTAAATAATCACCCGCCTGAAAATTCTGCGACATAACAACTAAAGATTAACATAGCCGCAAAAAACAAAAAATATGCTAGAATGTTGCGCGATACCCGGAATTAAACGAAAAGGAGAAATCTATGGATGCCGCAACCATCGCAATAATCGCTTCAAACGCCGTTTCCGCAATCGCAACTTATCTGGACAAAAGCGCGGATAAAATTGTTGAAGAAGGAGCTAAAGAAGCATTCAACAAACGCGCCGAGATTTGGAACAAAGTCAAAGGCTTATTCGCGCCGGACGAATTAACGACGCTCAAACTATTTGAAGAAAATCCCGAAGACGCGAGGATACAGGGCAAACTCGAAGGCAAACTTGAAGAGAAATTAAAATTAAATCTCGAAGTTGCCGCAGAATTGGACGCATTATTAAAGAATTTGCCAGCGATTCAAGCGAAACAAAACACGCAAACGATAACTGGCGACGGAAACATCGCCGTCCAAGACGTTTCGGGAAGCAATATCAATATCAATAAATAAGACAGAAACACGCCCGTTAGGAAGTGTGCAAAATTCCTTACACACTCGCTCACGCTCGTGTTTCCGCCTGTAATACTCATATGGCAGACAAAATCAAAATAAACGGCGACGACAACATTATTATTCAAGGTGTTGATAATTCGACCGTTAATGTTACTAAGATTCTCGCCAAATCTTACGAATACAACGATTTGCTCGACAGATTAAAGGAAAAACAAGAGTTCTTTGACCTAATTCCCGAAAAAAACACGGAAAGACGCATAAAGCTCAGCGCGGAAATCAATCAATTAACGGACATCATCAAACAATTCAAACGCGACGTTCTCGCGCTGGCGGAAACATTCGACAAAATCGAAATCAACACCGACCGTTTAAGACGCGCAAAAGAGTTTTTCGACAAAGGCGACATCGGCGAAGCGCGAGCCGTTCTGGAAACGGAACTCGAACAGATGCAGGACGAGCAGGCGCGTTTATTAAAGAAAGATGAAGAATACAAAACAGACACCTTGCCCAAGCTCATTAACAACTCCGAAGAATTTTATCTTCTGGCAATGGCGACTCAAGCCGATTACGCCAACCCGAACCGCTTTGAAGACACCTGCAAATATTTTGAAACTTCAATCAAAAGCTATGCCGGTAAAGATAATGTCTTTGAATATGCCTATTTCCTGTATGCTCATAATCAACTCGGTAAAGCCGAAGAATTTTATCAAAAATACTTAAACGATTTCGCTTCGGACATTTCAACTGCGGAACGCGCCACGACTTTGAACAATCTGGCTATTTTGCATCGAAACCAAAACAACTTCGATGAAGCCTTGAAAGAATATGAAGAAGCCTTACAGATTTATCGCAACTTAGCGGAAACAAATCCGCAGACTTATTTGCCTTATGTCGCCACGACTTTGAACAATCTGGCTAATTTACATTCAGACCAAAACAATTTCGACGAAGCCTTGAATGAATATGAAGAAGCCTTAGACATCAGAAGAAATTTATTTGAACGAATGCCGGATGCTTATGCGCCCGATTTGGCGATGACTTTGATAAATCTGGCTATCTTTTATCAAGAATCTGTGCCTGAGCGCGAGAAATCTCTCGAATATATCATCGAAGCCGTGATGCTTTTGCTCCCGATTGTCGAAAAAGTTCCGTTCACGCAGAGATATTTGGAAGTTGCGATGTGTGTTCTCAAACGTTGGGACTTGAGTGATGAAGAAATCGAGCAGTTAATTACGGAAAAGATGAAGGAAGCGGAAGAAAATAAGGCTTAAACTCCGCGAATTTGGTCGCTTCCGACGTGAAAGATGTCTTTACTTACGCAAAAGTAAAGACATCTTTCGCGTTGGAAGTCTTTACTTGGACGAAAGTAAAGACGTTTTTCACGAAAGTAAAGACATCTTTCACGAAAATAAAGACGACTTACGTAAAAGTAAAGACATCTTTCGCGTGAGTAAAGACTTCTTTTATCAATGAAGCCGCTTATTATATAAATTCAAGCGCATATTTTTATAAAAAATTAACAAAAGCTGCAAATAATCCGCAAAATAATTTCGTTTAACCGTCAAACCGCATCGGCAGAGATAATTGATTTAGTTCATTACGCTGATAAATCAAATATAGAAAAGGAGAAAAAACAAAAATGAAAAAAGGTTTAGCTAAATTAGAAGAAACGGAAACGGCGTGGGAAACAATCGCGCCGGATGATGAGTTTTATGAAATGACACTCGCGCAATGGAAAGCCAGAGTTCAGCTTTCACGCGATGCGCGGGCAGCGCTTGCCACTATTGAAGACCAGCGAACCGTGGCAATTAACAATAAAACCAATATCGATAATGAAAATCTGGCACTTGAAAAGAATATTGCCAGAGCCATCGGCGGAAGCAAAAAGCACGGGCAAGACAGCGATTTGTGGGAAGCGACGGGGCGCGTCCGAACTTCGGAACGCAAAACAGGTTTGACGCGCAAAAAGAAAAATGGCGACGACAATTAGTATTTTATTTAATAAAATTACGGCTTTGCCGTTCGGATGTGCGGAAAAGCTGCGCTTTTCCGGCAAGTTTAACATTCAGGAACGAGGCTGAGCCTCGCTTTAGGTATATTTAATCTTTCGGAAAGTCAGAGACTTTCCGCACATCAGCGCGGCAAAGCCGCATAAATGGCAAAAGCCGGTAAATTATTAATTATAAAAAAGGGCGAGGACGAAAAATCTTCGCCTTTTGATTTTTTGCGTGAAATATATGATAAAGAGAATCTATGTTGGATTACGAAAAAATGCTTGAAGTGGCGATTGCAGAAGCGCGAAAAGGTTTGGAAGAAGGCGGAATTCCGATTGGCGCGGCGTTGTTTGACCGGCAAGGAAACTTGCTTGGGAAAGGTCATAACCGCAGAGTTCAGGAAGACGACGCGTCGGTTCACGGTGAAACCGACGCTTTTCGCAAAAGCGGCAGACAGCGCACTTACCGGGACAAGATTATGGTGACGACGCTCGCGCCTTGCTGGTATTGTTCGGGACTTGTCAGGCAATTCAAAATCGGCACGGTCGTCGTCGGCGAATCGGTCAATTTTGACGGCGGAATCGAATGGTTAAAAGACAACGGCGTTGAAGTTATTGACTTAAATTCCGCTGAATGCATCGAGCTTTTACGAAATTATATCGAAGCCAACCCGGAAATCTGGAACGAAGACATCGGCGAGTAGGTAATAAGTAACAGGTAATAATTGATAGGTAGAAACAGATACTTATTACTAATTACTTATTAACTGTTACTTTAAAAAGTCTTCCGTTTATCTATCAATTAAAGGATAAATTTCAAATATGAAAAGTATATTTTTGATTTTCGCATTAACGGTTTTCGTCCAAATCGCATCTGCCCAAACTACGCCGTCAATTTCGGAAACCGACCGGATAAGACTTGCCGAAGCATTTCGTTTGAGCGATAAATTATCCGAAAAGGTCTGGAAAGATTGGAGCAAAACGCCGCTGACCGTTTTGTTCGTAACGCCGGAATATGAATTTTTGATTCGGCATCCGTCGCCGACCGAAGATTTTAGGGAAATCGGCTACGACAAGCTCTTGAAAAGCAAAGTTTACTGGCGCAAACGCGTCTATAATCCGTCATTCTTAGCAACATTTCCCGCCGTCAACGGAGTTTCGACGATTGTTATCGGGCAAGCCGAGAATACATGGGTAAAGACTTCGACATTCTGGACGATTACCGTCCTGCACGAACATTTTCATCAGTTACAGGACACACAGCCAAACTTTTATCAGGACGTGAATGCGCTGAATCTCGCAAACGGCGACCAGACCGGAATGTGGATGCTCAATTATCCTTTCCCGTATAAAGATAAAATGGTCAATATACGTTTTAGTCTTATGGCGCGACAGCTTGCAAAAGCTCTGGAAACATCAGATGAAGCGGCATTTCAGAAAGAATTTAGAACTTATGTTGATATTCGATTGGATTTTAATTCTTTCCTTTCCAAAAATGACTACAAATATCTTTCGTTTCAGCTTTGGAAAGAAGGCACGGCGCGTTACACCGAATATGTTATCGCCAAGCTCGCTTCGGAACGGTACAAACCGAGGAAAGATTTCAGGAAACTCGCAGATTATAAGACTTACGGCGAAGTTGCCGAACATTGGCGAAAGCAAACAATCGAATCTTTGAAAACAATGCGCCTTGATAAGCTGGAGCGCGATGTTGTTTATGCTTACGGCGCGGCGGAAGCGATGCTTCTTGACCGAGCCGGAATCAATTGGAAATCACGCTATTTCAGCGAAAAGTTTTATCTCGATAAATATTTCAATCTGACGACGATTCCAAAAGCAGCTCAATCTTCATCCGGCTCATAACTTCGCTGATTGAGTTTGCAAGACCGTAATTGTTGATGCAAATCGCGGGTTTTTGTTCTTCATTTTCAAAATTCACATTGCCGTTTGCGCCAGCGAAGATTAATCCGACGGCGTTGTTTTCGCCGTCAACAAGAAGCGAGCCGCTGTCGCCTTTCTCGACGAATTTCTCGCAGGTTTTTTTGTCGGGTTCAATCAAAAATTGGTCGCGGAAAAACGCCTGTTTGCCCGTGCGGTCGTATTTTATCCGGATGTCGAGCGCGATTGAGAATATTTTTCCGCACGTATAGCCTGTCGTGCGCCCGAATTTGCGGACGTTTTCGCCCGGTTCGACTTCACTTTTTTCAACGTAGCGTTTTATCTCGCCGATAAAGGGCAAAAGCGGCTTATGCGGCTGTCCGCGAAGGAGCTTTGCGATTGCGGCATCAACAAAATTCGCGTCTGTAACGTCATTTTCAAACTTCAAGGGCGAAAGATGAATCAATTCGGCAACGGGACGACTCATTGCAGGCTCGCCCGGACTCGGTTGGAGAATAAAATCGTGTTCTTCGACCGTTTGACGACGCAAATCGGCGAAAACATGCGAATTACTGAGCAGACAAACTTCCGTGCGGCGCGGAAAAAGCGACTTCCGGCGGCAAAAATAACCGATTGTGCCGCTGTTTCCGTCCAAATTTGCGTTTGCGCCGCTTATTCCGCCGATAATTACGTCGTGCCGCTCGCGGATAAGCTTGCGATATTCTTCCGTCGAAAAGTTCGCGGAAAGATTTTCCGTCGTCAAAAGTCTTGCCTGCGGCATTCCGACCAAAATAAGCGGAACATTTTTGTATTGATTCGGGATGTTTTGATTCGCATTGGATTCAAACATCTGCGCGTTTGAATCACTGATAAAAATTTGGATGCAATACGCGCCGTTCGCCAATTTCCCGACGCCGACGGCGTGAATTTTTTGTGAAATTCCTTTTTTTAACCAGAGAGATGTGAGTTCGTTTTTGATTTTGATGATGTTCTTTAATGATTTGTCCCGACGCGAGCGAGGTTTGCGCCGCAAAGATTTGTTTCTTAAGTAGCGCGTAACGAAAAACCAGACGAGCCACGCCAAAACCAACGCCGCGACAATCCATGTTATCGCGTCGTAATAAAAATAGTCGGTTCGCCCGTTCGCCGTTTGAACCGACCAGATTAGATGCTTTTCGAAAAAAGCCAAAATTATCATAAAAATCAGGCTTTAGCTTTTCGCCGATTAATCTTTGCCCCAGATATATTTGAAAATTATTTCCCAAAAACTATCGGTGTCGCCTTCTATCGGATGACAGAATTCTTTTTGATTGGCGGCTCTGCCTTGAGCAATGGATTCTAACGGCTCAAGGTCAAATACTTTGCCTTCGGAATCGGCGAAAAAGCTGTAATAAGTCGGCATATCGCTAACCTCTGCGTCTTCGTCATAATTCATATTGCTGATTTCGATTTTATAAGGAAGCCCTTCATTGCGCGGAAGCAGATGCGTGTGTTCTTCGTCGCCGACCTTGATTTTGAAGCTGACGAAATCGGATTCAATCTTAGTCCCGACGGTTTCCGCCACGTTGCCGAAAGCGGAACGCGCGACTTCATTGCCATCCGCGTCTTTTTCGACTTTCTCAAAAATGAACTCTTTATTTAAGCTGCGCGTATAAAACAAACCGTTTTCAATAGATAATCTGGTTACCGGAAAAGAATGCCGGTTTGATGATTTGACGAGCTTACCGGCGTGCATTTCGTTGCCGGTAACATTAACCAGCCAACGAAAATCGTTTTCGTCGCTTTCATCAGTATTCAAACGGTCAAACTTCTCTGCGGTATAAACTTCGTAACCTTCAATTGCCGGATTGCCGACGCCTTTTATCGAGATTTCAACATCTTTTGCAGGAAGATTTCGGTAACTGTTCACATTTACATAACTCAGACAGTCTTCACCTGTTCCGTCAATGAACGACGGTTTTAGTATTTTGACCGATAATTGATGTTTTCCATCGTGAATTAAAGCCGTTTCTCTTCGCTTCTTTTCGGGATTAAAACATCCGATTCCCAAGCCTCTGACCGACACAATCGCTGTTGCTGAACTTTCATTTATTGACATTTTTTTTACCTCGAAAGATTTAGTTGGTAGAACACCATCTTTATACGCTCTTTCTTCAAATAACTCAACCTTTTTTCAAATTAAAAGCTCAATTTCCAATTTATCTAAAACTTCACTGATTGGATTTGCCACGCCGAAATTTTCTAAACGGATAGAAGGGAAAACCTTTTCCCGGTTTTCAATTATGGTATTTGAATCCGTTCCGGCGTAAATTAAACCTATCGCTTTGTTTTCAGCGTTGACAACGAGAGAGCCGCTATCGCCCGCGCCGACAAACTTTTTGAACGCGTGCGTTGGCGCAACCAGGATTTGGTCTTTGAAAAAAGACTTTTTGTTTTCTCCCGAATAACTCGTCCAAATATCGAGGTTTGTCGAAATAATGTTTCCTTCCGTATAACCTGTCGTGCGCCCGACTTTTTTGCAGAAAGCTCCAATGGGAATTGCGCTTTTTTCGACTAAACCTTCAACTTTTCCGATAGCCGGAATCAGCAGTTTATAAGGAATTTGTTTGAAAAGCTTAGCGATTGCCGCGTCAATGTAATTCGGATTTCCGTGGTCGTTTTCAAACTCGATTGGCGTAAAGCGGCTTAACTTGGCAACGGGACGAAACTCCGATAATTCCGCCGGACCGGGCTGAGTAATAATGTCGCTTGCGCCCGAATCGGATTTAAATAAATTGGCGAATATGTGCGAATTACTCAGCAGATACACTTCATCTTTTGAAAAAGATTTATTTTTAGGTCTGCAAAAATAACCGATTGTTCCGTGAGTATTTGTAACTTTTATATTCGCCGCGCTTAAACCGCCGACAATGACATCGTGATATTCACGAAGTGATTCCGAAAAAACGTGGTTTTGTCTATTTATAAATCCTTCGTTAAGAAAAACCGTCTCCGGTATCTCAAATAAAACAAGCGGAAAGCCGTGAAAATTATCCCGCAAATCTCTCACAAATCTGTTATTTGCATCTTTAACAAAGACTTGAATACAAAGCCTTTGATTAATTTGCCCGATTCCGACAGCTCGAAAGAAATCCGCCGAATTTTTATGCAATAATTTACGGCTTAAATTATTCTTAGCTTCAACAATTGCTTTCGATAACGACGGATTTCTACTTATTCGTCGGGGAGAAACTTCATTAATTGTTTGATTTTGCCAGAGCATTTCGTATGCGAATAAATTTACAGGCGAAATATTTCAATTTAACTTTCGCCTTTTATCTGCTTAGCACGGAGCTTCAACCGGATGACAAAATGCTTCGGAATTGACCGAGCCGCCGCCGATTTCGCCCGCTCCTTCGTCATCCTGAATGGGTTCAAACTCGAAATACGTCCCGTCGCCGACCGCGAAATATTTGTAATAATCGGGCATATCGCTGTAGACCGCATTTTCGCTCGTATCCATATTGGTAATTTCGATTCGAAAGGGAAGTCCGGGAACGTGCGCCAAGACGTGCGTGTCGTCGAATTCATCCGTTTTAATTTTGAAAACAACTTCGTCGGCTTCGAGCTTTGCGCCGACGGTTTCAGCAACGTTGCCGAAAGTCTCGCGGCTCAATTCTTCGCCGTCCGCGTCTTTCGTAACCTTTTCAAAAAATAACTTCGTATCTAATTTATGGACGTAGAAAAAGCCGTTTTTGATAATTACTTCGCTCGTCGGGTGCGCTTCGCCGTTCAGAGAATTAACGAGGTTTTCGCCGTGAAGCTCTTCCATGCTGACCACCCAGTTGAAATCGTTGAGATCTTCCGACTGAAGCCGGTCGAAATGCGCGGCGCGATAAACTTCAAAACCGCTGACGGCTGATTGTCCGTTAGTCGTGATTTCGATTTCAACGCCCGTCGCGGGCAAATTTTCGTAAACCGCCAAATCTTCATAAACGATTGCGTCTCTTTCCAGCCCGTCTTTGAAAACAGGCTGTTGAATTCTAATCTTCAAAATGTGCTTGCTATCGCGGACAATCGAGATTTCGCTTCTTTGCCGGCTGCCGCAAAATTTAACCATTCCCATTCCCGTGAAACGAAGCAGAGCGGTTGCCGTGCTTTCTGTAATTGACATATTTTTTATTCTCCTGAAATTTATAAAATCTGCTTACTCTGTCTGTATGTGTCTGTTTTTCGCAAAACGTAACGTGAAAAATGAATGAAATACTTCGCGGATTGAAAACAAGTCCCGAATTATTTCGACATAAAATCAACATTTCCAGCTTCCGCTTTTCCGGCAGGTAAATGTCTTTTGCCTTGCGGGAAGCTCAATCGGCACGCTTTTTCTTCCCGCCGGCGATTGCGGAAAAATCGTCCAGAAATACGGCACTAAAGCCTTTGCGGTTTTGCAATCCGGCTCAAAAACAAAGTCAACTTTTTCCCATAATACCGTTAACTCGACGGCAGCGTTTTGATTTTTATATTGATTGATAACCGCCGACCTTTCTTCTTCGATTCGGCTTTGCCAGACCGAAGCATAACTGTTTTTGATAGCGACAGATTCTCGTTGGCGAACGTCAAAACTGCAAACGGGTGTCGGTGTTTTTTCTTTTACAATCGTCGCGGTCGGCGAAGGTGTCGGCGTTTTGCTTGCCGTCGGAGTTGGCGAAACAGTCGGCGTTTTATCCGGCGTTACGGTCGGCGACGGTGTGATTTGCGGTGTCTCGCTCATTTCGGGTGAAGGCGTTTCTGCAATGATTTTCGTTTCATCTGTCGGCAAAGGACTCGGCAAAGGCGTTTGATTCTCTGCTTTTTCGTTTTCTTTCGTCGGTAAATAAATATAAATATTCATCGCCACGACGCTTATAACCATCATTGTCATCAAAGTCGCCACCAGAATCTTTGAAAATCTTTTCAGCTTTTGAATGCGTGTCTTTTTGCGGACTGTTTCGCGGGTTGCTTCAATTGCTTTTTCGCCTTCCGTCCAGAGCTCGCTTTGCTGATTGAGTTTGATGAGCGGCAAGCCGTCCGTTTGGCAAAACGCCAAATTTTCGTCATCGTAAAACCTTCGACATTTCGGACAGAATTTCATCGTTTCAGTAATTTGCAAAACCGCCGACCAGATTAAAAGCCGACCAGTAATAAGGTGAATTAAAATCTTGTGTTTGCAGCATTTCAAGCTGCGCCTCGCGCAAAGCCGCGATGCTCGAAAGATTTTTCTGACGACGGTTTCTGTGAAAACTAATCATCAGTTTTTGTGTCGCTTCCGAATCAACTTTCCAACCGCTCGCCGCAACCAGAGGCGCGCCCATCGCCAAAAACGTGCGCGCAATTCCAACTGCGCCTTCGCCGTTAAAAACTTTTTCATTGCTCGTCTCACACGCCGAGAGAATAACCAGTTTCGTCCTGTTCAGACGCTTTTCCGCGAGCTCGAAAGAGCGCAAATCGCTTCCGGCAAAAAGCAATTTCGAGTTCGCGGACGATTGCTCGTTAACCACGAAATGTCCTGCAAAATGAATAACTTCCGCCGAGTCGAGATTGCTCAGAAAAATCTCTTTCGTCGCCTGTTCGCCAATGAAAGTTTGTTTTTGCAAGTAATTATTTGATATTTCCTTCGCCTCGGTTTCGGCTTGCGGCAAATCATTTAAGCGCGGATTTTCCGTGCGGTCAAACGATGGATTTCCGATGCTCAAAAGACTTTCACCCGCTATGTTTTCCCTGGCTTTCGCATTCTCCGAAGCAAGCACCAAAACAGATGCACTCGGACTGTAAAAAACTGGAAATTCTTCGATTAAATATTTTCCGTTTTCCGCCGCGAGCGACGCAAAAGGAAGCGAATTAAGAGACTTGTCGGGAATTATACAAATCGTTTTATTTGCTTCCAGGTTTTGCGGAATCAATAATTTATAAAGCTCAAACGATTTTTCCTTGAGCGTTTCTATCGACTGTTTTGCTAAAATCGCCTGCCGGTAATCAATGATTTTCTTTTCAAGCTCGGTGGCGGAAATTTGCTTTTCGACAAACTCCAGTCTTTCTTTTGTCAAACTCCAAATTGCCAGTTTGTTTTCCAAAACCGCATATTGAATAATTTGCACATTTTCAGGCATTCGCGTTTTTATTTCTTCGAGTGAAAGCGGTTTGGCGACCGCCGAAAACTCTTTTTCGAGTTCGGCGATAGATTTGTCGGATTTGACAAAATCGAGCAGCGAACGCGCTTTTGAAGTTTCGGAAAATTCAAACGCTTTTTGATTGTCGCTTTTACCTAAAGCGTTGGTGATTGCCGCATCAAAGACAATTTGTTCATTTGCGAAAAACGTCTGGCGCGAAGCATCTTCACGAATGTTTTGACGATATTCTTCCGCGAAACTCAAAACCGTTTCAAATTCTTTTTCAAAATCGCTTTGCGCGTTAAGTGTCTGCAGACACAGCAATTTGCCTTTGTGAACATTGTATAAATTAAAGGTCGTTTCGCTGACTTTCGCGTAAAATTCGAGCGATTTATCGTAATCCGTCAAGGCTTCATTGCAATTTTGCATTTCGCTTTTCAAATCCGCCCGCACCAGAAACGAATCCGCGATAGCTTTATTATTTTCGGCGCTTTCTTCACGATTCAAGGCAATCAAATTAGATTCGTCGGCGTATTTCAAGCTTTCGGCGAATCGCTCTTTTTTCGCCAGAGCGTTCGCCAGATTTTGCAAAGCATCGTTAATGAGATTATTTTTCGTCAGAATTTCGCGGCTCGATTCTATGGTTTCTTTACCGAAATCAATCGCCGTTTGCGTATAATCGAGCTTTAAAAACAAGCGCGTTGCCGTAAAAAAATTGCGCCAAATCTGACTCGGATTTTGAAAATAAGCGTCTTTCGTGTCGAATGCTTTTTCGATAAAGCTCAGCGATAAATTAAGCTCGTTCAATTTGTTATAAGTTATGACAATATTTTCCGCATTGTGCCGCACTTCATAAAAATTCGAAGTTTCTTCGGCAATTTGCAGTGCTTTTTTTTGCGATTTAAGTGCTTGCGAAAATTGAGTTTGCCGGTAATCATTAAGTCCTAACCAGTAATAAGCTGTCGGCAATAAAATCCTGAAATTTCGTTTTTCGCACCTGTTAATCAAAATATTCAAGCGATTGCGGCTTTCGTTAATTTTGCTCACGTCCGGCAGCATTTGCGCCGCCCAGAGCTCGGAAATGTCTGCCTCAAATTCATCGCCCAATTGCCGAAAAAGAGATTCGCTTTTCTCGAAAAGCTCGATTGATTTTTGATATTGTCTTTCGCGGACTGAATTGTAACCTTCGAGCCACAGATTTTTTGCTTCTATCAATTTGTCAATCTGTTTATCGTCAACTTTCGCGTAGAAATCGGCTAATTCGGCGAAAAAAAAATCAGCGTGTTTCTCTTTTTCGAAACTGCCGATAAATTTTAAGGCTTCGATTGCTTCATTTGAGGCGCGTTCGTTATTAGATTTTCGCATCTCCAAATATCTTCGCGTCAATTGCTCGCCGAGCGAAACGGGACTGAACATTCCTTTTGTTTCGTTATGAATTTTCAACGCGAGTGTCTCGTCGCGTTGGCGAAAAGCGACGAGAAAATCTTCCAAAACCTGCTCTTTTGTTTTTGAACTGCTTTGTTGATTGGCAATTTTCTCGAGATTTCTCCGCGCTTCGTCAGCCCATTTCGACGACGAATCTTTTTGCAAATATAAATTCCATGATTCGGCTGCTTGTTTCGGTAAATTCAATTCCTGCAATGTCAGAGATTTATTAAACAATGCTTCGAGCAAATTTCCGTCGAGTTCAAAGGCTTTGGAAAACGCTTCGTTGGCGCGCGCAAGATTTTCGAGTTTCTGTGATTTTTCGCCCGATTTCGCCGATTCAAAATACGCCGAACCTAAATCGTTATAAAATTTAGCGTTCGAATTTTCTATCTGAACAGCTTTTTCAAGCTCTTTGATTGCCTCTGCAAATTTCGATTGCGTCAGGTAAAAAACGCCGAGGGCATGATGATTTTTTGCCGTCGGATTTGTTTCGACTGCTTCAAGCAGTTTCGTCTCAATCAGCCGCAGTTTATTTTTGTTCGCGTCCGTTTCCTCTCTGCCGCGAACCGTGACAAGCGGCGCATATTCAAACGAAGAAATTCGCGTTTCAGTCGGACGTTCTTTTTCGTAAATTGACTTTAAATCGGCAAGCTCCGCCGAATCTTTGCGTGTCAAAATAAAGATCGAAATTCCGACGATTGCAATTATCAAAACGGCAAATGACATTGCAAAGACAGGTTTTTTGAACAGCTTTTTCAGCTTTTCAAAAACTGGCGGAGTTTCTCGTGTTTCAACTTTTTCGGAAACTGCCTTTTGTCTAAGTTGTTGCGTTAATTCCAGTTTCCATTTTCTTTCCGCATTAGAGAAGAAAAATTCGTCCGCCGATTTTTTATCTTCCGTACTTAATTCATCCAAAACATAGTCGTTAATAATTTCATCTTCGGCGGCTTCGACTTCAGCGCAAAATTCGTCGTCCGAGAACAATAAATCTTCGATTTCCGACAACTTTTCTTCGTCGGAAATCCGGCAGAGCAAATAATCTCTGATGGTTTCTTTATTTTTGAGAGTATCGTTCATTGTTCCCAATTTTATGTGCTTTTTTGGCACGAAACGTAACGAAAAAATCACCTCATACAGTCTTTGACGCAAACCGATAATTTTTGCTTGATTCTGCTCGCCCGCATTCGCAAAGCCGTCGAACTTATTTCGAGTTTTTCGGAAGTTTTTTTGTGCAGCGCGATTTTCTGCGCCTTGCTTTCCGAAAAATATTCGAGAATAAATTTACGCTGCTCAAACTCCAGTTTTCCCAGACATTTATCTAAACATTCGCCCGAAAAATCAATTTCGCCAGCCGGATTTGAAGCAAGCGGTTTGTCTTCGATGGTTAGAAAAGATTTTTCTTTACGCAAGCTTTCGAGATAAACGTATTTCGCAATCGCATAAACATAACTTGTTTTATTTTCAATCGTTTCGGCGTTTAATTGACTGACCTTTTCAACCGTTCGATTAAGCGTAACGTCAGCTAATTCGTCCGCGAAAAGACAACGGCGCGCCGAGAAAAAAGTAATAAGGCGAAAACGAAGCCGTTCATATTCGTTTCCGGCTTTTTCAGGTTCAGGATTGAGCCAGTTGAGAAAAATCTCAAAACTTTCTCGCGTAACTTCGTTTGTTTTAATCATTGCAAACGGTTTGGTCGGGTGCTTTTTGTAAAATTGTTTAAGGAATCAGAATTAAAATAGCTCAAAGCCGCTTTATAAACAAGTAAAATTTTACCGATTTATCTCTTTTTGCCCGTTGCGCCCGATATGATATTCTGTAATTTATTTTTCTATCCAAAATTTTAAAGAGGGAACTTTTATAAATAAATATCTATGAGAGAAGCAGTAATAATCAGCGCACAGCGCACGCCGACGGGCAAGTTTCAAGGGCTTTTGAAAGGATTTACCGCACCGGATTTGGGCGCGCTTGCGATAAAGGCGGCAGTTGAAAAAGCGGGAATTTCGCCCGAACAAGTTGATGAAGTAATCATGGGCTGTGTCGTGCAGGCAGGAATCGGGCAAGCTCCGGCGCGTCAGGCGGCTTTGAAGGCAGGACTTCCGCCGGAAGTTTCGGCTTTGACGGTGAATATGGTTTGCGGTTCAGGATTGCGGGCGGTTGCGCTGGCGGCGCAATCCGTTATCTTAGGCGATGCGGAATTTGTCGTCGCGGGCGGAATGGAATCAATGTCGAATATTCCATACGCGATGCCGGGCGCGCGCGACGGTTATCGGATGGGCAATCAAACCGTGACGGATTTGATGATTCAAGACGGTCTTTGGTGTCCATTTGAAAATTGGCACATGGGCAACACGGGCGAAATCGTCGCGGAAAAACATCAAATCACACGCGAAACGCAAGACGAATTTGCATATAATTCGCATCGAAAAGCGGCGGAAGCACAAGCCGAAGGAAGATTTAAGGACGAAATCGTGCCGATTGAAATTCCCCAACGCAAAGGTGAGCCGATTGTATTGGATTATGATGAACCAGTGCGTCCCGAAACAACGGTCGAAACATTAGGAAAACTAAAGCCTGCGTTCAAAAAAGACGGCGGAACGGTTACGGCAGGAAATGCGCCGGGCGTAAATGACGGCGCAAGCGCTTTGGTTGTAACATCAGCGGAAAAAGCGGCGCAACTTGGCATCGAGCCTCTTGCGCGAATCGTCGCTTCGGCGGTTTCGGGTATCGAGCCGAAATTTATTATGCTTGCGCCGGTCAAAGGCGTGCAGAATGTTCTGAAAAAAGCGAATTGGGAAATGTCGGAAGTTGATTTGTTTGAACTCAATGAAGCATTTTCCGTGCAGGCACTCGGCGTGATGAAGGAACTCGGAATGAACGGCGAAAACGTCAACGTCAACGGCGGTGCGGTCGCGCTCGGACACGCCATCGGTAATTCGGGCGGACGAGTTTTGACGACGCTTCTCCATGAATTGAAACGTCGCGGCGGTAAAAAAGGCGTTGCCGCTTTGTGTTTGGGCGGCGGAAATTCGGTTGCTTTGGCGGTTGAAAGAGTTTAGCCTTCAAGACGGCTTAAATTTGGCGATTGACGTAAATTGGTTTATCTTAAAATGCGTCAATCGCAATTTTTTTAAGATAAAATGACGGCGAAAGAACATAACAAAATCATCGGGATTCTCCATCTGGTCGAAGGCGGATTGGAAGTTATGGGCGCGATTGTCACGGCTGTTGCCGGTTTGATTATCGGCTATGCTTTCCAATCGAGTAATACTATCGCAAATGGCGAATTCATCGGGAAAATTTTGTTAATTGTTGCCGCCGCCTTAGCTCCGTTGCTTTTTATTCTCGCTTTCATCAATATTATCGCGGGCTGGAAAATGTATAAAGAAAAACCGGGCGCGCGGAGCTGGGGAATCATCGCCAGCATTATTTGTTTGTTGGATATTCCGCTCGGCACGGCGCTTGGCGTGTATGGTTTATGGTTTCTTTACGGCGTTGAAGGAAAGGAAATATACGGAATCGAAGATTCAAATAAGCAGTAAATTTATTTAATTCAAGAAGGAAAAATATCAAATAAAATGAGTGAAATTATTGGAGTTATCGGCGCGGGAACGATGGGCAACGGGATTGCTCAAACTGCCGCCGCAAATGGTTATGAAGTTGTGATGTGCGACATTAAAGACGAATTCGTCCAACGCGGATTCGACTCAATCGGCAAAAGTCTCGACCGTTTCATCAAAAAAGAAACGATGACCGAAGAACAGAAAGCTGAAGTTCTCGGACGCATCAAAACAACGACTAATTTGGAAGATTTAAAAAATTGTTTTTTAGTCGTCGAAGCCGCGACGGAAAACTTTGAGATTAAGAAGCAATTGTTTGAAAAATTGGATGAAGTCACCAATGAAGATTGTATTTTAGCTTCAAATACGTCTTCGATTTCGATTACAAAAATCGCGGCGGTAACGAAACGCCCCGACAAAGTTATCGGAATGCACTTTATGAATCCCGTTCCGTTGATGAAATTAGTCGAAGTCATTCGCGGCATTGCAACGTCGGACGAAACTTACGAAAAAGTGCGCGAGATATCCGAAAAAATGGGCAAAACGCCGCTTGATTGTCAGGACTTTCCGGGCTTTGTCGCCAATCGAATTTTGCTTCCGATGATTAATGAAGCGATTTACGCGCTTTATGAAGGCGTGGCAACAAAGGAAAGCATTGACGGCATTATGAAGCTCGGAATGAATCATCCGATGGGACCGCTGACGCTCGCGGATTTTATCGGCTTGGACGTATGCCTCGCAATTTTGCGGGTGATGCACGAAGGACTTGGCGATCCGAAATATCGTCCGTGTCCGCTTCTCGTGAAAATGGTTGATGCGGGCTGGCTCGGCAGAAAAACCGGCAAAGGTTTTTACGATTATCAATAAATTTTTCGAGAACGGTAAAACAAATTAGCTTGGCTTGCGTAATAGCAACAACTTATCTTTACGAAAAGGAATCAATTTATGCGAAAAATTTCCATTATTTTATCAATAATGATTTTCGCCTTGTTCGTTCAAATCAGTTTCGGACAAGCGAAAATCGCGCCTTTGAATATTAAGCAGAGAACTTTGCCGAACGGTTTAAAGGTTGTTTCCGTGCAGGATAATTCGAGTCCGACGGTTTCGATTCACGTCTGGTATAACGTCGGCGGGAAAAACGACCCGATGGGACGTTCCGGTTTTGCACATCTTTTCGAGCATATGATGTTTAAATCTACGAAAAATATGCCGAATGAAAAGATGGATAGATTAACCGAAGACGTCGGCGGCTACAACAACGCTTCGACGTGGGACGATTTCACGAATTATTACGAAGTCGTGCCGTCGAATTATCTCGAAACTCTGCTCTGGGCGGAAGCCGAAAGAATGGTGAACCTGAACGTTGACGAAACAAATTTTCAGTCGGAAAGAAGCGTCGTTCAGGAAGAATTTCGAACGAGCGTTTTGAATCCGCCATACGGCAGGTTTTTTGAATACATCAGCAGTCTTTCTTACGAGAAACACCCGTATAAACGCGGCGTTATCGGCAATCTGGAAGAACTCGATGCGGCGACGCGCGAAGATGCGAACAAGTTTTACAAGTCGTTCTATCGTCCCGACAATGCTTATTTAATCGTCGTCGGCGATTTTCAGCAGGCGCAATTTGATGCCTGGACGGACAAATATTTCGGCAAAATCGACAAACCGACCGGCACAATTCCGCGCGTTACGGAAACCGAACCCGACCGCACGGAAGAAAAACGCTATGAAAAAACCGGACCGATTGTTCCGTTTCCGGCAGTCGCGATAACTTATCTTGCGCCCGATTCAAAGAGCGACGATATGGCGGCTTTGCGCGTTGCGGAAACAATTCTTTCAAACGGCGAAAGCTCGCGGATTTACCAGGCGTTAGTCCGGCAGGAAATCGCACAGGACGCAAGCTTTTTCGTTGACCTTCGCGTGGACAAAGGCTTACTGGTTTTCTACGCGATTGCCTCGCAGGGCAAAACGCCTGCCGAGATGGAAAAAGCGTTATTGGCGGAACTCGCCAAGATGCAAAATTCACTGGTTTCGGCAAATGAGCTGGCGAAAGCTAAGAATCAGCTCATCACGCGCACACTTACGCAGCGCGAAACCAATGACGGCAAAGCGATTGCCATCGAACGCGCCGTTGCTTATCAAGGCGACCCGACGGCAGTTAATTTCGACATTCAGAAACTGCAAGCCGTTTCAATCGCGGATGTGCAAAGAGTTATGAAAAAATATTTCACCGAGCGTAATCGCGTCGTAATTTATTACACAAAGGAGGCGAAGTAATTAAAAATGAAAAATTCAAAATTAAAAATCATGAAGTCTTTAGCCGTATTTTGCGTTTTGCTTTTTACATTTTGTATTACTGCATCAGCGCAGGAACAACCGCCGACACCAGGCGCGGCGAAGTCGATAAATGTTCCGGCGGTTAAAGAAAGGAAATTGCCGAATGGTTTGACAGTCGCGGTCGTCGAGCGCAAAAACGTGCCGCTTGTAACAGTTCATTTGTTAATAAAATCGGGCGCAAACGCGGAAGACGCGACGAAAGCGGGTTTAGCGGATATGACCGCGACGCTTTTGACAAAAGGCACGAAAACACGCTCGGCAACGCAAATCGCCGAACAGATTGAATTGCTCGGCGGCTCAATTGAAACGGGCGCGGGGTGGAACGGTTCTTTCGTAACAATCAACATCATGGCTGACAAACTCGATCAGGCAATGGCGATTTTGTCGGACATTGTGTTAAATCCGACGTTTACGCAGGAAGAAGTTGATTTGCTCAAAGGGCAGACGGTCGATAATTTGGGCTACAACTTAACACAGCCCGGATTCTTGGCAAGTTATGTTGCGAGCAAATATACTTTCGGCGAGCATCCGGTCGGCGGAACTCTGGCGAGTATAAACGGCATTACAAGAGATGATATCGTCAAATTCAAGACGGAAAATTATCAGCCTAATATTTCAACATTAATTTTCACGGGTGATATTACTGCAATTAAAGCTAACACTCTGACGCAACGATTTTTTGGAGCATGGCGGAAACCAAAATCAAGAGAGTCTCGTGAAACACTTGACACGGTTGCAAATTATCCCAATGAAACAAAGGTTGTGAAAAGAATTTTAGTAATTGATTTACCAAATTCCGGTCAAGCGGCAGTTTCATATGTGAATGAAATCGCAGGTGTTTTTCGTAGTGATGATGAATTTTACTCGGCTTCTGTCTTAAATTCGGTCTTGGGCGGCGGTTATTCATCGCGTCTGAATCAGGAAATTCGCATCAAGCGCGGTTTAACATACGGCGCGGGAAGCAGTTTTGTCTGGCGCGGCTGGAAAACCAATTTCGGGACGCGAACGCAGACAAAAAACCAATCGGCGGCGGAAGTTGCCGAGCTTGTCGTGACGGAAATCAATAAACTGGCGAATTCGGATGTTTTGGCGACTGAAATGAATCCGCGCAAATTGGTTTTGACAGGCGATTTCGGACGTGATTTGGAAACGACACGCGGGCTTGCGGACGCGCTTGCCGAGCTTTACACATTCGGAATTCCGACAACCGAACTCAATTCATATATGACTAATGTCCAATCGGTTACGGACGCGCAAATTCGTGATTTCGCCAAGCGAAACTTATTCGGCGGCGACTTGATTATCGTCGGCGATTACTCGATTTTCAAAGACGATTTGGCGAAGCGTTTCCCGAATATGACGATTGACGTTATCAAAGCGGACGAGCTCGATTTGAGCAAAGACAATTTGCGGAAATAAAATCTACCCGAACCTTCGAAAAGACACGAAGAAGCACGAAGAAATTAAAAATCTTAGTGTTATCTTCGTGTTTTTTTATGGTTTAATAATTTCTGATGCATAAAAATCTTCGTTCATTCATTGAAACGCTTCGGAAAGAAGACGATTTGATCGAAATAGAAGCCGAAGTTGACCCGTATCTCGAAATCGCCGAGATTCATCGCCGCGTAATTGAAGAGCAAGGCAAAGCATTGCTCTTTAAAAACGTAAAAAACTCGCGTTTTCCCGTTGTAACCAATCTTTTCGGAACTGTAAAACGAATCGAGCTTGCCTTCACCAAACGCCCGCAGGATTTTGTCAAAACGGCGGTCGAGATGATTGACGTTTTATTGCCGCCAAAACCGAAAGCACTCTGGCAATACCGTCAGATTGGTCTTGATGCTCTGAAATTAGGCACGAAAGAAGTCAGACGCGCGCCTATTTTGGAAAGATTTAGCCGTGAACCAAAACTGACAGAAATTCCGATGCTCCAGTTATGGCACGAAGACGGCGGGTTTTTCGTTACATTGCCTTTGGTTTATACGGAAAGCCCGACGACCGGGAAACATAACCTCGGAATGTATAGGATTCAAAGATACGATGACACGACAACCGGGATACATTGGCAGATTGGAAAGGGCGGCGGTTTTCATTATTTTGAA
>JADMIO011283430.1_pt1 | contig 28864 bp, 25 predicted proteins | sample 8958161 | NCBI WGS metagenome assembly JADMIO01 (sample SAMN16585339, study PRJNA669376) | soil metagenome | isolation source: Crop rotation soil | place: USA: Cullars Rotation, Alabama | collected 2011 | reverse complement strand
AGCCGATCCGGCTCGACCGCGCGTCGGCGTGCGAACGGGTTGCGGCGCTCAGCGAGCGCTACGGACTCGGCGTCGATCCGCTCGCACGCGTCGCCGACCTCACCGCCGGTGAGCGGCAGCGCGTCGAGATCATCAAGTGCCTGCGGCGCGAGCCCAGGATCATCGTGTTCGACGAGCCGACGAGCGTGCTCACCCCGGCCGAGAGCGAGCAGCTGTTCGACGTCGTGCGCACCGTGGTGTCAGAGGAAGGTCGCACCGTCGCCCTCGTCTCCCACAAGCTCGACGAGATCCTGCGCGCCACCGACGACGTCACGATCATGCGCAGCGGCCGGGTGGTCGAGCGGGCACGCACCGCGGACTCGACGGCGTCGAGCCTCGCGCAGGCGATGGTGGGTCGTCCCGTGTCGTTGCGGTCGGAGGCCGCCGCGCTCGGCCTCATGGACACGGTCGCCGACGTCGTCCAGGCCGACACGACGGACGACGGATCGGTCGTCGAGTCGGCGCCGATCGTGCTCGACGTGTGCAGCGTCACGGTCCTCGCCCGCGATGGGCGACGCCTCCTCGACGACCTCTCGCTCCACGTGCGCGCCGGTGAGATCGTCGGCCTCGCCGGCGTGGAGGGCAACGGCCAGCGGACGCTCGCCGACCTCCTGTCGAGCCTCGTCTCGCCCACCGCCGGCACCGTCGTGGTCGACGGCGTCGCGGTGCGCTGCGACCGGAGCGGCTCGCTCGCCCACGCCGGCGTCGGCGTGATCCCGGAGGACCGTCACGACTCCGGCTGCGTGCTCGACCTGTCCGTCGCGGAGAACCTCGTCCTGGCCGACCTCGGCTCGGTCAGCAGCCGTGGCGTGCTGGACCGCCGGGTCATCGAGGAGCGTGCGTCGGTGCTGATGCGCGCGTTCGAGATCCAGGCACCGTCGCCGCACACGCCGATGCGCTCGCTCTCCGGCGGCAACCAGCAGCGCGTCGTGCTCGCTCGCGAGCTGTCGGCGAAGCCGAAGGTGCTCGTGGCCGCGCAGCCCACACGAGGCCTCGACGTCGGCGCGATCGAGTACATGACGGAACGGCTCCGTGCAGCGGCTGCCGGCGGCGTCGGTGTGCTGCTGATCTCGACCGAGCTCGAAGAGGTGCTCGCCCTGTCACACCGGATCTGCGTCATCCACGAGGGCCGGATCATCGGCGAGATGCTGCGGCACGAGGCCGACGTCGAACGGCTGGGGCTGCTGCTGGGAGGGGTGGCGGCATGAGCAGCAGCACGGTCGCTGTGGAAGCGGTGGCCGAGGGTGGCAACGCGGCCGCGCCCGCATCGCGTCGCGTCGGACGTTGGCGCGCGATGGTGCCGACCGTCGCGATGTACGTCGCATCGGTCTCGGTGGCGCTCGCACTGTGCGGCATCCTCGTGTCCGTCACGGGCGGCTCCGCGCACAAGGTGTTCTCGGCGCTGATCGACGGCAGCGTGCGGTCGCCCGGCTCGTGGGGGCTCACGCTCACCACCGCGACGCCGCTCCTGATCGTCGCGCTCGGCACGATCGTGGCGCAGAAGGCCGGCCTGTCGAACATCGGCCAGGAAGGCCAGTTGCTGCTCGGCGCGGCCACCACCGCGTACGTCGCCACGCGCCTCGACGCCCCGGGCCCGCTCCTGCTCGCTGCGTCGTTCGCCGCCGCGACCCTCGTCGGCGCGGCGTGGGCTGCGCTCGCCGCAGCGATGAAGTTCGGACGCAAGGTGCCGGAGGTGATCTCGACGCTGCTGCTGGTGTCGGTCGCGAGCCAGATCACCTCGTTCGGCCTCACCAAGAAGTGGTTGCTCTTGGCCGACAAGAACACGAGCCGGACCAACAACGGCGAACCGCTGCCCGCCGCAGGGCGCATGCCCGTGATCCACATCTTCGGCAACGAGGTCTCCTGGGGTGCGGTGGTCGCGCTCGTGCTCGCCGTCGTCGTCGGCGTCGTGCTGGCGCGGACCACGATCGGGTTCCGACTGCGGATGCTCGGCCTGAACGCGCGCACGGCGCGGCGCGCCGGCGTCTCGGCCGTCGCCGTCGGTTCGGCTGCGTTCGCGGTGTCCGGCGCCACGGCCGGACTCGCCGGTGGGCTGTGGCTCACGGGCGGCGCTGCGGGCGACCGGTTCACCGGCGCGATCTCGTCGGACATCGGATGGCAGGGATTGCTCGTCGCGCTCCTCGCGCGTGAGCGCGCCGCGCTCGCGGTGCCGATGGCCTTCGTGTTCGCCGCGCTGCGCACCGGCTCCGGCTTCCTGGCTGCCACCGGTGTCGATCGGCGCATCGCGGACGTCGTGCAGGCGATGCTGGTGCTGGCGCTCCTCGTACCACCGGCGATCGAGTGGACCCAGCGTCGCCGCGCGCGACCGCAGGCGGGCGCATGATCGCGTTCGGCGGTGCCATCTGGGACGTGCTGTCGTCGTCGACGATGTACGGCTCCACCGTGCGGTTCGCCGCGCTGCTGGCGTTCGCCGCGACGGGCGAGTGGGTGGCGGAGAAGGCCGGCACGATCAACATCTCGGTCGAGGCGATGGTCCTGACGGGCGCGTTCACATCGGCGCTCGGCTCGCACTGGGTGCACGACCCGTGGTTCGCGCTCCTCCTCGGTGTGCTCGGCGGCCTCGGGGTCGCATGGATCCAGGCGGTGATGTCGCACCGGTTCGCCGCGAACCAGTTCGTCGTCGGTCTCACGTTGAACGTCCTCGCCGTCGGGCTCACCGCGTACCTGGCTGCGCAGATCGACCCGGTCGTCGAGCGCGCCGGAGCGATCCGCATCCCCGGTCTCGTCGAGATCCCGCTGGTCGGCGAGGCGCTGTTCGGCCAGACGTGGCTCCTGTACCTGCTGTACGCGGTGATCCCCGTCGCGTGGTGGCTCGTCCACCGCACCCGCTGGGGCCTCGAGGTCCGCTGCGTCGGCGAGAACCCCCAGGCCGCAGACGTGTCCGGCATCCCGGTCAACCGGCGTCGCCGCCAGGCGATCTACGTGTGCGGCCTCTGCAGCGGCCTCGCCGGCACGTTCCTCACCATCGGCCAGACGGGGTCGTTCGGCGCCAACGGGGTGGCAGGTCGCGGCTTCCTCGCGCTGTGCGCCGTGATCGTCGGCGGGTGGAGCCTCAAGGGCGCGATCGGCGGCGCGGTCGTGTTCGGCTTCTTCCAAGCCCTCGGTTCGGCGTTCCAGGCGCTCGGGCACAAGGCGAACCCGCAGCTGCTCGGTGCGCTGCCGTACGTCATGGCGATCGCGACGATGGTCTTCTTCGCAGCGCGGAGCCGCCAGCCCGCCGCGCTCGGGCGACCGTTCGTCCGCGGCCTCACGTAGCACCCGTGGCCGACCAAGCGACGTACGAGCTGGATGCGATGCGCCCGCGCGTCGCGGCTGCGGTCGCGCAGCTCGCGCGAGCGGTGGATGCGTCGGCCTGGCTCGACGTCGATGCCGCCGACCTCCTCGCCGGGTACGCGCGTGGTGACGCGCGACCGAGCGACGTGGTCGAGGCGTCGCTGCGGCGGATCGAGGCGCTCGACCCGGTGCTCCGAGCGGTGTGGGCGGTGGACGACGTCGGCGCGCGTGCCGCCGCCTCGCGCGCCGACGCCCGTTGGCGCGCCGGCCGGGCCCGTCCGCTCGAGGGCGTGCCCGTGCTGGTGAAGGACCTGCTCGACGTCGCAGACCTCCCTGCGACCGGCGGGTCGCGCTGGCTCGCCGATCGCCGGGCGACCGTCGATGCCGAGGTGGTGGCGAACGTGCGCGCCGCGGGCGCCATCGTGATCGGCAAGTCGGCCACGTTCGAGCTGGGCTGCGGCGACGAGCACACACCCTTCGGCGTCACGAGGAACCCGCACGATCCCGCGCACACCACTGGCGGATCGTCGAGCGGATCCGCTGCGGCGCTCGCCGCGCGCCTCGTGCCGCTCGCACTCGGGACCGACACCGGTGGCTCGATCCGGATCCCCGCAGCCTGGTGCGGCGTCGTCGGCCTGAAGCCGACGCTCGGCCGGCTGTCGACGCGCGGGCTGCTCGGGCTCTCTCCCACGCTCGACACACCCGGGCCGATGGCGCGTTCGGCACGCGATGTCGCGCTGCTGCTCGCGGCGATGCTCGGTCACCGCGCCGGCGACGTGTCGGGGACCGGCGCGTCGACGGACACGGCCCTGGTGGACGCTGCGGCAGTGCGCGTCGGTGTCGTGCGCGACTGGTGCTGCGACCTCCTCGACGACGACGTCCGCGTCGCGCTCGACGCCACGGTGGCATCCATCTCGACGCGAGTCGGATCGGTCGCCGAGGTGAGCGTGCCGGGGATCCGGTCCGGCGCCGACCTCAGCTGGCTGATCACGATGGCCGAGGCGGCGTCGACGTACGCCGACGCGCCGCGCGATCTGCTGACCGCGGCGTTCGCCGCGCGCGTGGACGTCGGCGTGCGGATCGGCAGAGCCGAGCACGTCGCCGCACTGCGCGCTCGGACCGAGCTCGCGGCTCGCGTCGCAGCCTGCTTCGAGGGCGCGGACCGCGTCGACGTGCTCGTGATGCCGACCACGGTGTGCACGGCGCCACCGCTCGACCACCTCGACCGCCCCGTGGCGGGTGTCGAGCCGAACTGGCCGGACGTGCACGCGCGGAACGTCGCGATCTGGAACGTCACCGGCCTGCCCGCGTTGACCGTCCCGATCGGATCCGATCGCCACGGCCTGCCGATCGGCCTGCAACTCGTCGGCGCACCGTTCGCCGATGAGCGCATCCTGGCGATCGCCGCTGCGCTCGCCCCCCACTGGAACCCGTCACCGCTGAAAGGAAGCTGATGCAGCACGTGTACGACTTCGCCACCCATGGCGCCGGCACCAACCAGGGGTTGCTGTCGCAGCTCGTCGTCCCCCGTCCCATCGCCGTGGTGTCCACCCAGGACGCCGACGGCACCGGCAACCTCGCGCCGTTCAGCTACTACCTGCCCATCACCGGCGCGCCGCCCCTCGTCGGCATCGCGTTCGGGATGCGGGAGTCCGACGGCGGCACCAAGCACTCCTACGACAACCTGATGGCGAGCGGCGACTTCGTCATCAACGTGTGCTCCGAGGTGTTCGCCGAGCACCTGGAGGACCTCGCGAAGGAGTACCCGCCCGGGGTCGACGAGGCGGCGTTGCACGGCTACACGTTGGTGCCGTCGCAGCGCGTCTCGTCGCCGTCGGTCGCCGAGGCCAGCGCTCGTCTGGAGTGCCGGGTGCACCGGACCGTCCCGCTCGGCGATCCGGAGGCCGCCGTCGTGCTCGTCGTCGGCGAGGTGCTGTGCGCGGTGCTCGACGACGCGATCCTGCTCTCGCCGGACCTGGACCACCCGCGCATCGACCTCATCACGCTGGCGCCGGTCGGTCGCTCGGGTTCGCGCACGTTCATCCGTGCGATCCCGGACGCCGTGTTCCACCAGGAGCGCACGCCCTACGACCCGACGACGCTGCAGGTGCTCTGAGCGATGCGAGCGATGCTGTACCGCCAGCCGGGCGGACCCGAGGTGCTCGAGCTCGCCGAGGTGGACGATCCGGTGCCCGGTCCGCGCGACGTCGTGATCGACGTCGCGGCGACCGCGCTGAACCACCTCGACGTGGTGCAACGCAACGGCTGGTTCCACATGCCGTCGTTCACCCTGCCCCACATCGCGGGCATGGATGTGGCCGGCACCGTCACGTCGATCGGCGCCGACGTGCGATCGGTCGCGATCGGTGACCGCGTCGTCGTCGACCCCTCGATGTCCGAGGTGCCGGAAGGCTCGAAGCTCGCCGGCAGGGGAGATCTGTACGGCGTGCTGGCGGTCATCGGCGCGACCGTCGACGGTGGCTACGCGGAGCGCTGCCTCGCGCCCGAGACGCACGTGCACCGCATCCCCGATGCGATGAGCTTCCACACGGCGGTCTGCTTCCCGACGGCATGGCTCACCGCGTGGCATGCGCTGTTCCCGGTCGGTGCGCTCGGCGCGGGGGAGACCGTGGTGATCCACGCCGCCGGCAGTGGTGTGTCGATGGCGGCGATCCAGCTCGCCAAGCACGCGGGCGCGACGGTGCTCGCCACCGCGGGCACGGACGACAAGTGCGCACGAGCACTCGCGCTCGGCGCCGATCACGTGCTCAACAACCGCAGCGGCGACCTCGTGGCGTGGGCCCGTGAGCTGACGGGCGGCGCCGGCGTCGACATGGTGCTCGACCACGTCGGCCCTGCGTTGTGGGCGCCGTCGTTGTTCACGCTGCGACCCCGCGGGCGGCTCGTCAGCTGCGGGAACACCACCGGCGACTCGGCGACCATCCCGTCGCTCGGCCACCTGTTCCACATGGGCATCCGGATCCTCGGCTCGGATCCGTACCGCTACGACGAGTTCGCCGCTGCGTGGGCCGTCTACTGCTCCCGGCCGTTCGTCGCGCCGGTCGACAGCGTGTTCCCGCTCGCCGAGGCAGCCGCCGCACAGGACAAGATGCTCCGCTCGGACTTCTTCGGCAAGATCCTGCTCGAGCCGTAGGCGCCACAGCAGCCATGGCCGTCGACTCGCCGTACCCCGAGATGAAGAAGGGCCACACGATGGCCCGTCGCGGCCGACCGTGGCGCGACGTCAAGCCGCCGCCGTCGGGTCCGGTGTGGGCGGTCATCCAGGGGGTCGGGTCGTACTGGACGCTGGTCGCAGCGCTCGACCTCGGTGTGTTCGACGGGATCGAACGGATCGGTCCGAGCCGCGTCGAGCCGCTCGCCGAGGAGCTGTCGGTCTCCGCGCCGCACCTCCAGCACCTGCTGGACGTGCTCGTCACGTTCGGGTTCCTCGACCAGGTCGACGACGTCTACGAGCTGACGGAGACCGCTGAGCGGTACCTGTGCACGAACGGTCCGGCGTCGATGGCTGCGCTGGTGCGCGTCGCGCCCGGCCCGCTCGACAACTGGACGCACCTCGCCGAGACGGTGCGGACCGGCCGGGTGTCCGACCCGATCGAGCGCGACGCGGCGGCGTTCTACGGGCCGCTCGTGCAGGCGACGTTCCCGACGCAGCTCCGTGCCGCGTCGCGCCTCGGGCTGCGCCTCGGTTGGACTCGCCGTCGGGGCTTGCGGGTCCTGGACCTCGGCGCTGGACGCGCGCCGTGGGCGATCGGGATCCTGGAGCAGTCGCCGGAGAGCACCGCGGTGGTGAACGACCTCCCGGGTGTGATCGAGCTCGCCGCGCACACCATCGACGAGCGCGGGCTGTCGGACCGGGTCGAGCTGCGCGCGGGCGACTTCCACGAGATCGAGGTCGAGCGAGCGGAGTACGACGTGGTGGTGCTCGGTCACGTGTGCCGCACCGAAGGCGACGTGCGCTCTCGCGCGCTGGTCCGACGCGCCTTCGGCGCGCTGCGTCCGGAGGGCACGCTCGTCATCGCCGACTACTTCGCCGACGACACCCGCAAGCACAACCCGTTCGGCCTGCAGATGGGTCTGACCATGCTCGCGAACACCGAACGCGGCGGCACCCTGACCAACGCGCAGGTGTGCGGTTGGCTGCGGGACGCCGGCTTCGAGTCACCGCGGCTGCTCGAGCCGATCGGCTTCAACTTCGTGTACGTCGCGACCAGCCCACCGGCGCGGTCGCGAGAGAGGAGCGTCCCGCGATGACCGAGAGCCACACCCCGGCACCCGAACCCGTCGATCTCCTCATCGAGGGTTGCCAGGTGGTGACGATGAACGCCGACCGCGACATCATCCGCCACGGTGCGGTCGCGGTGCGGGGGAGCACCATCGTCGATGTCGGCAAGGCCAGCGACCTGGCGCAGCGCTACGTGCCGGCGCGGCGGATCGGCGGCGATCGGTTCGTCGTGACGCCGGGCATGGTCAACACGCACATCCACATCACGGGCGAGCCGCTGACGCGCGGGTACGTCCCGGATGACACGCCCTTCGTCGAGAACGTGTTCGAGTGGCTGTGCCCGCTGTACTCGTTGTTCGACGCGGCGGAAGAGCGCACCTCCGGGCAGCTCGCCGCGGTGGAGATGCTCCGGTCCGGCACGACGACGTTCCTCGAGGCAGGCACGATCCGCTTCCTCGACGAGGTGATCGACGGGCTCGTCGAGGTCGGCATCCGTGGGCGCGTCGGCCGTTGGGTGTGGGACCTGCCGCCGGAGCCGTCGGTGTACCGGCAGACGACCGACGCGGCGATCGCGCAGCTCGAGCACCAGCTCGTCGCTCACCGGTCCCACGCGGACGGCCGGATCGGTGCGTGGAGCACGCTCGTCGGGCACACCACGTGCAGCGATCCCCTGTGGCGGGCCGCGAAGCAGCTCGCCGACGAGCACGGGGTGGGCCTGTCGTTCCACATGTCGCCGGCGATGCTCGACCCCGACGGGTTCATCGCGGAGTTCGGACAACGCCCGTTGGTGCACCTCGCAGAGCTCGGCGTGCTCGGCCCGAACGTCGCGATCACCCATGCGGTGCAGGTCGATGACAGCGAGATCGGCCTGCTCGCGTCGTCCGGTGCGAGCGTCGCGCACTGCCCGACCACCGCGCTGAAGGTGAGCTACGGCATCACCCAGGTCGGCAAGTTCCCCGAGATGGTGCAGCGCGGCATCAACGTGTCCATCGGGACGGATGGCAACAACGCGTCGAACTACAGCGACCTGATGCGGGCGACGTACCTCGTCGCCGGTTTGTTCAAGGATGCGCGGCTCGACCCGCAGATGTTCCCGGCGGAGCAGGCCTACGAGATGGCGACGATCGGCGGCGCTCGGACGATGTTGCTCGACGACCAGATCGGCTCGCTCACGGCCGGTCACAAGGCCGACATCGTGCTCCACGACACCGACCGTCCCGAGTGGCGCCCCCTGCTCAACGTGATGAACCAGTTGGTCTGGAGCGCGGACGGTCGCGGCGTGCACACCGTGGTCGTCGACGGGGACGTGGTCGTGGAGGACGGACGGTGCACGACGATCGACGAGGAGCGACTGTGGGCCGACGCGCAGCGGATGGGGGAGTCGATCACCTCACGCTCGGGGCTGCCCGACCGCGCCAAGTTCCCGATGTACTGAGGCAGCGGCCGGCTGCGCTCGATCGCCGCGATCGAAAGGACCCGCCGTCGCACGATGCGGCGGTCTAGCTTCCCGCGGCGATGAGGGTGCCCGACCGTTGTGTGGAGGACCTGCGACGGCGGGGCTACCTCGTGTTCGAAGGCTTCCTCGAACCGGACGAGCTGGCGGCGGCCCAGGACGCGCTGTGGCTGCACTACCCGCGACCGGAGGAGTACTTCGCCGACCCGGCCGCGCACGCTTGGCTCGCGGCCGACCAGTGGTCCGGCATCGTCGGCGCGCCTTGGCGATCGTGGAGCTTGAACCGACTCGCGTTCCACCCTGACCTGCTCGATCTCGCGGAGCGCTTCCTCGGCTCGGCAGACGTGCGTCTCTACGAGGCGGAGCTGTGGGCCAAGTACGCCGGGGCGGTCGACTACGACCAGCGCCACCACCGCGACTTCGTCAACCACAGCCTCGTCGTGCCCAAGCGCTCGGACCCCGCGACGCAGATGTTGAGCTGGATCCTCCTGTCCGATGTCGGTGAGGACGATGGTCCGACGAAGGTCGTTCCGCTGTCGGTCGGGGAGAGCCTGCCGTACTGGCCGATCCCTGGGCATCACGACATCACGAACGACCTCCCCGCAGGGCTGTTCGCGGCGGACGAAGTCTCGATGACGGGTCCCGCCGGGACCCTCGTCACGTTCCGGACCGATGTCGTGCACCGCGCGTCGCGCATGGCCGGCGAACGGTCGAGCCGGTTCGCGCTCCTCGCCAACTACGACCTGTGGGCGCCGCGCTGGACGGGCCGGGTCGCCTGGGCGCATCGCGCGACGGGTCCGGACTGGTTCGATCTCGTCGAGCGGGCCTCGCCGCGGGAGCGGTCCGTGTTCGGCTTCCCTGCTCCGGGCGATCCGTACTGGGACGAACAGACCCTCGCCGACACCCAGGCTCGATACCCGCGAGCCGACCTCTCGCCCTACCGCTGACATGGCCACGCCGTCGCGGACGTCGCGCCGTCACCCATCGATGAGTTCGGGGTACCCACGACGTCGTCACACCATCTCACCACCGGAGGCCACGACATGACCGACCTCGATCACCAGGGGACCTCGCCCGACCCGGTTCGTCCGGTGTCTCCGGGCTCGATCGCCCGCCGGATGTTCGAACTGGTCGAGCCGATCGGGGTGATCCCGTACGCGGCCGACGATCCGAACGAGGCGATGTTCGCCCTCGGGTTCACCAACTACTGGGACACGTACTTCGCCGGACGGGCGGCGCCGCTGGGCATCGTGCCGGCGGAGGTGGTGGACGCGCTCTTCTACAACTTCGCTCCCGGCGAGGTCGCTCGCCACATCCCGAAGGTGTGGAGCACCACCACCCCCGCAGCGGCGATCGCAGCTCGTCAGTCGGGTTGCGTGCAGGCCCTGCGGCGGATCCTCGCCGACCACGTCGACGGTCCCGCGTTCGCCCGTGCCGCCGACCTCTTGACGACGGCGGCGATCAGCGCCCCGTGGGAAGGCCGGCCCATGTACGCCGCGCTGCGCGCCCTCCCGATCCCCGACGACGTGGTGGCACGCCTCTTCCACGCGGCGTCCTTGCTGCGCGAGCACCGCGGCGACGGGCACATCGCGGCGCTCATGGTCGAGGGCATCGCAGGTCTCGAAGCGCACGTGCTCCTCGCACTCGACATGGACATGCGGGCGGAGGAGTTCGGGCGCATCCACCACCTCCCGCCGGCGCAGCTGGCCGCGGTGATCGGTGGCATGCGTGGTCGCGGTCTGATCGGTGATGACGGATGGCTGAGCCCTCAGGGTCGCGCCGTGAAGGCCCGCGTCGAGTCGCTCACCGACGAGCTCGCCGCGAAGCCCTACGAGTGCCTGGGTCCGGACGAGCTCGACGAGCTGATCGACATCCTGCAGCCGTTCACCACGCTGCTGCTCGCGGACCAGAGCTTCGGGTGATCCGGCCGTGGCGAAGCTGATCTACGCATCGAACATGTCCCTCGACGGCTGCACGGAGGACGCGCAGGGCGGGATCGACTGGGCGCCTCCGGACGACGACGTCTTCGCATCCATCACCGAGCTGATGGGGTCCGTCGGGACGTACCTCTACGGGCGTCGGATGTACGAGACGCTCGCGGTCTGGGAGACCGATCCCGCACTGGCCGGACGATCGCCACTCACCGCCGAATACGCACGCGCCTGGCAGGGCGCGGACAAGGTCGTCCACTCGTCGACCTTGGTCGCGCCCCTGACGTCGCGCACCCGGCTCGAACGCCACTTCGATCCCCGCACCGTCCACGACCTGAAGGCCGTCGCCAGCCGGGATCTGTTGGTCGGTGGACCCAACCTGGCGGCGCAGGCGCTCGTCGCCGGACTGGTCGACGAGCTCGTCCTGTACGTCTGGCCGGTCGTCCTCGGCGGGCGCACACCCGCACTGCCTCCCGACGCTCGCATCGATCTCGAGCTCGTCGACGAGCACCGGTTCGGCAACGGCGTCCTCCGCGTCCGGTACCGCGTTCGGTGACGATGCAGCGATCGCGCCGCTCAGGTCGGCGCGGCGCCGTCGTCCGCGATCGACATGGTGACGGGCGCCCCGAGCTCCACCGTCCTGCTGACGGTGCACAAACGATCGTGCGTGCGCGCGACGGCATCCGGCAGCACCGCAGCAGCGGCGCGGCCTCCGTCGTCGTCCGGGAAGGCGATGTCGAACGTCATCGCCAGGTTGACGAGGTGGTTGCCGTGCTCGTCGCGGACCTTGTTCGCCGTCATCGACACCTCGAAGCGGAGCGGCTCGGAACGCTTGGAGGTGATGAAGTCGACGTCGATCGCGCTGCAGCCTGCGATCGACGCGAGGAACAGCTCGACCGGTGTGAACGTGCGCTCACGATCCGTCGACAGCTCGATGGTGCCGCCGCGGACGTTCACGGCTTCGTACCGACCGTGACCCAACCGGGTCAGCCGCACCGAACGTGTCGTGTCATCGCTCATCGCCCCACACTTGCACGCAGCCACCGGCGGATGGGCGTGGGCGCGCTGCCTTCGTGAGCAGCCCGTGGGGGAGCGCTCGTCGGCCTGCGGTCCGAGACTCGCTCATGAGGGCGGCGGCGGTACGGTGCAGCCGTGCGGGCGACCACCACCGGACCCGCGAGCGACACGGCAGGGGCGACGAGCACCGGTCCGTCGGGCCGGGCCGCAGGAGCGGCCATGGCGTCGGTCGTGGTGATCTGGGGCCTCGGTCCTCCGATCACGAAGCTGATCAGCGCGCCGCCGCTCGTGAGCGTCTCGGTCCGCTTCTGGATCTCCGTCCCGATCGTGTGGGCGATCGTGTACGCGTCGGGCCGTCGCGTGACGTCGGAGGTGTTGCGCCGAACGGTGCTGGCCGGGGTGTTCTTCGGCATCAACCTCGTCTTCGTGTTCTCGGCACTGCACCACGCGTCCGTGGCGGTGATCGCGATCGTCCAGGCACTGCAGCCCGCGGTGGTGCTGCTCGTCGCCGGTCCGTGGCTCGGCGAGCGCGCGACGAGGTGGCACGTGCTCTGGACGCTCGTCGGCGTCGCCGGTGTGGCCGTGGTGATCCTCGGCGGCGATCGCGCGGTGAGCGGAGACGGCACCGGGCTGATGTACGCGGTTGCGGCGATGCTGACGTTCACCGCCTACTACCTGATGAACCGGCGCGTGCGTTCGACCACCGAGATGGACGCGCTGCAGTGGATGGCCGGCGTCACCTTGTTCGCCGGGCTGACGATCACACCGGTCGCGCTCATCGCGTCGTCGCCCGACGACTACCGCCAGCTCGCCGGCGCGGACTGGGTGTACCTCGGGTTCATCGCGGGCGCGGTGGGCATCGTCGGCCACACGTTGATGAGCTGGGTGCACAAGTTCACGCCTGCATCGCGCTCGTCGCTGTACCTGCTCGCGATGAACGTGGTGGCCATCGGCGTGGCGTGGCCCGTCCACGACGAACCGGTCACGATGGTCCAGGGGCTCGGCGGCGTGGTGGTGCTCGGCGCGATCGGGGCGGTCGTGTCGCGGCCCGCACACCGCAGCTGATGTTCGCCGGATCGTCCAGGATCGCGCCGTGAACTTCTCGCACCTCGGCACGCCCATCGGTCCCAGGATCCGTGTGCACGGTGGGTTCGCCAACCGGGTGCACCGACTCGACACGGACCAGGGGTCGTTCGCGGTGAAGGAGCTCAACATCGTCGACCGCCGGTGGACGTACCACCTCGACGACGTGTTCCGGTTCGAGCGGGCCGCCTTCGCCGCAGGCATCCCGATGCCGGAGCCGATCGCGGCGAGCGACGACACCCTGATCCACCGTTGGGTCGACGGCGAGCCCGTGCCCGAGGCTCCGGTGTCGGCTGCCTTCGCGTTCGAGGTCGGGGAGGTCCTCGCGCGCATCCATGCGCTCGATGTCGGGTGGACCCACGAGCCGATCGACGACCCGACCCCACGGGACTGGCGCGAGCTCTCCGAGCGCGCGGTGGCGACGGAGCAGCCGTGGGCCGACGAGCTCGCGTCCAGCGTCGAGTCGCTGCTCGCGATCGCCGACTTCGTCGACACGTGCGAACGCCCGGGTCCCGTCGTGCTGACCCACAGGGACGTCCAGCCGTGGAACCTGCTCGCTCGAGCGGGCCGGCCGATCCTGCTCGACTGGGAGCTGTCGGGCACGCTCGACCTCGCGAGTGAGCTCGGTTCGACCGCGCTGAGCATCGCCAAGGGACCGGACTTCGAGGACATCCAGCCCGCCATCTTCCGGTCCGTGCTCGACGGCTACGTCGCCGGAGGGGGAGCGCTCCCGCCGTCGGGTCCGAGTTGGTTCGTGTTCATGATCGGTGGCTGGCTGGGCCACACGCGATGGAACGTGATCCGCTGCCTCGCCGGCGTCGAGGCCAGCACCGGCCCCGACCTCGCGCTGTCGCACGACGCCGTGCGCAACGGCGTGCGCGGTCTCCCCGACATGTTCCGCCGGCTGCCCGACCTCCTGGACCTGCTGGGCTGACGACCTCCCGACCGCGGTTCGACGGCCGGATGCGGCCGCGATCGAGGCAAGCTGGAGCCTGGGCTCGCCCGGAACTACGGTGCCCAGGATGACGGCGATCGGTGCGGACTGGCGGATGGTCGATGGCGTGGCGACGGCATGGTTCGATGCGTCGTCGCTGGTCGATGCGGCGGCGCTGGGTGGACGCATCGTGGAGCTGTCGGCTGGCAGCCTGGTCGACCTGCGAACGACGGGCGTGCGGGTGCGCCTCGACGCAGATGCGCACGCAACGGCGGTGTCGGCGGCCGCCCGTGATCTCGGGCTGACCGCGAACCCCCTCGTGCTCCAGCAGGTGAGCGTCGTGTTCGAGTCTGCGAACCCGACGGAGGTTGGGCCGTTCTGGCAGCGCGTGCTCGACTACGTGCTCGACGACGGGCTCGACGAGGATGGCGGCCTGGTGGATCCGCTGCGGCGTGACCCGGCGATCCGCATCCGGCGATCGACGGATGCGCGGCCGCTGCGCAACCGCATCCACCTCGACGTGGTGCGGCCGGCCGCGGCGGTCGAGCAGGTCGGTCTCGGGGAGGCGTCCGGACCGTACGGCGTCTGCCACACCGACCCCGACGGCAACGAGGTCGACGTGGTGCCGGGCGACGCGCTCGAAGACCGGATCGAGACCACCGACTGGCAGGCGGTGTTCAGCGCGATGGTGTGCTACCGCACCACCTCGTCGGACCAGCAGCGTGACCTGGTCGCCGCGGCTGCGGCGCGCGCCGACCACGCGGGCTTCCCGCTGCTGATCGACCTGCGCCCAGGGCTCGTGATCATCGACAGCGGCAAGGACCAGTGGGAAGCCGACGCCCACGGCCTCGAGGTCGAGTTCTCCGAGCTGGCAGGCGACCTGCAAGCCGCTGCCCGCGCGCTCGGGGCCACCGCGGATCCGGGGATGCCGCGCTTCGTCCAGCTCTTCCTCGATGCTGCCGACGTCGCCGCGGTCACCGCGTTCTGGGCCGCCGCACTCGGCTACACGCACGACCGGCGAGCGGGGGTCAGCGACATCCACGATCCGCGGCGGTTGAACCCGGTGCTCGTGTTCCAAGAGCTCGATGCGTCCGAGACCGATCGGCGCCGGCAGCGCAACCGCATCCACGTCGAGCTCGCGGTGCCGTCGGATCTGGCTCAGGCGCGCATCGCGTCCGCTGTCGCGGCAGGTGGCCGCGTCCTGGACGAGTCGGCAGATCGGTGGCGGATCGCCGACCCCGAGGGCAACGAGTTGGTGATCGTCAGCGGTGCATGACCGAGCACTCGGCTGAGCCGTCGGGGTCTCACGGGCGGACGAGCACTCGGAGCCGGCGATCTCTCAATCAGGAACCGTCCCACCAGGCGAGCACGCGGAGCGCTCGAAGCGTGTTCCAACGACTGGGAGCGCCGACCTCGCCGTCCAGCTCGAAGAAGACGCGCCCGGGGTGGACGCGATCCAGCAACCACCGACCATCGGGTTGCCGCTTCGATCGCACGACGTCGATCGCCTCGGCCATCCGAGGGTCCGGGTCGGTGCCGGCCCGTCGGAAGTAGTCGAGCGCGCGCAGCACGTCGTAGCGCCAGTAGTACGGGAACACGAACTCGACGAACGCGGGATCGGCGATCTCGCCGTCGCTCTTGCGCCGGAACAGATGACGTTCGAGCAGGTACTCCTCACCGCTGTGCCGCGCCTCGCGCACCGCCGGCGAGGCGTCGCCGGCGAGCTCCACCTCCAGCAGCCCGTCCAGCACGTCGATGGTCGTGTGGAACGAGGACCGCACCGACCCGTTCTCGGCCTCGCAATTCCAGCCACCGTCCGCCATCCGCTCGCCGAGCACGCGCTCGATGACGGGGCTGACATCAACGCCGAAGTACGCGCCGGCCTCGATCGTCCTGCCGTTGATGCACGGCTCGACCTCACCGTCGAAGTACCGCTGCCCGGCGTGCTCCCAGCGCCCGTGCTCCGCCACGAGCGGGATCGCCCGCCGCGCCGCCTCGCTCGCCGGTTCCAGCCCGAGGATCTCCAAGGTCTGCAGCGTGTGCATCGTCGCCGTCCACGGCTGGCCTGGCTCGTCGCCCCGGTAGTTCGCAGGGAAGCACGCGCCGCCGTCCCACAGACCGTCAGCGCCCTCCTGGGCCAGCAGGCGCGCGCCCCAGCCTTCGTGCTCCACGCGCGCGCGCTCCGCGGCGACCTCGTCCGGCGAGGCGCCCGTGAGATCGCGCAGCACCTGCCAGCGGATCGCCGGATCGCCATCGAGCAGCCAACCGATCACGTCCATCGCGGCAACGTACCGCGCGATCGACGCCGGGCGGGATCGTCGGCTACCTCGTCAGCTGCGCGAGCACGGCCTCGTCGTTGGAGAAGTCGAACTCGTACCGGTCGCGGCCGCCGGCGGCGAACCACTCGAACGAGTGGCGGTAGCCATCCTCGAGGCCGAAGCGTGGCACCCACTCGAGGTGCTCGAGCGCCTTGTCGATCGAGAACACCATGCCACCGACCAGACCCTCGCCCCAGTGGACGAGCGGTGTCGATTGCCGGCGAGCGACCTCCAGGGGCACGTGGACGATGTTCGCACCCACCCCGGCTGCACGCGCCATCATCTCCACCGCACCGCGGATGCTCGTGATCTCGCGCCCCGCGACGTTGTAGATCTCACCAGCGGCACGGTCGTTGCCGGCGATCGACGCCATCAGCGCGGCGACGTCGGCGACGTGGATCAGGTGCACGAACGGGAAGCCGTCGCCCGGGATGAGGATGGGCCGACCCGCTTCGAGCCGTGCGAAGAAGATCGGGTCGCGCGACGCGAGGGGGCTCATCGGCCCGAGCGTGTGCGCGACCCGCAGCACGGTGGCGGGGAAGGCGCTGCTCGCGTGGAGCTCGAGGAGGTACCGCTCGGATCGCACCTTGCCCACCCCGTACGCCTTTCGTGCGTCGGGATCGGTCGGGTCATGGGTGCGGAAGCTCTCCAGGATCGGCTGCACGAAGCTGCGGCGGTAGACGGCCGACGAGCTGGTGAACACGAAGTGGCGAACCCGTCCGTGGAACAGCTCGACCATCGGCTCCAGGTCGGCGACGTCGTAGGCGGTGTTGTCGTAGACGATGTCGAAGTCGTCGCGGTGGCCACCGAGCGCTGCGGTCAGCGCGCCGGGAAATCGGCGGTCGCAGTGGATGCGCCGCACACCATCCGGCAGGTCGACCTCGTGGCTGTTCGCGACCGTCACGTCGTGCCCGCGCCGCGCGAGCTCGTGCACGAGGTGCAGCCCGATGTAGCGGTTGCCGCCGGTCACCAATGCCCTCATGAGGGCAGTCTCACCCGTCGACGGCGTCCGTGGCGAGCCCGCGCGCCGGAGCGCCCAGCGCGGGTTGGGCTCCCGGGTGGCGCGCCGTGACGGGGTACGATCCCGCGGTCCGGAGCGTGACCGACGATGGGGGGACGCACGATGCTGGGGCGCTATCGAGTCGTCGACCTGACCGACGAGCGGGGCAACCTCGCCGCGTTCATCCTCGCAGGGCTCGGAGCTGAGGTCGTGCTCGTCGAGCCGCTCGGCGGGTCCGGTGGCCGACGTCGCGGACCGTTCGCCGGCGGTGACGCGGACTCGGAGGCCTCACTGACGTTCTGGGCCTGGAACCGCGGCAAGCGCAGCGTGGTCATCGATCTCGACACGGCGTCGGGTCAGCAGTCCCTGGCACAGCTGTGTGCCGACGCCGACGTCGTCATCGAGAGCGGCGCGGTACCCGTCGACCTCGCGGCGCTGCGTCGCGCGGACTCCGCGCTCGTCACGGTGTCCATCACGCCGTTCGGTGGATCGGGTCCGAAGGCGAGGTGGCCCGCGACGGACCTGACGGTGAACGCCGCGGGATGCCAGCTGGCGATCACCGGCGACGACGACCGGCCGCCCGTGCGCACCGCCGTGCCGCAGGCGTTCCTGCACGCGAGTGCCGACGCTGCCGTCGGAGCGCTCCTGGCGCTGCGCAAGCGGTCCATGAGCGGATGCGGCCAGCACGTCGAGGTGTCTGCGCAGCGCTCGATGATGCAGGCGACGCAGAGCTACTCCCTCGCCGTGCCACTCGGAGGCACGGCGGCGCGACGGATGAGTGGCGGCGTGAAGACGGGCGGGCTCGACGTCAAGCTGCTGTGGCCGTGCGCGGACGGGTTCGTCTCCGTGACGTTCCTCTTCGGCGCCTCGATCGGTCCGTTCACGATCCGCCTCATGGCGCTGGTGCACGAGGCCGGGCTGTGCGACGAGGCAACACGCGACAAGGACTGGCTCGACTACGCGAACCAGCTCTACGACGGGCGTGAGCCGATCTCGGAGTACGACCGGCTGAAGGGGATCGTCGGCGAGTTCTGCGCGACGCGGACGAAGGCCGAGCTGCTGGAGCTGGCGTGCACGCACCAGTTGCTGATCGCTCCGGTCGCCACACCCTCCGACGTGCTCGCCAGCGCCCAGTTCGCCGCACGCGACTACTTCGACCACGTCGACGACGACGTGGTGTCACCCGGTCGCCCCGTCGTCACGCCTGGCCCGTGGGTGTGGTCGTCGTCGCAACCGCCGGTCCGCCTCGGCCGAGCTCCACGCCTCGGCGAGCACGCCGGCGTCGGGTGGGCCGAACGATCTGCCGATCGGCCCGAGCCGCGCCGCGACGCCGACGGCAACGACCGTCGCGCGCCGCTCGACGGGATCAACGTGCTCGACATGACGTGGGCGATGGCCGGCCCTGCGACGACCCGGGTGATGGCGGACTTCGGTGCGGTCGTGGTGCGGATCGAGACCAGCACCCGGCTGGACGTGGCGCGCACGATCGGACCGTTCGTGAAGGACGTGCCGGGCAACGATGCCAGCGGACTGCTGTTCAACATGTCCGTCGGCAAGCGCAGCGTGAGCGTGGACCTGCGCACCGAGGCCGGTCGCGAGGTGCTGGGCGACCTGGTCCGGTGGGCGGACGTGATCGTCGAGTCGTTCTCGCCACGCGGGCGAGCGTCGCTCGGGCTGGACTTCGAGCGCCTCCACGCGCTCCATCCCGGTGTGATCATGATGTCCAGCTGCCTGTTCGGCCAGTCCGGGCCGCTCGATCGCTACGCCGGGTTCGGCACGATGGGCGCGTCGCTGTCGGGCTTCTTCCACCTCACCGGCTGGCCCGACCGTCCGCCGTGCGGACCCTTCGGGGCGTACAGCGACTACCCGTCACCGCGGTTCGCGATGTGCGCGCTGCTCGCGGCCCTCGACCACCGCGACCGCACGGGCGAGGGGCAGTACCTCGACTTCGCGCAAGCCGAGGCGTGCGCGCACTTCATCGCGCCGGCGTTGCTGGATCAAGGCGTCAACGGTCACGAGTCCACGCGCAGCGGCAACGTCGATCCCCACATGGTGCCGCACGGCGTCTACCCGTGTGCGGGCGAGGAGCAGTGGCTGGCGCTCGCGTGCCGCGACGACGCCGACTGGCGCGCGCTCGCCCCGCTGGTCGGACGCGACGACCTCGCCGACCTCGGCGCCGCCGAGCGCGCGGCCCGCCGTGACGAGCTCGACGGCGTCGTGGCGTCGTGGAGCCAGGGCCGGTCGGTCGCCGATGTCATGGCGCTCGCGATCGGCGCGGGCGTGCCCGCCCATGCCGTCCAGAATTCCGGTGAGTGCATGGACGACCCGCAGCTGCAGCACCTCGCGCACTGGGTGTCGCTGCCGCATCCGGACCACGGCACGATCGTGGTCGAAGGTGCCCGGATGCACCTCTCGGAGACGCCGGCCGCGGTCACGCGCACCCCGCCACTGCTCGGTCAGGACACGTTCGACGTGTTGACCGACCTCCTCGGCTACGACGGCGACCGCCTCGGCGAGCTGTTCGCCGCCGGCGCGCTGGAATGACCTGATGCCGATGGCGCGTCCCGGCGCGCAGGCGGACCGGCTGTCGCCGTGGGCGCCCTTGCGCCACCGCGTGTTCGCGTTCCTGTTCGCGGCCCAGTTGGGTTCGCACATCGGATCGTTCTTCCAGACGGTCGCCGCGTCGTGGCTCATGGGGGACCTCAGCACGTCGCCGACGCTGGTCGCCCTCATCCAGACGGCGTCGCTGCTGCCGGTGCTGCTGTTCGGACTCGTCGCCGGCGCGTTGGCCGACATCGTCGACCGCCGCATGCTCCTCGTGGCTGCGCAGGCGTGGATGGCGGTGTGCGCCGGGGCGCTGGCCGCGCTCACGTTGTACGACCTCGTCACCCCGGCCGTCCTCCTGGCGATGACGTTCGCGATGGGGACGGGCGCGGCGCTGATGGGCCCCGCATGGCAGGCGATCCAACCCGATCTCGTCCCGCAGCACGAGTTCACGCAGGCGGTCGCGCTGTCGAGCGTGACGTTCAACACCGGCCGGACGATCGGCCCGGCGCTCGGTGGCGCACTCGTCGCGGCGGCCGGACCGGGCTGGGCGTTCGTCGTGAACGCGGTGTCGTTCCTCGGCGTGCTGCTCGTGCTCGTCGGCTGGAAGCCGGACCATGCGGCGCGCATGTCCGCCGAATCGCTCCGCGGTGCCGTCCGCGCAGGGTGGCGGTACGGCGCGAACGCGCCCGCGTTGAAAGGCGTCCTCGTGCGCACCGCGGCGTTCGCGCCCGCCGCAGCTGCCGTGCAGGCGCTGCTGCCGTCGCTGGTGCGCGATCGCCTCGGTCTCGGATCCGGTTCGTACGGGCTGCTCCTCGGATCGTTCGGGACCGGCGCCGTGGTGGCCGCAGTGCTCCGCCCACGCATCGATGCGTTGCTGTCGCGCGACCACATCGTGGTCGTCGCGTCGTTCGCCGTGGCGGCCCACCTGGTGCTCGCCGCGACGGTCCGGTCGGCCGTGGTGATCGGCGTCGGCCTGTTCGTCGCCGGCGCGGCGTGGACGTCCGCGACGGTGACGTTGAACGTCACCACCCAGCGAGCCCTGCCCTGGTGGGTGCGCGCCCGCGGGCTCGGGCTCTACATGGTGGTGCTGGCGGGCGGCATCGCGCTGGGCAGCGCGGCCTGGGGAGCGATCGCCGCGTGGAGCTTGTCCGGCGCCCACGTCGTCGCCGCGGTCGCCCTCCTCGCCGGCACGGGCACGGTGGTGCGCTGGCGTCTCGGCGCCGTGGACGAGCTCGATCTCCGCCCGGCGACCGCGACCCAGCCGATGGTCATCCTCGAACCCGAGCACGACGCCGGGCCGGTCCTCGTCACCGTCCGCTACCGCGTGCCTCCCGAGCACCACGTGGGCTTCGCCGCGAAGATGCGGTCCGTCGAGGGCCAGCGCCGGCGCAGCGGGGCGCACCAGTGGGGTCTGTTCCGCGACCTCGCCGACACCGACCTGTTCCTCGAGACGTTCGTCGTCGCTACGTGGGGCGAGCACCTCCGCCAGCACGAGCGGCGGACGATCACCGCAGACGTTCGCCAGCAGGAGGTCCGCCAGTACATCGAGGGCGACCTCTCCGTCGCCCACCTCATCTCTGCGTACGCGGCCCACGCACTCGTCCCCGCCTCCACCGACACCTCGTCGACGATCGACCTCTCGTCGACCAGCTCGTGACGCCAAGATGACGTGATGGACGACGGATCGGCGGGGCGGACTGCGATGGACACGAGCGCGCTGCTCGATCGGCTCCCCGAGATGGTCGTCGTGATCGCGAGCGATCTCCGGATCAAGTACGTCAACGAGCGCCTGCTCGACACGATGGGCTACGCGCGCGACGCGGTCATCGGGACCAACATCTTCGACTACGTCCATCCCGACGACCACGAGTACATGGCGAGCACGTGGGGGAAGCGCGCGGCCAACCCGGGCGAGACGGGCATCCTCATCGAGGCTCGAGGTCGCAACGCCGACGGGACGTGGCGCGCGGTCGAGATCCTCGGGCTCAGCCTCCTCGACGACGGCATCGTCGACGGCATGGTGATGACGTTGCGCGACCTCGGTCGCAAGGTGGCGGGAGGCTTCGCCGCCGGACGGATCCGATCGATGCTCGACCGGACGACCGATGTGGTCGTGCTCATCGATCGGACCGGACGGGTCGGGTACGCGAACCGCCGGTTGACGTCGAGCTTCGGGGTCGACACGGACGAAGCCGTCGGCAGCGCGTTCACGTCGCTCGTGCCGGAGTCCGAGCATGCGCGGTTCCTCACGTGGTTCGACGATCTCATCGCGTCCGGCGATCGTGCCGAGGACCGCATCCGGCTGCCCGTCGGTGGCGCTGAAGCCGCCGCCTGGCGCACCATCGAGTGGTTCGGCACCAACCAACTCGACGATCCGCTGATCGACGGCATCATCCTCAGCGGTCGCGATGTGACGGAGCTCGTCGCGATGGAACGCCGGATCCACGTGCAGACGGAGCAGCTCCGCCACTCGGCGGAGCACGACGCGCTCACCGGGCTCATGAACCGGCCCGCGTTCATCGAGCAGCTCGCCGCGCAGCTGGACGATCGGCGCGCGAGCGAGGCGGACGGAGGTGGGACCGGCGATGTCGTCGTGCTGTTCTGCGACCTCGACCGGTTCAAGGACGTCAACGACACGCACGGGCACGCCACCGGCGATCACGTGCTGCGCGTGACGGCCGACCGACTTCGCACCTGCCTGCGCGAGGGTGACGTCGTCGCCCGCTGGGGCGGTGACGAGTTCACGGTCTTGCTCCACGGATCGCCTCCGGCAGCGTCGGTCACCGAGCTCGTCACCCGGATCCGTGCCCGCCTCAGCGCACCGATCGCTGATGGGCGCACGATGACCGCGGTCGGCGTGACCGTCGGCATCAGCCGCGCGTCGGTCGCCGACGCCGACGTGCTGACGCTGCTCACCGCCGCCGATGAGGCGATGTACGCCCGCAAGGCGAACCGTCGCTGACCGGTCGGCTGCGCGCCTGCGACGTGCGGGCGATGCTCACCCGTTCCTGTACGACCCATCCACTGGTGCGGACGCACTAGTCGCGACGGTCCGAGCGAGTCTCGTGCCACCCTGACCGGCGACCGATGATCATTCCAACAGGCGGCGGCGCCGGGAAGGGTGGGGGATCGAGGGTCCGGTCAGGAGGAGCAGCGTGGAGGTCCGGGAGCAGGCAGGTGCGACGGAGCGGTCGGCAGTGATGCTGTCCGAGTCGGCGCAGCGCCAGATCCTCGACCTGCTCCCCGGCCCGGTCCTCGTGTCCGTGGACGACGCGATCGTCTTCGCGAACCCGGCTGCCCTCGAGGTGTTCGGCGTCGCGGACCTCGACACGTTGCGCGCTCGCGAGGCCGCACGCCAGCACGTGATGCCGGCGGACGTGGTCCGGATCGAGGAGCGGTTGGCGCGTGTCGCTCGTGGTGAGCCGGTCGAGGCGTCGGTCGAGTACCGCATCGTGCGCCCGGACGGCAGCATCCGCGTCGTCAGCTGGACGACGCTGCCGATCACGCTGCGCGGCCAGCATGCGCGCGTGTACGCCGTCGACGACATCACCGAGCTGGCCCGCACGCGCGATGCGCTCGCGGCGTCCGAACGCCATCAGCGCGCGGTGGTCGCGGCGCTCACCGAGGGCTTGATCGTCCTCGATCGGCATGGGATCTGCACCGACGCGAACCCGGCGGCCATCGCGCTCCTGAAGCTGCGTTCGCCCGGAGCGCTCGTCGGCAAGCGCGCGGACACGATCGCACTGGTCGACGAGGACGGCATGCCGATCCCGGACCGCGAGCGGCCGGTGCGCCGCGTCCTCGAACGCGGGGAGGTGGTGCGCAACGAAGTGGTGACGGTCCGCTCGGGGCGCCAGCTCCTGCGGATGCGCGTCTCCGTGCTCCCGCTCGACGTGGACGGCGACGGCAACCCGGGTGGCGCCGTCCTGACGCTGGACGATGTCACGCGCGAGCTGGAGATGCGCCAGGAGCTGCGCGACAGCGAGACGCAGTTCCGACTGCTCGCCGAGCGCTCCCAGGACGTCGTGATGCGCGTGACGTTCGAGCCCCTGCGGTTCGACTACCTGAGCCCGGCGGTCGCGACGCTGACGGGTCGCACCCCCGAGGACCTGTACGCCGAGCCCGGCCGGATCGCCCGCCACATCCACCCCGACGACGTCGAACGTGTGCTCGCGCCGCTCGCGTGCCACGAGTTCGTGGAGCACCAGGAGTTCCGCGTGGTGCACGTCGACGGCACGATCCGCTCGGTGGATGCGCGCAGCAGCACGATCCTCGACGGTGGTCGGCCAGTCGGGTTCGAGGCGACGTTCCGCGACGTGACCGAGGTCGCTGCGGAGCGTGCACTGCTCGAACAGCTCGCACACCGCGACGCGCTCACCGGGTTGCTCAACCGACGCGCGCTGATCACGATGATGGACGTCCGGCTGGCGGCGCGCAGTGCGACGTCGGTGCTGTTCTGCGACCTCGACGGCTTCAAGCAGATCAACGACGAGCACGGTCACGACGTCGGCGACAGGGTGCTCGTGGTCGTCGCGCAGCGGATCACCGCGGCGGTGCGGGATTCCGACGTCGTCGCCCGCTTCGCCGGCGACGAGTTCGTCGTGCTCGCCGGACCCGCCCACGCGGACTCGATCGCCTCGCGGCTGCTGGCCGTCCTGGCCGCCCCCATCGTCGTCGATCGCGCGAGCGCGCCGGCCGAGGTGTCCGTCGGCGTGAGCATCGGCATCACCCACGTCGATCTCACCGCGAGCCACCTCCGCACGGAGGAGGTCGTACGCCGCGCGGATCAGGCGATGTACGAAGCGAAGCGTCGCGGCAAGGGCTGCGTCGTCACCGATCGCGTGTGATCACCGCGTCGACCTCGACGAGCTGACCGACGTAGCCGAGGAGCGCGACGCCGAGGAGCGTGGCCGGCGGCACGTCGCCATCGAAGTGCTCGGTGACCGCGATCCACGCATCCGACAGGTGCTGCTGCGGGCCGACGACGTAGATCGTCAGGCGGTGGACGTCGCCGCGAGCGAAGCCGTGGTGCGCGATGAGGATGTCCAGGTTGCGCAAGCACTCGCGCGCCTGCGCGGCCGGGTCGTCGCGACCGACGAGCGTGCCGTCCGCGTCGCGCGGGACCTGCCCGGCGACGAAGAGCTGCTCGCCGACGAGGTCCGCGTAGCGGTAGTTGGGGGTCGGCGCGAGGCCGGCTGACTGCTCTCCCTCGTTCACGGCGACGACCGTAGCGATCCCGGCGCCGTCGCGCTCCACGACGTGTGCGTCTGACCGGCGGTCAGCGGCCATCGGCGCGAGATGCGTAGCGGATACTCATGCCCGGTCCGGACCCTCCTGCGCCTACTGCGTGGCACCCCACTCCCAACAGAGCAGAAGGACAACCACATCCCATGAACACCAACACCAACACCGCCGACGCGAGCACCCCGAGCACCGAGGCACGTCGTGCCGGCCGCGCTCGTTGGGCCGCCATCGGTGCTGCCATCGCCGTCTCCGTCGGTGCCGGCGGACTCATGTCCGCCTCGGCGGCCGTCAGCAGCGGTGAACGCGCGACCTACGTGCCCATCTCACCGTGTCGTGTGATGGACACCCGGTCGGCACCTGAGACGAAGGGCCCGCGGAGCACCCCGCTCACCGCAGGCGACACCCACACGATCACCGTGTGGGGCGTGCAGGGCGACTGCACCATCCCGAACGAGGCCGTCGGCGTCGTCATGAACGTCGCGGTCGTCAACCCCACGGCGAACTCGTTCCTCACGGTCTTCCCCGCTGGTGGCTCGGCGCCACTGGCGGCGAACCTCAACTGGGTGGCGGGTCAGCCGCCCGTGTCGAACTCGGTCACCGCGAACCTGTCCGCGGACGGCAAGGTCAGCTTCTTCAACAAGTTCGGCACGGTCAACGTCGCGGCCGACATCGTCGGCTACTACGTCGATCACCACCACGACGACCGCTACTACACGAAGTCGCAGACCGTGAGCATGCAGGCGTTCGCCCAGGTGATGCCGCAGGGCCAGTCGTCGCTCGTCGCTGAGCGCTCCAACGGCTTCGCCAGCGTCACCCGCACGGCCCCCGGCGTCTACTGCGTGGCACTCGTCGCCGACTCGCCGTACGACACGCGCAAGGTCTCGGCGTCCGTCACGGTCGAGTACGGCAACACCACCACGGCCGGCTTCGCCGAGATCCGCGGTGCGTCGGCCTGCGCCGATCCGAAGCTGCAGTTCGAGGTCCGGACGTTCGACGTGGCCGGCGCCCCGTCGAACCTCATCGCCTTCAACATCGTCGTGCCGGTGCACGTCGAGAGCGGCCTGGTCGTCATCCCGGTCTGATCCACGGTCTGATCCACGGTCTGATCCACGGTCAGATCGTCTCAACGTGCTCGGGCATCCGCTCGAGCGAGCACGCCGAACGACCGGCAGCGCCGCCCGCGCTGCCGGTCGTCGTCGCGTCCGGACCGTCGTGCGACCCGGCGATCTGGCCATCAACTGCCCGCCGAGGCGAGCCGTGTCAGCCCGCGTCGGCCGGGTTCACGTTGCGACCCGGCTCGACGATCGCGTCGATGGCCTCACGCGTGCCGGCGGGCAGCACCAGCGGCCCGAGCGTGAGGAGGTCGTCGAGCTGTGCGAACGTCCGCGGCCCGATGATCGCCGACGTGATGCCCGGATCGTCGAGCACGAACGCGAGCGCGAGCTGCTTCAACGACATCCCGACCTCGGCGGCCAGCTCGATCAGCCGGCCGACCATCGCACGCTTCTCGTCGGCGATCGCCTGCTGCGCGTGATCGAAGTGGTCGGGCTGACGCACCGCTCGCGACTGCTCGTCCTGGAGCGCTCCCTGGTACTTGCCGGTCAGCCACCCGCCGTTGAGCGGCGCCCACACGATGACGCCGAGATCGTGGCGGCGGCACGCGGGGAGGGCGCCGGTCTCGATGCCCCGTGCGAGCACCGAGTACGGCGGCTGCTCGCTCGTCGGCCGCACCGTGCCGAGCGCGACGGCGCGGTCGTGCGCCTCGTCGATCTGGGCGGCGGAGAACGTGGACGTCCCGATCGCGCCGACCTTGCCGGCGTCGACCAGCTCCTGCATCGCTGCGAGGCTCTCGTCGATCGGCGTGGCGGCATCCGGTCGGTGCATCTGGTAGAGGTCGATGTGGTCCACGCCGAGCCGGCGCAGGCTGTCCTCGCAGGCCTGGACGATCCACCGCCGCGACAGCCCGCTGCGGCTCATGTCGCCGCCCATCGGGTTGCCGACCTTCGTGGCGAGCACGACGCGATCGCGCTGGCCGCGCAACGCCTGACCGAGGATCTCCTCGGACACGCCGGCGTCGTACATGTCGGCCGTGTCGAACAGCGTGATGCCGGCGTCGAGCGCCCGGTGCACCATGCGGTGGCACTCGTCGACGTCCTCGTTGCCCCAGGCGCCGAACATCATCGCGCCGAGCGCGAGGGTGGTGACCTCGATCCCGCTGTGGCCGAGTGGGCGCGTCGGCCAGCTCGTCGTCGGGCTCATGCGAGACCCGCTTGTCGCTGGAACACGAGGCTGTCCCAGTAGTCGGTGCGGTGGGCGATGAGGCCGTCACGGACGCGGAAGCGCATCACGCCGCGCACGGCGACATCGCGCTCGTTGACGTGGGTGTGCAACGTGTAGGCAGCGCACACGCGATCGCCCTCGGCGACGACGTCCTCGATCTCGTAGCGCAGCCCCGGCATGGACGCGAGGAACCCCGGCACCCGCTGCGAGTACTCGTCCTTGCCGACGCAGCCGGCGCCGAGCGCGGCCGTGTGCTCGTTGACGAAGTCCTCCGTCACACAGGCCGTGACGCGATCCGCGTCACCCGTCGAGAAGGCCTGCAGGTACGCCGTGCAGATCTGCGCAGGCGTGTGCGCATGCGTCGGGGCATCGCTCAAGGTGTCAGCCCCACACTTCCTTCGCCTTGGCGAACACACCCTGGTCGAAGGAGAACTCGATCATGTTGCCATCGGGATCCGTGAGCGCGCAGATGTAGCCGATCGGTTGCGGCATCTCGGTGGGCGGCCACGAGAGGCACCCTTCCTGTTCGCCGAGCTTCGCGATCGCGTCGACCTCCTCGCGACTCGTGACCTCGATGCCGATGTGCGCGAACGGCGACATGATCGGCATCGGCTCGCCCTTCTCCTGGTCGCGGAAGAAGCTGACGAGCACGAGGATGAACGGGCGATCACCGTTGTCCGGGTGGCCGAGCCAGGCGCCGTAGCCGTCGGCGTCCTCGCGGCGGTCGAGCAGGCGCAGCGGCGTGTGCTTCTCGTACCACGCGATGCTCTTGTCGATGTCGTGGCTCGGCAGCGCGATGTGCGTCCAGCGCGGCGAGCTCGGGCGCACCGCGTTGTGGATGGCGGGCTCCGCCTGGGTTGCGTTCGTGTCACTCATGGGTCCAGCCCTCCGGGATCTGCGGGTTGTCGCCACCCTTGGTCCACAGGATCACTTCGGTGCCCCACGGGTCACGGAACGCTCCGTTGAACCCGTTGAACTCCTTCCAGTAGTGGTGGCGCCAGAGCACCTCCGCTCCGTTGGACGCGGCGCGATCGAGGATGGCGTCCTCGTTGTCGTCGTCACCGACGAGGATCCACACCCGCAGCCCGCGACCGCTGGTGTTCAGCGTGCGTGGCTCGACCCCTGCCGGGTCCGGATGGGGGCGGGCGTTGTTGACGTCGTAGATGCCGAGGTGGAGGTTGCCGATCGGCGACGGGCTGCCGTCGTCGAGCGGGAAGTGCCCGCCCGGGACGGCGCGGTGGAACACGCCGGTGGGCCGGCCCTCCACCTCCCAACCGAAGACGGCCGCATAGAAGTTGGCTGCGGCCACGGTGTCGTCGGACGGGAAGTCGACGAAGATCAGGGTGTTCGGGGACGACATGCCATCACCGTAGCACCCGCACCCCGATGGACTGATGGTCAGACCACGCCCCGCCCGCCCGAGGTCAGGCCTTGCCGGCGGCTCGGAGCAGGAACTGCTGGCGGTCGGACGCCGCGGCGGA
>JADMIO010828289.1_pt1 | contig 28872 bp, 22 predicted proteins | sample 8958161 | NCBI WGS metagenome assembly JADMIO01 (sample SAMN16585339, study PRJNA669376) | soil metagenome | isolation source: Crop rotation soil | place: USA: Cullars Rotation, Alabama | collected 2011 | reverse complement strand
GCCGCGACTTCAAGTCACGTGAATTCCAAGCTTCGGATCCCACTGTGCTGGAAAGATCTACGTCCTCGACCGGGTTTACCCCGAGGAAGCCCGCGGGGTGATCGGCGCGTTCCAAATGGACACCTTGGTCGCCACCGTCTCGGCAACCGGGCAGGCGTACTGGGTGGAGCCAGCCATCACGTTGCGTGGCAAGTGGACATCGCTTGATCCTGTTCGCTACGAGCCCACAAGCGTGTTCGTCCACTATCGGATGCAGCCGCCGGAGGAGGGGCAGCCCTGGCGCCTGGAGAGGCCAGAGACCCATGACGGTGTGATCTCGCTCTCGTCGCACCCCGAGCTAGAACCGGCTCTCGGTACCGGCTCCTTCGTCGGTTTCATTCACGACCTGCACGACTGGAGCGACAACACACCGAGGATGTACGCCGAGCCAATCGCGCTCGACTGGCAGAGCGTCGTCGCCAAGATCCAGACCGAAGGGAGAGACCTGTTCGAGACCCTGTCGCCGCGGTGCGTGCTCCAGAAGCCGCGACGTCAGGTCGACTAGGCGTAGCGGCACGGTTCGTGGTCATCGGCGGACGCCGCTACTACCCCAAGCACAACGTCGTCTTCGCCCGCTACGACGAAGCCATCGTCTACGGCCGCCTCTCGCAGAGCGCCAAGGGCAAGCGAGCGTTCGGCTACAAGTACCCGTAGCGTCCGTTTCCGTGCTGCGCCGGACTGTCCTCACACTGCTGCTGTCGGGAGTGCTTCACTCGCTAGCGGCGGTCGTAGAAGCACGTCCTGTGTACCTGCCCCACGGTGCCAAGAGGCTGAAGATCCTCACCGACCCGGTCAGCCCTGACCGCCGTGTCACGGCCGACGAGGCGAGCTGGTTGCTCGGTCCGGGGCACCAGTACGTCTGGCCGGCGGTAGGCGGCGTTTTGCTCAGTCAGGCCCGCCACGCGACCGCACATGATCCATGGGTGTTCATCCCAGGGCGTGAGGGGCTAATCGTCGCGGCCCCCAGCGCCCTGTTTCTCACCGGTGGCAGCTACGAGGACGCCCTCCAGACCGGCGGCGAACTGCTGCGCTGCCAGCACATCGAACCCTTCAACTTCCGCAACTGCCAGGACGCCGACGGCGGCCACATGGACTTCTACAAACTCGCTCCCTCATGGGTCCGTTCAGGCCGAGTCGGTGGGAGATGTTTCACGTCTCACCATGGCGTGATCGTGGGCACCCTGTCGTACCGGGCATTCGACATCATCGACCGAGACTTCATCGCAGCGAACAGGCGGTGGCGACACCGCTCGGCGACGGCTGCGCACTGCTAGTGCGCACCCTCAACGTGGTCCTGCGGCTGGCTGGGTAGACCCGGCTTGTGAGCTCTCGGTTCTGGCGCTGGGCGGAACTCGCTGGCCTGTTCGTCGTCGTCACTGGCGCTGTCTCGTTGACACGACACGACCACCGAGCCGTCGCCCTCACCTTGATCTTCGCCCTCGTGGCGGCGACGGTCGTCTGGTGGCTGCGCGATCGCCGTGAACGGGTCCACCGTGCCAGGCGGGCGCAGCGGCCGCCGACTACTCGCTGTTAGCTGCGTGCTCGACGTGCCGTGAAGGTGATCTCGACCACGCAGTCCTGCACCTTCTGTAGGAGTTGCCGTGGGCGAACCGGCCGGTGACTCGGAAGTACAGCCCGGGCAGGCCACTTTTCGACGCGGGTGGTCGCGCTCACTGGATCAGCGCATTGCGCAAGTGCTCGGCGACGCTGTCGACTTGATCGGCGAGCTTGAACATGACGAGCAGTCCGCTGTCGAGTCGTTCGTCCTCACACGCGGCGAACTGCATCGCTAGTTCGCGAAGCTGGGCGCTGCAGTTGGCCAGGCACGCGACCATGTCGTGGCCGACCATCAGCGCACGCCCCGCTCCCGGATGTAGCTCGGGATCGTCAGTGCCCGGATGACCTCTCGCTCACGCTCGAGCAGTACCTCACATGGCCGGGCACCATCCACCAGCCAGGGGCACGGCAACACCCACCACGCCAACAGGTAGTCCAGGGGCCGGCGGGCGTGGTCGCCGGTGAGCTCCCACCATTCGACGCCGGCCCAGACGGCGAGCGGGTTGAGCGACTTCTCGAGCGTCCAGCGGATCGACTCGGTGATGATCGGCCGGACCCGGCCGAGATCATCGAACTGAAATCGTGGCGCCCCGATGAGCCGGCCGCCGTTGTCGCGAGCGAACAGCGCCCGCGACTCGGCGTACAGGAACCGTTCGCGCAGTGGATCCAGCGGGCCGTGCATTTCCATCATCTGCGCGTACCGGCGGCCTAGGTGGAGCAGCTGATGCACGTACGGATGGTGCGCGGCGAGGAACGTCATCTCTTCCTCGTTCACGCTGCCCGAGCCTCATCTTCGGCCGGTACCACCGATGCCGATGCGGGTGCCGGCAGCGCTCGCGGGGCCTTCGTGATCTGCTCGGGTACGGGGAGTTGTGCGCTGCCAGGTGCGACGCCGGCTTCGCCAAGGCGGCGCGCTGAGGGGAGGACCCGCGACTCGTAGGAACCGACGGTTTCGTTGTAGGCGCCGACGGTGCTCTCGAGCCGGCGGCCGAGAGTGTTGAGCCGATCGGAGAGCTTGGCGATCCGGTGGTGCAGGTCGCGGCCGAGCTGCCAGATCTCCTTGGCGTTCTGTGCGATGCGTTCCTGTCGCCACGTGATGGCGACGACCCGTAGCAGCGCCATGAGCGTCATCGGTGTCGCGATGAACACCCGCCGGTCGGCGACCTCGGTGAGCAGGTGCGAGTCGGCGCGTAGCGCAGCGTTGAGGATCTGATCCGAGGGGAGGAACAGGAACACGAACTCGGGTGTGTTTGGGAGTGCCGCCCAATAGCGCTTGCTGTCGAGCTGCTTGAGGTGGCGGCGAAGAACGGCTGCGTGTTTGGCCAGCAGCTCCCGGCGTGCCGTGTGGTCGTCGGTGGTGCTGGCCTGCAGGTAGTGCTCGAGCGGGACCTTGCTGTCGATCACGCAGCAGCGATCGCCGGGAAGGTTGATGACCACGTCCGGGCGCTGTGGCCCGTCGGGTGTTCCGATGGTCGGCTGTTCGCAGAAGTCGACGTGCTCGACCAGGCCGGCCATCTCGAGGGTGCGCCGCAGGGTCTGCTCGCCCCATGCGCCGCGAACATGGGGTTGTCGCAGCGCGGTGACGAGCTTGGTGGTGCCGGCCAGCAGCTGGTCCTGCGCACCGGCAAGCGTCCGCAGCTGCTCGCGCAGTTCGGCCTGCGCCTCGGTGCGCTGCCGTTCTAGTGCGCCGACCCGCGCGTCGAAGCGCTGCAGCGTGCTCGCGATAGGGGCCACGAGCTCGCTGACCCCATGCTTGGTCTCCGCGGCTTCGCGGCCGAGGCGTTGCGCGGCGAGTTCCATGAGCTGCTGGCCGCTGGATCGCAGCGCCTCATGACAGACCGCCTTGAGCTGGCGGTCGATGTCCTCGCGGGCGATCCGCAAGTGCGCGAGGTGCTCATCGTGTGCTTGGCGTTGAGCGGCGTGAGCGGCCCGGAGTGCAGCGAGCTCCTGCGCGAGCTGATCGCGCTCGTGTCCGACATCGTTTGCCTGCGCCGTCGCCGCACGATCGCGCGATCGGGCCCAGACACGCAACGGAATGCCGGCGCTGAGCGCGCCAAGCAGCAGACCAATCAGGAAACACACGCAAACCTCCACTGTGGGAAACGAAAAACAGCCCCGCTTAAAGGAGCTGCGTCGCGTCCCGGCGCACCAGCTGGGTGCTCGGCAAGACAGGCTCGGCGTCTGGGTCCAGCCTCAGCGAACCTGAGCCCTCAGCCAAGCCCGGATGTTCTGCGTTGGATGACGTTGCGATTGGCGTCGAAGTGCCACGCGTTGAGGTCGGCGTCGACGAGCAGCTTGCGTGTCCTCGCGGTTCCGTCGTCTTGTAACTGCTCGAGAAGCAGCACCGGACGGCCGCGACCTTCAGTGACGATGTCCGTTTCGACGTAGCTAGACGTTTCGGTCCAGCGCAACGCACTTACGGGCAGCAACTCCCCGTTCGGCAACCGGAGATGCCGGTCAGGTGGCAGGACGGCTTCCCGCTCGAACACGCCTTCCTCTAGGCCAGCGGTGTGCGGCTCGAGTATCTCGCGAAGAGTTTCGGCCTCGTTCCCATCGGCGCGGACAAGCCGGTCGTCGGTGTCGAAGGTCACCTGCAGTCGCTCGTTGTCACCGAGCAAGCGTTCGAGCGCAGCGGTGTCGGTGACGACCGGCCTCACAGCGGAGATCGTCGAGCCATACATCCGGATCTGCAGGTGCACGCTCTTGACGAAGCCCTCCCAGTCCTCAGGGTCCCGGAACGGCCGCAGCACGATCAGCGCGATGTGCTCATCCGCGGCGACATCCAGAGCCCCCTGCTTGTAGCCCGCCACCGACATCACGGCGGCGGCATCGGCGTTGAGCTGATGTCGAACACCGACGAGCTTGTCGAGATCTTCTTTGCCGACCGCGATTGCGCCGCTCTTGCACTCGACGATCAGCCGCTGGTGGGCGCCGTCAGGGCGTTCGGCGACAACGTCGAGCTGATGGGCGGTCCTGCGGCCTTCGCCCGTCTCGCGGACATCGTGCACGACCGCCTGCCAGCCGATGACGGCCAGCGCGAGTGCCGCCAGTCGCTCATACGCGACGCCGCCCTTGTCAGGAACGAAGCCAAAGAGCTCCTCATGGAGCTTCTCGATCTCGGTCACGAACTCGAGATTACGGCCGATTTCTCAGGGGTTCTGAATGGTCAGGAAGTGCTGATGAACCAGGTTGGGGGTGGGGTGCCGCCGGCGGATCTAGGGATGCAGCACCACTCATAAGTGGCCTCTCTTTTCATCCGACAAGGAGCTGACCCCCGTGAACCCCGAGATTTTTCTCAACCCGTCCGCCATCGAAGATGTCTTCGACCGCATCGCCGGGATCCCCACCGGCGCGACCGCATTCACCGGAGCGCTCTTCGCGCCAAGCGCCGAAGACGACTACCTCTCGCGTCTCGAAGAGCAGGACGCGCAGATCACCGAACGGACCCGCAGGATCGAAGCGGCGCTTCGGAAGCTGCCCGTCCAGTGGGGCAAGATCATCCGCTGGTACTACGGCCTCGACGGACTGACGCTCGACCTTGTCGAGATCGGCCGGCGGCTGGGCCTCTCCCAGTCCGAAGCTCACCGCCGCAAGGACCGCGCGATCGCTGCGCTGGGCTGCCACCTCGCCCCGGAGGACGACGACCGGGTCAAGGTCATCCCGTTCCCGAACCGGCGCGTCAACGCGGGCAGCCCCAGCGACGACAGCGACGGCGTCGCCGTCGCCTGACATGGGGGCGACGGTTAGCTGTTTACGAGTTGAGGGGCCGGCCGGGCGGCCGGGGTGTGCGACCGAACTCGGCCGCCCACTTCTCAGCGCCGCCGTGGTTGTAGATGGCGGCGTGCAGGCCGCCCAGGCCGGCCTCGCGGAACTCGCGCTGGGACGGCCAGTCGAACACGCCGTCCTGACTGCGGCGGGCGAGGAACTCGCCGAGCTCACGGCGCAGACGGTCATCGGTCCACTCGAGGGACGGACGGACCCGAAGGCCCTTGCGACGGGCCTCATGCCCGACGCGCGCGGCCCAGGTCTGCATGTCGCCATGCGCGTAGATCGCGTACATCAGCTGCTTGCGGCCGTCGGCCTTGAACTCCTTCTGGGTCGGCCACGCCGTCAAGCCGGCGGCCGCGCGCTCGGCCAGGTACTCGCGCAGCTCGCGCTCGATGCGCTCGTCGTCCCAGCGCGAGTCGGCTGGCTGGATGTCGAACCGGGCCACCCACGAGTCGCGGCCTCCGAACTTGTCCATCGCCATGTAGAGGCCGTTGTCGGCACGCACGTCGGCCAGGGTCAGCGTGCCGCCATGCTGCGCCTTGAGTTCGGCGAGCGTCGTCGCGACCAGGTAGGCCGACCACTTGCGCGGCAGTTCTCGCGTGTAGCCGGTGCGCTGCGCCCAAGCGTCCATGCCGCCGGCCCGGTGGATCGCGTTGCGCAGGTCCTGACGGCCAGCCTCCCTGAAGTCCGGGGTGGTTGGGAACCGGCCAAGCTCGTCGGCAAAGGCCCGGAGCTCGGACTCGATCCGGGCAGGTGTCCAGCGCCGCGGCCCGGACACCGCCGGGGCCGATGCGGATGCGACCGCCGGCAGCAGGAGCGCGGGGCGATCCGCGCAGAGATCGTCGTCTTCGCCCTTGGCCACCTCTCACTCTGGCCTGCGATCCCGACGAGCTCAAGGGCGTTCACACAAGCATCGCCGGCGGCTGAGGCGGGCCGCTGGCCGATAGCGTGCGGAGGGAGAGGCAAGCCTGCGGTCGCGGGCTGTCCGGTCGCGCGAGAGGGGTGCGCGTGACACTCGAAATCGACAGGCCGATACCTGGATAGGGAGATGTTGATTTCCCTTCCGAACCCAGAGGAGGCCAAGGATCCCTTCGACAAGCAGCTACTCGAAGCGCAGCTCAAGGCCGTCAAGCGGTGGGTCCGCGGCCATGTCGACATGGCCCACCGCGAGCCGATCGGCGGCAGCGATGAACTGGCTGAGTCGGTCAAGCTCGGCCCGAAGAGCACTCGGTATCAGGGCGACCCCGCGATCGTCACCACCCGCGGTTGGGGCCGCAGCGCCGGCGTCCAGCCGTTGCGTGCCACCCGCCTGATTGAGGCCCATCGCGTCGAGATCGAGCGCAAGGCCAAGGACGAAGGCGTCGAGCTTGACATCGAGACCGTGCTGCAGATGGCATTGGAGCTGTGGCGCGTCGAGCAGGAAGGTCTCCGTGGCCGCAACCTCGCCGGGCGCATCCAGGAGATCACCGCACGCAACATCGCCGTGCTCGCCGGAAAGGAAGCCCAACACATCCCGCATCCGTCGCAGATGCCGTACTGGATCTTCCAGCACGCCATCCGCCACACCGCGCAGGGCCAAGCGCTCGACATGCTCATGCGCGCGCCCTCCGGCAAGAAGACCGGTCGCCCGTCTCCTCGCGCCCTGCCCGCGGCCGTAGCGATGCTCATGCTCACCGAGGACATCACCCCGCACTTCCGCCGCTGCTATCAGCAGCTCGCACTCGGACGGTTTGAGTCAACGCAGTGGGCGCAGGACTTCCCGGCCGACCACGGCGCCCGCGAGGAAAGCAGCACCTTTCAGACACTGATGGGCGTCTACAAGAACGCCCAGCCTTCCGAGGAAGACCCGACGAAATATGAGCCGGGCTACTGGAAGCAGCGCGGCATCATCGGCCGCGAAGTCCACGACTGGGCCGACATCTTCGGCCGGCTCAACCACTGGGCAGCTGTCGAGCTGCACCAGGCTGCCGGCATCCCCCTCACCGACCTGGCCGTCAGCATCGACGGCGCGGTCTTCGCCAGCTCCAAGGAACCGCGCAAGTCCGTCTCAGAGCTCGACGAGGACCTGCTCAACGGTCACATGACCTCCGCGACGCACGGCACCCATGACGAGCAGAACTGGATCCGCGGCCACAACATCGTCTCGCTGAACCTCATCCCCAGCGGAGTCGCTGAGAACTTCTCGCTGACCACCATGGCGGCAACCGAGACGAGTGTGGTTGGCGGGATGCTCGAGCGCAGCTTCCGCTACCACGACGAGCTCATGGCTGACCCGCCCGAAGGCATCAAGCCCGAGGACTTCACCATCCGCTACCTGGTCGGCGACAAGCACTTCAACACCAAGGCGATGTGTGGCTACCTCGTCTTCAACCAGGGGATCATCCCCGCCTTCCCCTGGAAGAAGGACATGGCCAAGCAGATGGAAACCCCGGACGGCAAGCCGACCTGGGCCGAAAACATGGGCGTGCCGTACTGCAGCTGCGGCGGCACCAAAAAGGACATGCGCCAGGAGGAGGTCAACTACTTCCCCGACGCCGCATACCGCGCAAAGCTCAGCGAGAAGCTCGTGGCGCAGGGTGACGCGCCGCTGCGCCCCGGCGATGACGTCCTCGAAGCCATCAAGAAGGTGAAAGGTGCCCGCAAGCCGGAGATCCGTTACGTCTGCCAGACCTGCGGCATCGGAGAGACGATGACCCTCACCCGCGACAACGTCCACATCAACACGGTCCTGCCGTACAAGAACGTGCACATGCCAAACGGCGGCAACCAGGACAAAGACCGCTACCTCATCCGCAAAGACCTCCTCGGGCAGCGCAACGCCAGCGAAACGCTCAACAGCGTGCTCAGACGCCGCGGCCTCGCCGCCAACGGCGCCCTCAAAGCCAAATGGGTCAGCAACCCCGAACGACTGCGGTTCCTCACCTACGGCCGGCTCTGGGCCACCACCATGCGCAAGCTCGTCTGGTTCACCGGCGCGCTGCAGAACTCGTACCTCGAAGCCGAAGAGCTCGGACTGCTGCGGCCGTCGAGCCCCGAGGAACGCGAGGTGCTCTATCGGATGCACCAGGCCAAGCGCGAGCAGGAGCTTCGCGCTCGCCAGGCTGGCGACGCTGGGAGCGGGTCGGGCGAAGAGCCGGAGTCGCAGGCGGCTTGATCGCACCGCAGCGCCTGCTACCGAGATGTGCCGAAGAGCTTCGTTACACGCGCGAGGCCGCCTCTAGGCACATCGCCAACCGCGCAGTACGTTCACATGTGGAGACCGAGCTGCAGCGTCTCGCGCGCGAGATCTACATCGTCATCGCCGCATGGGCCGGCGCAACAGTCGAGCAGCGGTCCAGTTGGCTCGCCCACTTCGAGCTTCAGTTGAGTGCCCTCGATCGAAGCTACGCAGCGATAGATCCGCGCGTCGTCGCAGCACAGTGCCGCGCGCTGAGCGAACGTCGGGACAGACTCCACCGCGCCAGCGCAGCCGCCGAACTGCTCGCCGACCTGCAAGGTCTCGCCGATCAGTGGGCGCCCGAGACGCCAGCCCCGGAAGACGTGATGCGTCACATCGTCACCCCCCAGGCCGACCAAGGCGGTCAGTCGGGTGACAAGACTTTCCACGACTCCGGCGCGACCCCCGTGGGGGAAACGTCATCGACTTTCCACCACTCCGACACAGATGCTCGCCGGCCCGGAAAGCGCCCGGGAAATGAGGGCGAACTTTCCACGACTCGGTAGGTCGCACTTTCCATGACGTACCAGATGGGCGCTGCTGGGCTCGAACCAGCGACCCCCACGTTGTAAGCGTGGTGCTCTAGCCAACTGAGCTAAGCGCCCGACGCGGGCGACTGTAGCGTTCGCGCATGGACACCCCGTACGCACGGATCAAGGCGGTCGACAACGGGACCGAGCGGGTGGATCCCGACGGCAGGCGCCACTGGGAGCCGCTGACCAAGCGCGGGTCCGCGCATCTCGAGCTCTACGCCGACCGGCTGGTCCACACGGGCCGCAACGCGCGGACGATCCCGCTCAAGGACGTGCGCTGGGTCGCGGTCGGCGGGAAGCACAACGGCCGGGCGATCTGGCCGAAGACCTTCGTGCTCGTCGGGTTCCGCGACACCGGCGCCGAGCGGATCGCCGGCTTCAAGGTCCTGCGCAGCAGGCACGCGGTCGCGTGGGTCGACGGGATCGCCAAGGCGGCGAGGATCGCCGGCGCCGCGCTCGTGGAGCGCCCTACGGGATGACGCGCTTGCCGATCGTCTGCGGCGGCACGCGGTGCCTGAGTCCGGCCGGTGCCTTGGGCAGCCCGAAGTCGTCGCCCCGCGCCGCCAGTGCGATCGCGTTGCGCTCCGCCACCGCCGCGATCGTCAGCGACGGGTTGACCCCGAGCGATGTCGGGATGATCGACGAGCCGAAGCAGTAGAGACCCTCGTAGCCGAACACCGCGCCGTTGGCGTCCACGACGCCGAGGTCGGCCGACTCGGCCATCCGGCAGCCGCCCAGCGGATGCGAGCAGTACGCGCCGGCGGTCTCGGTCAGCTTCATGAACCGCGCCAGCCCGCGCCGCTCGAGCACCTTCTTCATGGCCGCGTTCGCCGCCTCGCGCACCGCGATCGACTGCTCGGAGAGCTTGTAGGAGAACAGCCCGACGGTCACCGGCCCGTCGTTGGGCTTGGTGCTGTCGCCCGACGGCGGCACCGCGTAGAACGCGCCGTCGTTGGTCTCCTCGACCATCGCGAGCAACTCGATGTGGTTGTTCCACGTCGAGACCGAGTGCTTCTTCTGCAGCCCCCACCACGACGGGTCGCCCTCCGGCTTGCGGCCGTCGTCGTAGAGGAAGTTCGTCAGCGACGACAGGAAGATCTCCTGGAGCGTGAAGCGCGTGCCGTCGTAGCGGTGGTCGCGCCGTCCGACCCACCAGTCGTAGGACATCGTCGTGATCGGCTTGCCCTTGTAGAACTGGCCGTAGCCCGGCAGGCCGAGGACGCTGCGGATCTTCTTCGGGTCGTACTCGGCGGCCGCGATGTGGTCGCCGTTGGAGCCGACGTTCAGGCCGACCTGCGACGACAGCGACGGCAGGTCGTTCGCCGAGCGCATCAGGATCGGCGAGTCGCCCATCGCGCCGGTGGCGAGGATCACGACCTTCGCGTCGTAGTCGCCGCTCCCGGTGACGACCGTCCACCGGTACCCGCCGCCCGGGCCCGGCTTGACGTTCTGGACCTCGACGCCCGGCTTGACGACGACACCGAGCCCCTCGGCGGCGGCGAGATAGTTGGTGATCAGCGAGTTCTTCGCGCCGAAGATGCATCCGGTGTGGCACCACTTCGCGTTGACGCAGCGCTCCTCGCTGATGGCGAGCGGCACGCGGTCGCACGTGTGGCCGGACGCGGCGAGCGTCGCCGCCCAGAGCCCGCCGGACTTCGACACCTGGTCCCAGGTCGGCCGCTCGACCCGCAGGCCCTGCTCCACGCGCGCGTAGAACGGATTCAGGGTCCTGCGCGAGATCGGCGTCGGCCACATCCGCCGCTCGGGCCCGTCACCGGGCTTGCGGTCGCGCCGCTCGAACGTCTCGGACGGCGAGCGGATCGACGCGGCGAGGTACAGGTTCGACCCGCCGCCGACGGCGTTGGCGGTGACGACCTGCATGCCGTCGCCCTGCGTGAGGTTGTAGATCTTCGACAGGTTCGTGATCGCCATCGACTGCTTGAAGTCGGTGTGCCCGAGCCGCTGGCCGCGCTCGAGCATCACGATTGCCTTCGGATCCACGCCGGCGGCGTGGTAGAGCTCGGCGAGGCGCCAGGCGGCGATCGAACCGCCGAAGCCGGTGCCCGCGATCAGGACGTCGACCTGCTCGGCCATCAGGTGAGGTAACCCTTCCTGGTGCGCTCCTTGGCGAGCGGCTTGCCGTAGGAGAACCCCTGGTAGCCGTGCGGCGCGCGGCCCGGCAGGCCCATCACCCGGTAGCCGGACGCCTTCGCCGCCGTCTGCTCCTCGACGAGTGCGGCAGCGCAGAACGCGGTGAACGGCACGGCGGCCGCCGCCTCCCAGAGGAGCCGGTCGGGATTGTCGTAGGACAGGCCGGCCAGGCACACGGCGACGCGCCCGTCGAAGTCCAGCGACAGGAAGTCGCCGCCGTGCGGAAGCGATTCGGCGGACAGATGGGAGAGGAACGCGGGCGCGAGCGCGTCGAAGCCGGTCAGTGGGTGGTGGTAGAGGGCGAGCGCGTCGGTTTCGACGGCGCCGGGCAGCTTGTCGACGCCGGCGATCGCCCGCGGGTCGATGTCGTTGCCGAGATCGGTCCTGGTCGCCTTGCGGCCCGGGATCATCGTGTCGGCGAACGCCTGCAGCGTCGCGTCGGTGAGCGACAGGTCGGCGGCGAACGCCTCGGGCATGTCGAGGCCGTCCGCGAACGGCAGCGCACCCGCGATCGTGGCCGCGAGTCCCGTCCGTGCTGCTCGCGCGAGCAGGTTCCTCCTCGTCAGCACCGCACCGCGAATACTAAATTGGCGCGCATGCAGCGGGTTGCAGTCGCGACGGTGGTCGCCCTGCTGGTGGCGGCGGGAGCCGGCCCGGCGGGCAGCCAATCCGCGCCGCCGTCGCCGTGGGACGGGGTCAACCCGTTCGCCTGCGACCTCCAGGACGCGGGCATGACCGCGCAGGTCAAGGACCCCGACGCCGACCCGTTCTGCATCGAGTTCGACAAGCGCCACCAGAACGTCACGGAGCTCGGCGTCGTCGAGTTCCTCGCCAACGAGCCCGCGCGTGTCGCGCTCGCCGTGCCGAAGTGCTTCTACTTCCAGTCCGACCACTGGCGCGGGTCGGTCGTCCAGGACGACGGCTCGACGAAGACCTATGAGTGGGACGGCCACTACTTCTTCGACAAGGCGACCGGTGACGGCGGCGTCTGGGTGACGAACTTCAACGTCAACGGCCAGACCTACGACCCGAGCCAGCTGCCCGGCATGCCCGCCGAGTACGCGCGCCACTTCGGCCCGGGGACCGGCGGGATGATCACCCACGACCAGGTCGAGTCCGATCCGTCGTGCGTGGCGAAGGCGAAGCTGAAGTCGCCCTACGCGCCGCCGCCCGCTGGTGACTCCCCGGCCCGCTGCCGGGCCCCGCGCGGCGACGTCGGCGCGGGCCACCTCGGGCCGGTGACGCTCGGCATGGCCGAGTCGAAGGTCTGGGCGGAGATGGGCACGCCGCTGCGCGTCAAGCGCGGCTATTTGCGCTTCTGCCTGCAGGACGGCCGCAAGTTCGAGGTCGGGGTCGACGGCGACCGCAGTGGGGTGGAGGGCGGCCCCGGCGACGACCCGGCGCTGTTCCTGCTCACCACCCACGAGAAGCTCAGGGCTCGCGGCGTCGGCCGCGGCGCGACGAGCGGCGCGCTGCGCAAGGCGTTCCCGAAGGCGCGCAAGTGGTTCACGCTCGGCCACACCGCCTACCTGCGCCTCGGCCCGGCCGGCCTGCTCGCCGGCGTCAAGGACGGCCGCATCCGCAACCTCGCGGTCTACGACAGGAAGGCCGTTCGCGGCGCGAACGCCGTCAAGGACTGGCTGCGCCGCAGCGCCTGACTAGGCGGCGCGCACGGTCATCGGCATCCCGTCCTTCGGCCCGATCGTGGGCATCTGCCGCACGGTGAGCCGGTAGTCCGAGGGCTGCTCGAGCCGGTACTCGGCGAGGATCCGCCTGGCGATCAGCCGGATCTCCTGCTGGCCGAAGCGCATCCCGATGCACGTGCGTGAGCCGCCGCCGAACGGGACGTAGGCGCCCTTCGGCTGCCTGGACGCCTCGCCGCCCTCGGCGAACCGCTCGGGCCGGAAGGCGAACGGCTCGTCCCACACGTCGGGCAGGTGGTGGCTCACCCACGACGAGTAGTTGACGAACGCCCCTGCCGGCACGGGCTGGCCTGCGAACTCGAAGTTCTCCAGCGCCTTGCGCGGCCCGATCCACGCCGGCGGGTAGCGGCGCAGTGTCTCGTCGAGGCAGAGCTCGAGGTCGGCCGGGTCGCCGGCCGCGCGGTCGGCCCACCCGGGGGCGCTCGCGAGCTCGTGGAAAAGAAACGCGACCGTCGACGTCGTCGTGTCGTGGCCGGCGAAGAGCAGCGTCATGACCTCGTCGCGGATGTGCTGGTCGCTCAGCGTGTTGCCGTCGTCATCGGACGCGTCGAGCAGCAGCGACAGGATGTCCTCGCCGCGCTCCCCGCTGGACCGGCGCCGGGCGATCTCGTCGAAGATCAGGCGGTCGAGCTCGCGCCGCGCGCGCTGCATCTGGACCCACGGCGTGCGCGGGCCGCGGAGCACCTGGAGGATGTACGGCTTGCCCCAGAAGCCGAGCGCGAGCTCGAACTGCTCGGCCGCGTCCATGCGCGCGGCGGTGCCGCCGTCGGGGTCGACGCCGAACAGCGCGCGCATCGCGATCCGCAGCGCGAGGTGGCGCGTCCAGTCGTAGATGTCGACCTTCATCCCCGGCCGCCAGGCGTCGACCGCCTGGTCGACCTCGGCCTGCATCAGGTCGGTCAGCGCCGCGATGCGCTCGTGATGGAACGCCGGCAGCATGATCCGGCGCGAGCGCTTGTGGAAGTCGCCGTCGATGGTCAGCAGCCCGTCGCCGAGCAGCGGGATCATGTCGCCGAGGTGGCCCTCGCGCCACGAGAACTGGTTGAAGTGCGAGACCAGCATGTAGTGGTTGGCCTCGGGGCCCAGCATGAACACGACCTTGCCGTGGAACAGGCGCAGCGTGAACACCGGCCCATGGCGCTCGTAGGCGTCGAGCAGCAGGTGCAGCGGATCGAGCAGCGCCTGCTTGGTGCGCGCTCCGCTGAAGCTCGTGTCGCCGCGCGGGAAGGGGACGGTGACGCGGCGCTCCTCGCGCCAGTCGCGCGCGAGGCGGAGCAGCGGGTTGGTGGAGACGGGCTCCGGCCCGGCGAGGGACATGCCTGAAGGTTAAAGACCGGCGGCCGCCTCGTGCATGGCGGCCGCCGGTTGTCTCCCTGCGGGGGACGTCCTCCGGGATGGGTCCTACGAGGACGGCTTCGCGTTGTCCTCGGAGTTGCTCTGCGTCTGGTCCTCGGACTTGGCGTTGTCCGGCTTGGCCTTGCGCACGACCTTCTCGCACGACCCGTTCGGGTTGTCGGCCGTCGCATCGGCGATCACGTCGTAGATGTCGAGGTAGGCCCTGTCGTTGCCCGGGCCACAGTCGATCGTGTCGACCTCGCCGTCACGGGTGCGGAAGACGTCGTCGCCCTCCTCGCCGTGGAGCGCGTCGCCGGTCGTGTCGCCCGCGCCGGTGACGTCCTTCTGCGACAGCGCCCAGAGGCGGTCGTCGCCCGGGCCGCCCCAGCTCGTGTCGACGCCCTGGTTGGCGAAGATCACATCGTCGCCGGCCCCGCCGTACTGGGTGTCGTCGCCGGCGCCGCCCGACATGAGGTCGCGGCCGTCGTTGCCCGCGCTCATGTCGTTGCCGTCGCCGCCGTGCAGGCGGTCGCGGCCGTCGCCGCCGGTGATGTTGTCGTCGCCGGGGCCCGCGAAGATGCGGTCGCGGCTGACGCGGTCACCCGCGCCTGGCACGTCGCCCACGAGGGTGTCGTTGCCCGCGTTGCCGACGATCAGGTCGCCGCCCTGCAGGCCCTTGATCGTGTCGTCGCCCGCGCCGCCGAACAGGCGGTCACGGCCGAGCTCGCCGAGGATGACGTCGTTGCCGGCGCCGCCGCCGACGACGTCGTTGCCGTCGCCACCGGACACGGTGTCGTTGTCGTTGCCCGCGAACGCGCGGTCGTTGCCCGCGCCGAGGTTGATGACGTCGTCGCCACCGCGGGCGAGGACCCGGTCGTTGCCGGCCTTCGCGTCGATGACGTCCGCATCACGGCTGCCGTTCAGGCGGTCGTTGCCGTCGGTGCCGGTGATGGTCGCCGCCGTGGCGATCGCGGCGGTGGCCGCGAGGCCGGCGAGGGCCGTCATCACCGCGGCCGGTGCTCTCCCTGGAACCTTCATGTCGTACTGCGCCTCCTGTCGTACCCAGTGGGGTCGGGTGCCGTTTCCGGCCACTCAAACCCACCCGGGTCGCTGGAGTTGCGCGTCGAGGTTGCTTTACTGTCTGCCCACGCCCACGGGGGGCGTAGCTCAGTTGGTTAGAGCGCCGGCCTGTCACGCCGGAGGTCGCGGGTTCGAGTCCCGTCGCTCCCGTCCCTTGGAGACCCTGCAATCGCAGGGTCTTCGTCGTTGTCGGCTAGTCGCCCTGCTCGACCACCGGGGTCGCGGCGGACGTGCTCGGCGCACTCCGTCCCTGCCCGTTGACCGCGATCACGCGGACGCGCAGGCGGAACCCGACGTCCTTGAACCGCAGGGTGTAGCGCGGTCCCCGGCCGCCAGGGATGGGCCGGCAGTCGCGGCCGTCGGTGTCGCAGCGCAGCCACCGGTGGACGTAGGCGGTGGGCGACTTGGTCCAGCTCCCGTTCAGGGCGATCATGACCTCGCCCTTCCAGGTGATCCTCGGCGCCTTGCGCAGGGTCGGGAACTCGGTCTCGAAGGCGCCGACGTCACAGAGCCCGACGCGCCTCGTGCCGCGCTGATCGCCTTCGGGGAGGCAGTCTCCTCCCGGGATCACATCGATGGCGGGGCTGCCAGGCCGCGGCGCGATCGTCTTCGTCGGGCCGCCGTTGTCCCGCAGTGGGCCGAGACGGGGATCCGGATCCGGCCTCCTCGGCCCGGTGAACACGAGGCAGGTGCCGCCGAAGATGATGTTGTCGGCTTCCGAGGACACCGAGGTGTCGGGGTTCCGGGCGCAGCCCGCCTCGCCCCGGGCCCGGTTGTAGGCCAGGATGCTGGCCCGCAGCACGACCTGGGTGTTCGGGTAGAGGACGCCGAGTGCGCCACCGGGAGCATCGGTGGAGGTGTTGCGCGCGATGGTGACGTTGATCAGCCGCGCGTTCACGTCCCCGAACAGCACGCCGCCTCCGCCGTTGCGCCGGTCCTTGCCCGTGGGAACGTTGGTCCAGTTGCCCGCGATCGTGGTGTTCGTGTAGGTCGACTTGTTCAGGCTGAAGTCCAGGATGCCGCCGCCACCGCTGTCGCGGCTGGCCGTGCCGGCGAGGTTGGCCCTGTTGCCGCTGATCGTGCTCCCGTCGATCGTCAGCCCGTCGCTGGTGGTGCCGAGGATCCCGCCCCCGCCGTCACGCTCCGACGCGTCCGCGACGTTCGCGACGTTGTCCGCGATCGTGCTCCGGAAGATGTCCAGGGGGCCGACCTGGATCAGGATCCCGCCGCCACCGCTGCCGGTGCCGCGGTTCTCGAACGCGTTCACGGTGTTGCCGGTGACCGTCGATTCGACGAGCTCCACTCCGCGGCCGGCGTCGTTGAAGATCGCGCCGCCGCCGTTGTAGCCGGCACCGTTGGCGTTGGAGGTGACGGAGTTCCCGCGCAACGTCGTCCGGGTGAGCGTCAGGTGGCCGCAGGTGTTGAAGATCGCGCCGCCGCCGCTGGTGGCGGACGTGTTCGAGTTCGTCGTGCTGATGTTGCCCTGGAGGACGCTGTCGGTGATCGATGTCGCGTCCGCGACGTCGGGCCCGCAGTTCCAGATGGCCCCGCCGCCATTGAAGCCTCCGGCGTTCGAGTTCGCCGTGACCGAGTTGCCGGAAAGCGTCGAGTTGTCGATCGTGAGCCTTCCGGCATTGCCGAAGATCGCGCCGCCACCGTGGTGGATGTCCGAGTCATCGCTGATCGTGACGCTGTTGTTGTTGAGCGCGACGTTGTGGAGCGCCAGGTTGCCGCCGTGGGTGAGGATCGCGCCGCCGTCACCGCCGACCACGCTGCCGTTGGTGAGCTTGATGTTCTCCAGCGTCACGATGCCGTCGGAGGGGATCTCGCTGGTGAGCTCGAAGATCCGGCTCCGCGATTCGGCGTCGACGATGGTGGTCAGCGGGTCGGCGCCCCTGATCGTGATCGCCCTTCTGATCACGATCTCGCCGAGGGTGAGGACGTAGCGGTTCGTGCTGCCGGGGACCGCCACGGTGTCGCCCGGCGCGGCGGCCGAGACGGCGTCGCGCAGGGTGCAGGCAGCGGGGGTGCACGAACCCGTGCTGGCGTCGGCGGTGGTCGTGACGGTGAGCGTGGCCGCCTGGACCGGCGCGGCGAGGATGGCGAAACCGGCGAGGGTCAGTGCGGTGGCCAGGACTCGTGACATCCGTTGCTCCTGCTGGACCGCGCTGGAGGGACGTGCGGCCGATCGTCCCACCCTCCGAGAACCGGTGTCAACCGCAAGTACGGGCGTTCTTCGGCGTTTCAGCGACAGAACCGTGGGACGGATCGCTGGGGTAACGGGTGGGGTGCTGGCACTGGCGCTGACGGCGCCGCTCGCCGCTGCCTCCACGGACGCTCCGCTGCTCGACCGCGCGAAGAACCGGGCGCCGATGGTCGCGTTCTGCGAGGGCCCCAACGGCGACCAGCCGCGGCCCGACGACACGCCGCTGCCGGTCGACCCGCGCCGGCTCGTCAACGACTACCTCAACAAGCCCGGCTACGCCGCGTTCTTCAACGCCTCGTGGATCGACGTCCACAAGGCCGCCGGGTTCCGCGCCGCGCCGAAGCAGTACCCGACCACCTGCGGCGAGTTCCGCCAGGACGCGAGCGAGGGCAAGCAGTTCCTCTACTCGCGCAACATGTTCTTCCTGCTCGGCAACGCCTCGGCGTACGAGAACCTCTGGAAGGTCTGGGGTCTGGATGCGAAGCCTGCGGACTTCGAGCAGGAGGTCATCGACCGCTACGGCTTCAGCGAGGCGCCGTTCCGCAACCCGTACCCGAAGGCCGGTGAGGACCCGGCGGCGACCAACGGCGGAACCGGGCAGCTGCCGCTCGGCCTCGTGCAGGGCGTCGACGAGACGAGCGGCCAGTACAAGGGCCAGATCACCATCAGCTGCGGCGCCTGCCACGACTCGATCCTCGGCACCAAGGAGGACGGCCTCGGCTGGTACCCCGGCCGCGGCAGCGACAAGTTCGACGCCTCGCTGTTCGGCTCGGAGCTCTCGCAGGCAGGCTCGGACGGCTCGAGCATGGCGGGGGCGGCCGCGTTCGCGGCGATCCCGTTCCCGTTCTCGGCGGGCCGCGGCCTGAGCGACGCGTTCGGCCTCATCGACGTGCTCGGCGCGACGTTCGACATGGAGACGCTCGACCCGTCGCCCGGCGCCGAGGTCTTCCCGGGCCACGGCTCGGCGGGTCAGGTGCAGACGCCGAACTGGTGGAACGCGAGCCACCGCTCGCGCATGTTCCTCCAGGGCGAGCTCTCGCGCGACAACACCCGCGTATCGATGGCGCTCGCCGTCGCCAACCTCGACCGCCCGGGGTCGGCGACCAAGGCGATGGAGCCGAAGTTCGACCAGGTCAAGGTCTTCCTCGACTCGCTGTCGCCGCCGCGGTACCCGAAGCCGATCGACGAGAAGCTCGCCGAGGAGGGCGCGGTCCTCTTCCACGAGAAGAACCTGTGGGCCGACGGCCACAACGCCGACATTCCGCAGGAGCAGGGCGGCAACGGCTCCTGCTCCTCGTGTCACGGGGTCTACGCGCCGCGCTACGCCAACGATCCGGACTACCTGCCCGACCCGCGGCTGAAGGGCATCGAGGCGAACATCGTCCCGATCAACACGATCCTCACCGATCCCGCGCGCACGAACCTCGCCTCCGAGCCGTTCCGCAAGGCGTGGAACACGTCGTGGTGGGGCTACGACGACCTCAACCCCGAGTGGACACCTGAGGGCCAGGGCCAGCGCGGCACCACCCTCCAGCGTGCGCTCAATGACTACAGCCCGGCGGACTCGCGTCTCTCGGGGCCCAACAAGTGGACGCACGAGCCCACCGGCTACGAGGCGCCGCCGCTCTACGGCGCGTGGGCCTCGGCGCCGTACCTGCACAACGGCAGCGTCCCGACGATCCGCGACCTGCTGCGGCCGAGCGAGCGCCCGGCCGTGTGGCGCCGGCCGCTGACCAAGCCCGCCGCCAGCGGCATCGTGCAGGGCCTCGACGCGAGCTTCGCCGGCTATGACTTCTCCAAGCTCGGCTACCGGTACGAGAAGGTCCCGTGCAACGATCAGGGCGTCGACGTTCCGGTCGTGCCGTGCTCGCCGAAGGCCTCGCCGCTGAGCGTCGTGCAGGGCACGATCGGCAAGTACCTTGGCTCGAGCCTCTGGCTCGCCTACCAGTCGGCGCCGCCGATGGACGAGAACGACCGCCAGCGGCGGATGATCTACAACTCGAACGAGTACTCGCTCGGCAACGGCGGGCACGTCTTCGCGCGGTCGCTCAGCGACCACGAGGTCGACGCGATCCTCGAGTACCTCAAGACGCTCTGATCCTCAGTCTTGCCCTCGACGCGGTCGCCCGGCCGACGTCGATGCTCGTGACGGTCTTCTGGGTCGCGATGAGATCGCGATCGGCGAGCTGCTTGCGCGCCGCCTTGGTGAGCAGCGGGGACACCGAGACGGTCTTGCCGCCCTGGACCGACACGTTGCGCCGGGCGATCGTCTGGGTCTTGCGGCCGAGCTTCGCCGTGAGCGTGAGCGTGCCTCGGCAGACCGACCCCGTTGCCGCGACGCACCGGAGCCTGACCCTGACGCGGCCGTCGCTCTCCTTCGCGCTCCTGGTCAGCGGCAGCAGCGCCGGTGCCCGCGCGGCGGTCAGCGTGAACGCGGTCGTGGCGGGCACCTGACCGGTCAACGCGACGGTCGCGACGGTCGCGATCCTCGCCTGCTTGCGGGCGGCCTTCTGACCCGTCGCGTTGAGCAGGACCGCCACGGTGCCCGTCTGTCCCGCGGCGAGCGAGACCGCGCCGCTTCCGATCGTGGTGCCGGCCGCGACCAGCGAGAGCGTGCCGGCGCACGCAGCGCCCGAGCAGGTTGCCGGCACCGCGACGACGCCCGCGGTGGAGATCGCTGCGCCGGTCGCGGCGATCGCGAGCGAGGCCGGGGTGGAGCTGGGCGTGGTCGTGGTGGTGGTCGTCGACGGTGTCGTCTCCGTCGGCGGCGCGGCGACGATGACCGCGTTGCTCTGCGCCGTCGTCGTGCCGGCCCAGTTGGTCGCGGTCCGCAGGCAGCGGTACTCGCCGGCCGCGGTCGGCGAGTAGGTGGTGGCGTTCGCGTCCGCGATCGGGCTGCCGTCCTTCGTCCAGCCCCCGAATGCCGTGGTCTTGGCCATCCGGTAGACGAGCAGGTTCACCGCGTCCGCTGCCCAGGTCGCATCACCGCAGGTCAGCTCGGAGCCGATCGCGGCGGTGCCGGTGAGCTGCGGAGCCGCCGAGGCCTCGGGCTTGCGGAGGATCACCGACGATTCGGCCGACGTCGTCCAGGCGTCACCCGTCGGGAGATGGGCGCCGGCGCCGGTGCCGTCGAGGTTCGCGTAGTCGATCGTCGCGAGGTTGGTGTTGGTCGGCGTCGCGAAGTAGATCCGGCCCGCCGCCTTGTCGACGACGAGCCCGCGAAGCCCGCCGCCGGCCAGCGGGCTGATGTCGAAGTAGTTGCCCGACACGGCGGTGGCCGGCGGCGCTCCGGTGAGATCGGCATACCGCACCCGGCGCGCCGGATCGTCGGGCGACCACCCGCTGCTGACGCTCGTCAGGCCAGCGCTGTTGGCCCAGTAGAGGCGGTTGACCACCGGGTCGACGGCGACGGTGAGCGGCGCGTTCGTCCCGAGCTGATTCCCGCTCAGGCCGTAGCTGCCGGAGATGGTGAACTTGCTCAACGTGTTGGAGGGGTTCGTCAGCGGTGCGAAGTCGATGCTGCTTCTCGGTCCGCTGACGGTCTGGCCGCTGGTCGAGTCCGTCCAGTAGACGAGGCTGTTGGTGAGATCGAGGACGAGGCCGCGCGGCGAGCCGACCTGCGAGCCGGTCACGACCGCCGTCTGCGTGGGAGACACGCTGTCGAGGCTCGCGTAGTAGATCCCGGTGTTGGACCCCGCCGGGTTGGTCGCCTGCGACCAGTAGATCCGCCGCGTGCCCTGGTCGATCACCAGCCCGCGGACGAACCCGTTGGGCAGGGTGTAGAAGGCCCGGCGATCGGTCCCGTCGAGCTTCGCGGAGTAGATCTGCGCACTGAGCGCCCAGTAGACGCGCTCGCCGATGACGTCGATGGCCAGGCCGAGCGGGATGTCCTTGAACTCGGTACCCGTCAGCAGGTTCGCGCCGCCGGTGCCGTCGAGTCCGGCATGGCTCAGCGAGCCGCTCTGGTTGACGCCGGTGAGTTTGCCGCTCAGCCAGTAGATGGCTTCGCCCGGGGCATCGACCCGGATGTCGAAGCTGTCGCTGTCGGTCTTCGTGCCACCGGTGCCGGTGTTGCCGAGATCACTGCTGGTGACGGCGACCGTCGCGGTCCCCGTGTAGCCCGACGCCGGCGTGAAGGTCAGACTCTCGCCGGCGCTCGACCCGAGCGTCGCATTGAGGTTGCCGCGGCCGCCGTGCAGCGTCAGCGTGTTCGAGCCGTTGGCGCCAGCCGTGACCGTCACGTCGTTGATGAGGTGGGCGACGGTGAGCACGCCGTGGGTCGCCGTCAGCGTGACATCCATCTGGAGGCTGTTGCCGTCGACGTCCTCGACCGACACGGCGTTGGAGTTGGCGGCCGAGAGGACAACCGGGACGTCCTTGTAGGTGCCGATGCCCGCGGACACGCTGTTGACGGGCGCATCGTTGAGGGCGTTGATCGCGACGGTGATGATGTCGGTGTCGCTTGCCCCGTGCGTGTCGGCGCTGGTGATCGTCATCGTCGCCGTGCCCGAGAGGCCGTCGAAGTTGCCGTCGGGCGTGAACTGGACGCCCTGCAATGCGGCGTTGATGTTGGCGATCGTCCCGCCGAAGCTCACGTGGCCGCTGTTGTTGCCGGTGAGGCCCGTGATCCCCGAGGTGTTGGTGAGCTTGACCTTGCCGAAGTTGCCGTCGACCGTGACCTGCTGCAGGCTCGTGTCGTCGGCGTCGCTGACCGAGATCGCGTTGCCGTTGGCGGTCGAGAACGTGACCGAGGTGTCCTCGTCGATCGTCTGCGTGCCGGGCACCGTGTTGACCGGCGTGGCGTTGACGTTGATCGTCACCGACCCGGGCGCGCTCTGCTGGCCCCCGGTGCCGTTGTGGCCGAGGTCGTCGGCGCCCATGAGCAGCGTCTCGGTCCCGTGGAAGCTGCCGGGCGAGTAGGTGAGCCCGTCGAGCGCCGCGTTGATCGCGGAGAGCGAGCCCACGATCTGCATCTCGCCGGTGTTGTCCGCACCGACGTTGAACGTCAGCCCGCCGTTCGACGCGAGGGACAGCGTGCCGTCGTCCACGTGCATGGTGAACGCGACGTCGTCGCTCCCGGCGTCCGGATCCGCGACGGAGATCTGGTTGCCGTTCGCGCTCGAGAACACCAGCACGGAGTTCTGATTGGCGGCCTGCGCGGTGCCCGGGGCGGTGATGACCGGCGGCTGGTTGGCGTCGGCGAGCGCCGCGGCGGGGAGCGCCAGGCAGGCGGCGGCAAGCGCCCAGAGCAGCACAGGACGGTGGGACACCACCGGATCCTCCCATGCGGCCCGGTAGGAAACCTGAGGGTTTCCTGGGACCAAAGGATGTGACAACTCCGGCGCTCGGACGTTCTCAGGTCATGGCACCCCCTGGCCGATAGGAGTCATAGCCGCCGCGGACGCTGGTCCGCTTCGCCTGCCTGTCCCCCGTCATGTTCCCGGTCCCCCGCACCCGTGCAGTTGGGCGCCTCGTCGCGCTGGCCGCGGCATGCCTGCTCACGGTGGCGGCCACGACCGACGCACGGCGGGTCAACGGGACGATCCTGCCGAACCACATCCGCGGGACGCAGGGCGACGACCTGATCCACTCCGGCGGCGGGCCGGACACCGTCCTCGGCCTCGCCGGCGACGACACGATCTTCGGCGAGACCGCCGGCGACACGCTGTCGGGCGGCGACGGCAACGACGTCCTCGACGGCGGGACCGGCGGCGACGGCGTCCAGGGCGGCGACGGCGACGACACGCTGGTCGGCGGCGACGGCGTGGACAGGCTCAGCGGCGGCAACGGCGACGACGTGCTGACCGGGGACGCCGCGCCGGACGAGCTCGACGGCGGCGACGGCAACGACGTCCTCCACGGCATGTCGGGCATCGACCGCCTCGTGGGCGGGGCCGGTGACGACCAGCTCTACGCCGACTCCGGCCGCGACGAGATGGACGCCGGGCCCGGCGACGACCAGGTGTTCGTCAACTGGGGCGGCGGCAACGGGCCGACCGACTGCGGCCCCGGCACGGACACGCTCTACGTGAACCCGCTGACCATGCCCGGCGGCCGCACGAACGCGGCATCGCTCACCGACGGCCGCATCAGGGGCTGCGAGATCGTCATCGAGCAGGCGCCGCTGATCGATCCCCTCAAGGGCCTCCTCTACATGGCGACCGACGCGGGCGGCACCCACACGGGCACCGACCGCAACGACACCCTCCTCGGCAGCCACGGCCCCGACCACCTGATCGGCGGCGCGGGGGACGACCTGATCTGGGCCAAGCACCAGATCGAGGGCGGCGACGCAGGCGTCAACATCCTCGACGGCGGTCTCGGCGACGACCGGATCTTCGGCGGCCCCGGCCGCAACCTCATCTACGGCGGCGCGGGTGACGACCGGCTGCAGGGCGGACTCGGCAAGAACACGATCGATGGCGGGCCAGGCGACGACACGCTGCGCCTGCGCGGCGACGGGACCAGAGACTCGACGATCCGTGGCGGCGCGGGCAACGACGTCATCCACTCCATGGGCCGCAGCACCGACCGCATCCAGTGCGGACCGGGACACGACGTCGTCTACCAGTACGGCGACCACGTGGCGCGCGACTGCGAGGTCGTGAAGGACACCGAATGAGGCGCCGGGCGCTCCTCCTCTCCGTGCTCGCCGCAGGCCTCGCGCTCGCCGCGCCCGCCAGCGCGTCCGTCTACGGCGACGGCATCCGCACGACGCCCGGCATCGCCGGCTACTGGTCGCTCGACGAGGCGACCGCTCCGATCGCCGACGCCGTCAACAGCCGCACCGCCACGCCGAGCTTCGGCTACGCGCTCGGCCGCCCACCGGGCATCGACGCGGGTGGGACGTCGATGACGCTGAGCGGCACCGCGGCCGCGAGCTTCGGCGGCAACTACAACCTCTCGGCCGACCGCACGATCGAGGCCTGGATCGCCCCGAGCACCACCTCGGGCGACCGCTACATCGTCAGCAAGGGCACGACCACCGCCGGCTACCACCTCTACCTCGCCAGCGGCGGCGTCCCGACGTTCCAGGTCAACGGCTCGCGCGCCACCGCGCCCGCACTGGCGGCCGGTGGCTGGCACCATCTCGTCGCGACGCTCACCGGCCGCGCGATGGCGCTCTACGTGGACGGTCGCCCCGCCGGCAACGGCACGGTCTCCAACACGCCGGCGACGAGCAGCCAGACGTTCTGGCTCGGCCGGCTCTCGCGCAGCTCCTCGGGCTACTTCCAGGGCGGTCTCGACGAGATCGCGGTGTACTCGCGCGCGCTGGACGCCGCCACGGTCGCCGCGCACTTCGCCGCCGGCGCCGACGTCACCCCGCCGCAGATCCTCTTCACCGCCCAGCCGGCCCCGACGTCGGCGGCCCCCGACGGCACCTTCGCCTTCACGGGCTCGAAGGGCGGCGTGACGTTCACGTGCTCTCTGGACGACGGCGCCGCCTCGGCCTGTGCGGGCACGTACAGCTACGACCTGCTGCGCGACGGAACGCACACGCTGCTCGTCACGGCGACCGATCGCTGGGGCACGACCTCGGCCACCACGGTCAGCTGGCAGATCGCGCTGCCGGCCGGGGAGCTCGCGCCGCCGAACACCCTGCTCGACACGTCGCCACCGGCGGTGACCAACGCGCGGACCGCGCAGCTGGCCTTCACCGGCTCCAAGACGCCGCTGACCTGGACGTGCCGCCTGGACGGCGGCGCCTGGTCGCCCTGCTTGGGCAGCGTCAGCTACAGCAACCTGGCCGAGGGCGTCCACACCGCCGAGGTGCGGGCGACCGACCGCTGGGGCACGGTCGAGGAGGTCCCCGCCGCGGCGACGTGGCGTGTGGACCTCACGGCGCCCGACACGTTCGGCCTCGTGGCGCTGCCCACCACCACGGCGGCGAGCGCGGCCGCCGTCGGCTCCGAGGACGGCGCACGGTTCCAGTGCCGCTCCGCCAGCGGCGCCTGGACCGACTGCGCCGCGGCGTTCGCGCTGCCCGGCGTGACGACGGCCACGACGATGCCCGTCCGCGCCGTCGACACCGCCGGCAACGCCGACGGCTCGCCCGCGAACCTGCCCGTCACCCCGTCGCCCGCCGACGACCCCGACGCGATCACCACGAGCTTCGCCGTGGTCGGGGCCCGATCGACGTCGGGCCTGCAGTGCACGCTCGACGACAGGCCGGCCGCCGCGTGCCCGTCGCCGCTGACCTTCTCCGGCCTCTCGTTCGGCACCCACCGCCTGAAGGTCGTCGACCCGAGCCTCGGGGGCGTTGAGTTCCCGACGATCACGTGGACGATCGCGACCCCCGCGGCGGCGGAGCTCACCGCGCCGGTGACCGCGCTGACGAAGACCCCGGCCGCGATCACCAACGCCACGACGGCGGCGTTCGCCTTCGCCTCGTCGAAGGCGAAGTCGCGCTTCGCCTGCCGTCTCGACGGCGGGGCGTGGACGCTGTGCCTCGCCGGCACGGTCACCTACGCGAACCTCAAGGAGGGCGAGCACACCGTCGAGGTCCGCGCGACCGACCGCTACGGCGTCCAGGGCGAGGCCAGCGCCTTCCACTGGACGATCGACATCACGCCGCCGCGGACGTTCCTGCTCGTCCAGCAGCCCACCGCCGCCCGCGCCGGGCAGGCCGTCGCCGGCTCCGAGCCGGGCGCCACGTTCGAGTGCCGCTCGGCCAACGGCAACTGGGCGAGCTGCCCGTCCACCTTCTCGCTGCCCGACCTCGGGTCCAGCTACGGCCTCTACGTGCGCGCCACCGACGTCGCGGGCAACGTGCAGAGCGGGGAGGCGTCGGTGGTCGTCACGCCGCCACCGTCGCGCAGCCTCAGCTTCCTCGGCGAGCCTGCGACGTTCGCCGTCGGCTGGTGGCGCCAGGCCACCGAGCTGCGCTGCAGTCTCGACGGCGCGGCGCCGGCCGCATGCCCGGCACCGCTGGCCTACGCCGGCCTGGGCTACGGCAGGCACAGCCTCACGATCTCCGACCCGAACACGAGCGGCATCGCCTTCCCGGCCATCGCGTTCGACAACCCGCTGCCCAAGCCGATGGTCGCGGGCAGCCAGTTCCCGGCGGTCCTCCAGCTCGGCTCGAAGGCGCGGCAGGCGAGCCTGTCGGTGACGCGGCTGCCGCGGTTGCTGTTCCAGAGCAACGGTCCCGGCCGGGCCAGGATCACGCTCACCCGCGGCAAGCGCACGATCCGCCGCTGGAGCGCGAAGGTGGTCCAGGGGTCCAACGTCGTCACGCTCCCGCGCCCCGCCTGGCGGCTGCTGCGCCCCGGCCGCTATCAGCTGAAGGTGGTCGTCACCAACGCCAGCGGGGCCTCGGCGCCGCTGAATCTGCGCTTCGACGCGGTCCGCACCACCCGCCGATAGCACCTGACGCATGCATGGAATGGGCGTCCTAGTGGGAAAGCCCATGCGCGTGACCCCAATTGCCGACAAGGTCTCCGACGTCGTGTTGGCGCTGGCTCCGGACACCAATGCGCCGCGCCGGGCCCGCCGCGCGCTGCACGAGGCACGGCTGCCCGAGGATCTCGAGCACACCGTCGACCTCCTGGCGACCGAGGTCGTCGCCAACTCCGTCCGCCACGCGGAATTCGGCGACAACCAGCAGATCGTCTTCGCGGCCCGCTTCGTCTCGGACTTCATCCGCGTCGAGGTCGCCGATCCCGGCCCCGGGTTCGACCCGGAGGAGGCCGCCGCCGGCCGCGGGTTCGGCCTGCGGATGGTCGGGAAGCTCGCCTCGCGCTGGGGCGTGGAGGCGACGCCCGAGGGCTCACGCGTCTGGTTCGAGCTCGACCGCCGCTCCAAGCGGCGCTTCGAGCGTTAGCTAGAGGTCGCCCAGCGCCTCGTCGGCCGCGCGCGTGCCGGAGCGCAGCGCGCCGTCCATGTAGCCGTTCCAGTAGGTCGCGGTCTCCGCCCCGGCCCACTTGATGCGGCCGACCGGGGCGCGGATCGCCTCGCCGTAGTCGACGAGCACGCCCGGCCCGGTGAAGCCCACGTAGCAGCCGCGGGTCCAGCCCTCGGCCGACCAGTCCTTCTCGATGTAGGCCCTCGGCTTGAGCGCCTCGTCGCCGAAGTAGGTCGCGAAGTTCTTCAGCACCGCGGCCTTGCGCTCCGCCTTGCTCTTCTTCGCCCACACGCGCGCGAAGTGGCCCTCGATGAAGCCGAGCATCACGCCGGGCGAGCCGTCGGGCGGCGAGTTGTCGAACGTCACGCGCACGGGCTCGGCGTCGGAGACGATCTGGCCGGCGAGGCCCTTGTCGCGCCAGAACGGCTTGTCGTAGATCGCCTCGCACTTGATCGCGTTGCCCTGCGGGAAGCGCTGGAGGAGCTGCGCGCGCTGTGCGGGCAGCAGCGGCTCGTAGTCGATGAACGCGGTGACCGCTGGCGGCCCGGTGACGATCACCTGCTTGCCGACGAAGCGGCCCCTGTCGGTGATGACGTCGACCGAGCCCTTGTGCTGGACGATCCGTCGCACGGGCGCGCTGAGCACGACGCGCCTGCCGAGCCGCTTGGCGAGCTTGATCGAGATCAGCTGCGAGCCGCCGACGAAGCGGCTCTCCTGCGCGCCGCCGGCGGTGTTGATCAGCCGCTGGAAGTCCGGCGCGGCCTTCCCGTCGGTCGCCGACGCGATGTAGAAGAGGACGTGCAGCAGCGAGACGTCGCGCGGCTCGGCGGCCCAGACCGCCTCGATGCCGACATCGAGCAGGAGCCGGCCGCTCGGCGTGGTCGTGTTGGCGAGCTTCCAGGTCTCGAACGTCTGCGAGTCCCACTCCTCCGCGTTGGGCGCCGCCCACGGCTTCTCGACGTCGAGCGTCGCCGCCATCTGGTTCATCTGGAGGATGGCCTTGAAGGCGTCGGCCACCCCGGTCGGGTCGGGCGGGATCGCGCCCGCCGGGCCGCCGGCCTCGTAGGGCGTGCCGACCCCGTTGCGGTAGTAGACGTAGTTGCCCTCGTTGTAGGTCTTGAACGTCTTGACCCCGAGTTCCTTGGCGAGCGCCAGCAGCTTGGTCTGCGTCGGGCCGACCCACTGGCCGCCGATCTCGATGATCTTCCCGCCGCCCAGCGAGTGGTTGAGCGTGCGGCCGCCGACGCGGTCGCGCGCCTCGACCACGAGCACCGACTTGCCCTTGGCGGCGATGTCGGTCGCGGCCTGCAGGCCCGACAGCCCGGCGCCGACAACGATCACGTCGGCGCGGCGCGTCTTCGCGGACCTGGCGGCGGCCGCGCCGGGTAGCGCGGCGGCGGCTCCGGCGGCCGCTCCCGAGCCGATCAGGGTTCGGCGGG
>JADMIO011319553.1_pt1 | contig 28878 bp, 24 predicted proteins | sample 8958161 | NCBI WGS metagenome assembly JADMIO01 (sample SAMN16585339, study PRJNA669376) | soil metagenome | isolation source: Crop rotation soil | place: USA: Cullars Rotation, Alabama | collected 2011 | reverse complement strand
CGGCGTGGGCGGCGGCGGCGGCGCGGGCGGCGGCGGCGCGGAGGTCACGAACGGATGCACCGAGATCTCGGCTACGGATATGACGGGCAAGCAGGCCATTAATATCGTCCAGGGCGCCGGCTTCAGCTACAGCCCGTCCTGCGTCAAGGTGAGCAAGGGGACCATGGTGACGTTCATGCTGAACTTCACCATCCATCCGCTCGTCGGCGGCACGGTGGTGGGCGTCACGAAGACGCCGGATCCGAATAGCCCGATCAAGAAGACGACCACGGGCACGTCGGTCACGTTCGCGATGCCGGACGCGGGGACGTACGGCTTCTATTGCGACGTCCACGCGCCCGCGATGGAAGGCGCGATCTACGTCGTTCCGTAGCGCCTTTCGCGAGCTCCGGCGGCGGGGTATACTCCGCCGATGCGACGGATTTCTATGCGCATTGGAGCTCGGCTCGTCCTCCTCGCCGCGATCGGCGCTCTCTCCCTGCCGGCGGCCTTCGCCGGCTGCACGGTGAAGACCTGCGAGAGCGATTGCCTCGACGAATACAACGACTGCCTGGATCGCGCGCCGCCGGGCGCCTCGAAGACCGATTGCGGGACCGCGTACGATACCTGTCTGCGGTATTGCTCGTCCGACGAGGGCCCCTAGCTACAGCGATAGCTGTCGCGGGGGTTTAGGGCGAAGCCCCATCATAAAAACGGGCTCATCACCCGACCGAGATCGCCTCAAAACGATGCGGTCCGGACGTCGGCGCACGTGGCGCCGTCGGGCAGGCGAACGCTGACGACCGTGCCCGCGCCCGAAGGCGAGAACACCGGGTTCTGCGAGTCGATGAACACGTACTGGCGGGGCTCGCAGTCCGCGTTGTCCGTCCTTGTGCACCCGATGACATGGTTATCGATGGCGGGCTTCCCGGCGATGACGGCCACGGTCGCCGAGCCCGTCAGCCGATCGCAGGTCTCGACCGTCCCCGCGGACGATCCCACGTTGCGAATCGCGATCTGAAACGACGCGGCCCTCCTCGTGCGCGTCAGGTTGACGGGCGGAAAGGAATAGCCCGGCTCGGCGGCCGCGAGGACCGTGATCCCGGGCTTCCCGTTCGAGCCGAGGGTTGAATTGACCCCGCCCGGGGCCGCCGGCCAGGGGTCGGTGAGCGGGCGCGTCATGGTCGCGCCGAGGAGGACGAGGACGTCCGAGAGCGAATAGGTGGCCCCGGTCATCGCCTCGGAGAGCGCGCCGTGGGCGGTGAACACCGGCAGGTCGCCGGCGTCGAAGAGCGAATCGGGGAAGCGGACGCCGTAGAGCTCGCCGCCGAAGATAGGCCTGCTCTTGTAGTCCGGCGACGTGATGCCGCAGACCTTGACCGCGTCGGTGAAGGACGTCCCCGTCTGCGCGCGGGTGTCCATGGTGTATTGGACGATCTCTCCGGAGCCCGCTTGAATGCCGAGCGTCGCGGACCACGTCACGGGAATGACGATCTTGGTCGCCCACGTACCCGTCAGATCGCAGGCGGCCTCCGCCGTCGCGAGGCCCTCGGCGAGGCGCGCGGCCGGGGCGTCCTCGCCGGAGGACGAGCCGCAGCCCGCAGGGACAGCGGCCAATCCGAGTGTGATGAGCGCGGCCAGCGGCTTCGAGCGAATTGACATAAAATACCTCCGTATTGCATGGGGCTCTGACGGAAATCATTGAAATCGATAATTGATCCCGAGCCCGACGACCGAGGCGCGCGCGGCGTAGTCGCCGCCGTTGATGGCCTCCGATGCGGCCCTGTTCCCGCGGAGCGGAGCGCTGCGGTAGACGGCGGCGCGCGCCGGATCCACGGAGGCGCGCTGCATCACCGAGCGGGCGTACACGGCGTCGATCCGCAGGCGCGAGCGGAGCTCCGCGCCGGCGCCCAAGGACAGCGTATATTTATCGAGGTCCACCGTGAGGGGCGTAAGGAACGCCGCGGGTATGGCGCCCTCTTCGTAAGCAAAGCCGGCGCGGGCGAGGAGCCGATTGCCGCCAACGCCGGCCGCGACCTCCGCGCCCGCGCGGATCGACGACGTATCGCGGAAGTTTCGCGGGATGGAGATAGGGGCGACCTTGGCTGGGCTCGGGAGCCCGGGGACGCCGCAGACCCCGATTCCCTCCGGCGTCACGTCGATCGAGCGATGAATGCTCCAGAGCTCGCGGACGAAGGCGGCCTCGAGGCGGAGCGCGCTCGCCGGGCGGAGCTCGGCGCCGAACCGCAGGACCGCGGGGAGGCTCATGGCGAGGCGCGCGGCCGTCCCCTCGACGTGCGCGCCATTGAAGAGCGCGGCGCTCGGGAGGCGGACGTCGATATCGGCGGGCGCGTCAATGGCAATGGGCAGCTGGAAGCTCGCGCCGAAGCGCAGCATATCGTGCGGGACGAACGTGATCCCCGCGTTCGCCGTCGGCGCGACGATGGGTCCGGACTCGATCCGCGTGAGCGCGTCATAGCGCGGGTCTTCCGGCGCGGAGAGGAGCCGATCCTCCGGGGCGGCGCTGAGGGCGACGGTCGATTTGAAGACGCCGGTGAGGGCGCCGGCGCCGACTCCGAGCCGGATCTGCTCGATCGGCTTGAAAGCGAGCCATGCTCCGGCGATCGCGAGCGCCGTGCCGCGGAGCGAGACGAGCGAATAGCGAGCAGGGGAGGGAGCGCCGTCCACGTCGAGCGGATAGCGCGTGAGGGCTGTCATCGGCGCGAAGACGCCGAGGGCGGCGGTCCATTCGCGGCGCGCTCCGAACGCATACGTGGCGGCTATCGTCGGAATGGGGAGGAAGGGCGTCGTGCCCTTCACCGCGGGCGAGGTCACGACGGCCGAATCGCCCGTGCTCGCCTCTCTCACGAGCGTTCGCCGGGTGAATTCGGTTTTGTAATCGAGCCACGCGCCGTCGGCGAGCACGCTCGTCCCTGCGTCGGCGAGCCCGGCGGGGTTATACCAGATGGATGACGCGTCATCGGCGCCGGCGACGAACGCGCCGCCTCGGCCGAGGGGCCGCACGCCCCGGTCGGTCACATAGACCCCGGCGGCCTCCGCGCGGGTCGCGGCGAGCGCCGAGCTCGCGAGGGCGGCCAGAAGGAGAATGCAGTATTTCATTGCGCACCCGAGGAGCTCTTCACGATGGCGTGGAGCTGCTCGAGCCCACGCTCTCGGTTCGTCAAGAAATCGATCGTCTCGCCCAGGATCCGGCGGATATCGTCGGGGAGCAGCGGGCCTTCCTCCTCGGGCGCGGCGCGGTTCACCTCGGCGATCGCGCTCGCGAACGCTTCGATGGGCGCTCGTTCGAAGGGATCCGGCGAAAGGTCCGCGGCCGCCCAATGCATCGGGGTGACGAGGCGCGCGAGGAGGTCCGGAAAGACATCATTCGGGTCCGCTTCGCGGGCGTAGAGCTCGGTGCCCTGCGGATCGAAGGCGCGCCCCGCGAGCCGGCCCAGCAAGGCGAGCATTGAATCGACGAGAGCCTTATCTTTCCCCGAAGAATCCAGCGCGGCCGCGGGGGCGAGCGCGCGGAGGACGGGCACGATATCCCGCTCGTTCCGGAGCGCCTGGACCCCGCCGGCGAGGGTCGCGAGGAGCGCGTCGTGAGGCTCGCCGGCGCTGGGATCCAGGGCAAATCGAGCTAGATCCTGGAGGTGGGTCCAGGCGCGCTCGTCGCGGCGGAGCGCGTCGATAACGTCGTAGGTGGTCGCGAAGACCGGGCTCGCGATCGCGTCGCGCACCTCGCCGGGGAGCTCTTCGCGCGCCCAGCGGCAAGGCGCGAACGGCGGGGTGAGCACGGCTGGGCAATGAGCTCGCAGCTCTTCGCGCGTCACGTCGAGGATGCGGGTCAGGGCGGCCGGCACGGCCGGATCCTCGAAGGTCCATTCGCTCCCTTCGCCTCTGACCGTGAGGAATCGGTCAACGAGGATCGAGCGAGCCTCGAGCCAGGCGCTTCTTCGCGCCGGGTCCGCGTCGCGCGCCGAATCGAGGGCGCGGAGCGCGTCGCGCAAGAGGAGGATCGGCGTGACCTGCGCGTAGACCGTCCCGTCATTGCGCGCCGCGGTGACGCCCCCTCGCCTGTCATGCAGGCCCACGCTCGCGGCGCGCGCAGGATCAATCATGGATCGCGCGGCCTCCGCCATAACATCGATGCCGTCGTGCTCGAAGGCGAGGCAGCTCTGCGTCGAGGGATCGACGGTCAAGCAGCGGCCGAAGCGCATCCCCGAGAGCGTCGTCACGAGCTCATGAAGGGCGGGCAGCGCATCGGACTCGAGCGCCTCCGCGAGGAGCAGCTCGGAATGGTTCAGGCCGTCCTGAGTGCACGTCCGCGCGCCTGTTTTATCCTCGGGATCGCACTCGTCCTTCGTGCCTGTATCGTCCTGCCAGTGGCGATGGAGCACCTCGAGCGTCGAGAGCAGGAGGTCCTCCCGATCATGCTTGGCGAACGCGGCGACGAGCGGCGAGAGCGCCTTGAGCCCGCCCGATTGCTCGAGGGCGAAGATGGTCTCCGCGTCCCGCTGGTGGAGCCATTGCCCGGCGGCGCACGATCGGAGGCCGCGGACCAGCCCGCCGGGCGCGACGTCCGATTTATCGAAATCATCGCTCGATCCGGACGCGGCCGGGTCGGGGACGGCCCGCTCCTCGCAGACGCGCGTCCCGAATTGCCCTCCGAAGAGATCATTGAGGAAGCGCCATGTCCTGTGGTTCTTGCCCTCTTCGTTCACGCTGTCGTGGGCCAGATCGAAGAAGACGACGCGGCTGAGGTACTCCGCTCTCGGCCAGATCCCCTCCTCTCTGGGCCATAGAAAGGCCTTCGAGATCCCCGTCGAGGCTTCGATCGCGTCGGGCGTGAGCATCTCGGCGAGGAAGGGCCGGCGAATACGGAGCGGCGCCTTTCCGACCATCGCGTCGAGGTAAAACATCGCGAGGTTATCGACTTTATTGAACGAGCACTCCGGCTCCGGCGGCGCTCCCTCGACCGGCACGTCGACGTCCGCCCACTCGCCCTCGTCGAGGATTCGAGCATGGAGGATCGCGCCGGCCTTGCTGCACGACGCGATCCCGTCGGCGTCGTGCACGAGGCTCAGGAATCGTTGAAACACGCTCCGGTTGAACCCTGTATTCGGTCTATCGCGGTTCACCGGGGTCCGCGGCTCGTCGTGGCCGCCCGTCGTGAAATTGAAGGGCGGCCCATTGAGGTTATCGGGGTCGTAGCCGATGCGATCGGCGAAGCGAAGGTATTTGGGGAGCGCGACGCGGAGCCCCACGCTGTCGTCATCGCCGAGCGCGCGGAGGACGTCCTCGAGCAGGCCCGGAACCTTCGCGGCCTCGACCGCTTGATCGTAGAGCTCGTCCCATAACGTGGATTTCGCCGGGATCTGCGCCTCGGGATGGCGATCGTAGACGCTCTTGAGCGTGGACATCGTACCGACCAGGCGCGCCAGGAGCGCGGGGTGGTCGGCGGCGAGATCGCGCGCGAGAAGGAGAGCGCTATCCGTGCTGGGATCCGCGGCGATCTGGCCGATCGCATAAGCCAGATCGACGGCCGCCGCGCGGTCCGCCTGAAAGCCGTTGAAGGCGACGGCCACGCCGGGCTCCCGTCCGCGGGAATCGTCGGGCGCGGGATAAGCCTTGGTCGACTCGGCGCGCCCGCCGAGGAGCGGCGGAAGGGCGTCGAAGAGCAGCGTGAGAGCGCCGGGCGTCTCCCTGTCGATATCGAGGAGCGAAGGCAGAGCACGGAGGAGCCACGCCGCGAGCGTGCGCCGCGCGTCGATCGTCTCGAAGAGCGGGAGGCCATCGGCGGCGAGCGCGCGCCCGGCCGCGTCGCGCGGGACGCCGCTCGGCTCGCCGGGCACGGGAAACGGCGCCGGAGCAGCCTTTCCATTTCGTGTCACGAATCGGCCCGTTGCGTCGATATCGGCGAGCCCATCGCCGTCGTTATCGACGAAAGGCGGCGGCAAGGCACCGGCTCTCGGCGCCACGATAGCGAGCCCGCGACGATCGCGGCGCACGACGTAAATCGGCGATCCGTCGCCGAACGAGGCGTCTTCGTGGAGGAGCGCCTCTCCGAGGAGCTCCGGCGCGGTCAGCGGCCTCGGGAGGCCGCTCTCTTTTACAGGCGCCGATCCAGCCGCCGGATCGACGGCCATCCTCCGCAGCTCTTCGTGCGCGACGCGGAGCCACGCCTCAAACGCCGGCCGCGCCGAGCCAGGCACAACGACGTGCGGGCGCCCGGGTGCGCCGGCCATTGCATTGTCGTAGGGATCCGCGTCGGCCGAGAAGAGCCGGACGAGGTCGAACGAAGCGTCGCGAATCCGCGGATAGCCAAGCACCCGCTGGAGCGCGCTCGCCCCGCTCCCCGCCCGCGCGTATCCCTGGCGAGCATCCATCCGCGAGAGCGCGGCGAGCGCGCCCGCGTCGCCCTCGATCGCACTGAGGAGGCCGGCCGTGGCCCGCGTCGCGTCGGGGATCGTCCCCTCATTATAGAGATCGGCCATCCGATCCAGCAGATCGCCCACCGCGAGCAGGCGCGGCTCGCTGCGCGCCGTCCCGGTCCCCGCGCCGTCGATCGAGCGAATATGTTTCACCGGCGCCTCCGCGTCCGGGAAAATAGAGTTAATGGCCGCGATAAGCTCGGCGCGGCGGCGCCCGATCGCCTCCACGCGTGCGACGGCGGCGCGGCGCGCCTCGCTCGCGGGAGACGACCGAGATGGAGCCTCAATGGGCGGCAGGAGCCGTGTATCGACCTTATCGCCGTACGCGCCGTTCTGCTCGTGGCATATCGATCGATACGATGCGCCCGTGAGATCCTCGCGCAGGGCCTGGGCTCCGACGCGGTCGCAGGCGACGCCGAACACCTCCTCTCCGATCGTCCGCCGCGGCTCCGCTCGGCGCGCGCTGTCGAAGTCGGTCGCGCAGGAGGGCAGGGCGCAGGCGCCGGCCACAAGGAGAATGCGCCGGAGCGAGCAGGCCGGCGTTGATGAGGCGAGGCTCATGAGGAAAACCTCCCGTGCTCAGCGTTCCCACGGCGGATGAGCATTTTGCTCCAAGGGTCCGCGATGCTGTAATGATGCAGCCGCCCGGCGTCCGCAATCGAGAAAGGGTCGATCGCGAGCAGCCACGGCGGCGCCGCAGGCGGGCATAACGAGGAAAATGCGCTGAAAGCTGGCGGCGAACCGCCGAGGCGGTCTATTGCATTGCGCTGCCGCGCTCGAGCGGGCGGGCGCGGTCGTGCTCGGAGGGAAAGCGCAGAGGACGCCGATCAGCGATCGCTGTCGTCGTCGTCGTCCTCGTCGTCGCTCCTGTCGCGCCGAGCGTGCCGCCTGTCCTTCTCCTGGCGGCGATGGCTCGGCTCGCAGGTGCACTCGGCCTTGTTGTCGTCGTCGTCGCTGTCGGCCTCTTCGCGGCTCGACGTCTTATCGTCCTCGTCGCCCTCGTCGTCCTTCGACGCTTTCTCGTCGCCGCGCTCGGAGTCGTCTCGGGCAATCCGCTCGTTATGGCATTCGGCGCGGCTCTCTTCGGCGTCGCTCTCGTGATCGCGCGCCTCCTGGGCCTCCTTCGTGATTTCGAGGGCCGTCTTTCCCGCGAAATCCTTGAGCGAACCGCCTCCGCTCGTGGCGCAGCAGCCGATGGCCGGCGGCGCGGCGAGCCCGCAGGCGAGCAAGAACAACGAAATCACGCGCAATCGATCGAATAACTCCATGGAGGCCTCCTCGAAGGGTCGCTATCCCCTTCTTATCGGCGCTCCCTCGAGTTCGTCACGCAATCACGCGCCGCCGTTATCGATCGTCGTCGTGGTCGTGGTCGCCGTCGCCCTTTTCTTCCTTCTCGTCGTCGCTGTCGTCGTCGTTATCGCGATCGCGCGGGCGGCGCGCCTCGCGCGGCTCGCGCGGCGGGCGCGCGCTCTCCGCCTCGCGCCGACGTGGGCCGCGCTCCTCGATCGTATCCTCGTCCTCGCGGTCCTCGTCGCTGTCGCGCTGCTCGCCTCGATCGCGCTCCTCGCGGTCGTCCCTGCGCTCGCTCTTGGCGTCGTCGCTGTCGCCGCCCCCGTCGCCCTCCGACGCCGAGTCGAGCTCCCGACCGTCGTCGTCGTTGTCGTCCTCGTCGGCCTCGTCGGGCTTCGCCTTCAGCCCGGCCGATCCTCCGACCCGCTGCGGCTTCTTCTCATCTTTCTTCGCCGATCCAGCCGCCGCGTGCTCCACCTCCTTGGGCGGCGGCGGCGGCGGCGGCTCGACGGGCAGCCCGATCGCGTGCGCCAGCCTGCGCAGAGACGAAGACAGCCCCTCGCCCGCGCCTACAGCCACCGCGGTCCCGGTCGTGAGGAGCACCGCCGCCGCCGCGAGGAAGATCATCGACCTCCTCCGGATCGACGCCGGCCTCCACGAGGATCGCGCCTCGAACCGCCGCGCGACCGCCCTACGAAGAGCCTGGATCTCAGCCTCTGACGGCTCCTCCGGACGAGGCTTCATCGCTGTCGCGAGCGCCTCGAGCAGCGCATCGTCTCCGCCTTGCTGCTCGCTCATGTCATCTCCGCGAGGATCTCGCGCAGCCGATCGAGCGCGCGCGACTGCGCCATCCGCACGGCCCCCGCCCGCTTGCCGATCACCGAGGCCACCTCGTCCGCCGAGAGCCCAGCGACCACCCGCAGCTCGAGCACCTCCTGATCGAACGCCGAGAGCTTCTTCCACGCGGCCCGCAACGCCGCGGCCTGCTCGGCGCCGAGGACATGATCGAGCGGGCCCGGCGCGAGGCTCTCGTCCTCCGCGGGGAGATCCTGCGAGAAGCGGCTCTGCGCGCGCTGCGCGTCGAGCACCACGTGCCGCAGGATGCCGAAGAGCCACGCGTCGAAGCCGCCTGCCGCCCAGGTGAATCGATCGATCCGAGCTACGGCTCGGGCCATGGCCTCGCTCACGGCGTCCCGCGCTCCTTCCGGATCCAGGCGCCGGCGCGCGTAGGCAAGGAGCATCGGGTACGCGCGCCGGTAGAGCGCCTCCCACGCGTCCGCGTCGCCGGTCCTGGCGCGCGCCACGAGGGTCGGCTGATCGGCCTTCTCGTCCACATCGTCCCCTGTCTATCGCTCGACCGGCCGCCGTGTCACACCGGCCGCGGTCGATTTTCGGCGGCGCAGATCCATCGCTCGCTTTTGCGCGTCCGCGCGCTCCCTCGCCGGCGCAGGGACGAGGGAAGAGACTGCTGTCGGGCTCGGGCTCACGGGGTGAAGTGGTACGACCGTTGCTCCGCTCCCCTTCGATAGCAACCCTGAGAGGTCAAGATGCTTCGAAGTGGGATAAAGAAATGGGCGGGCGCAGGATCGCGAATGCTGGCGACCGCGCTCATTATGGCACAGTCGATAGCTTGTGGTGGTTCGGTGGACAGCGGCCCCGGCGGGACGGGGAACAACGGAAGCGGAGGAGGCGGGAGCCAGGGGAGCGGCGGCGAAGGCGGGGCGGGCGGCGGATCCGCGAGCTCTTCGTGCGAGTGCATCGCCGCGTACGGAGGCGACGCGCTCGATGGGGCCGCATTGATCAAGCTTCGTGATCAGGGCCTCTCGGCTTGCTTCCACACGATGGATCCCGCGACGCTCGATATGGAGAGGAGCTGCCTTCCTTTCATCGTCGGCAAGCACGCCGGAGACGGGAAGGATATTGATATTTATTATTTCTGCAGCGATGTATGTCCCAATTACGGACACGTCGGCATCCGCTACGCCGGGATCGAGGACGCGCCGGCTTGCTGCGCCATCGGGGGCGTTCCGCTCCTGGATCCGGCGTGGGGCGGCTTCGAGGCCTGCGTTCCGAAGGAGATCGATCCCCAGGTCCCCTGGACGGCCAAGTGCCCGCCGTGACGGGCTCGGCCGACCCTTGATTAATCGCGCCAGGTCTTCTCGAGCGCCTCGATCGCCGCGTCGAGCGACGTGACCTGCTCGGCCTTCACGTCGACCAGGTTCCCGGCCGCGTCGCGGACAGGCACGAGCTCCGGCGGGATCAGCGCGATCAGCGTCGGCGCCTTGAGCTTCGAGAGCCGAAGGACCACCTCGTCGCGCCATTGCGTGTTGATATGGGTGCCGTATTTATCGACGAGCGCCTTCATCGCCTCCTTGTCGCCCGTCGCCCTGATGCGCTGGTGCTCGGCGAGCAGCTCCCCCATCACGCGGCGCCACGCGTCGGGATCCTTCACGAGGAGGTACGTCTTCCCATTTCGCTTCTCGGCCGTGACCACGCCCTTCTCCATCGCGATCCCGAGCGAGATAAGGTCGGCGCGGAAATGATCCTCCTCGGCGACGTCCCCCTTGGTGACGATGGCGTGCGTCGCGAGCTGGACAGCGACCTTGATCTCCGGGTACACCCGGACGCAGCCGGCGTCAGGGACGAGCCCGATTTCGAGCGTCTTCGGATCGCCCATCAGGTAGCTCGCCACGAGCTCCGCGCGCCCCTCTTCCATCGTGGCGAAATAGGGAGCGAGCGCCTTGGTCGGGTCAATGCCGGGGTTCACTTTGCCGGAGCCGTGCCCCGTCACCTCGTGGAAGCTCACGGCCGCGAAGCGGTCGCGCGTCTTGCAGCGGCGCGCCTCGGCGCGAAACTCCTCGGGGACGAACTCCTCGATGGTCTCGTACCCGTAGAGCTCGACGGACGCGTCCGACGTGCTGAGGACGAGGAAATTCTTGGTGCCGTATTGCTCGACGATATCTTGCGGATTGGGGAGGTTCACGCCCCCGACGACGATCGGCCCCGCCTGGCCCGTGGCCGCGATCACGTGGATGGCCTCCGCCGCGGGCACGCGGAAGACGTCGCGCTTCCATTCCGCCTTCCACGGGAGCTTCTCCTCGTAATATTTCGCGCTCCTCGCGAGCGCCTGGAGCGGCGGATCCCGCAGCGGGTCGGGCATCGTTATGAGCGCCTCGAAATTCGCCTTCTGCGCCCTCACGTCCATGAAGGTCTCAATGAAGCCGAATATATAATCAATCGGGAAGGTTTGCTTCAGCCACGCGATATCGTGCTCTCGGAAGGCGGCGTTGTCGCCGGTCTTGAAATAGCGCACGAGGAGCTTCAAGGTCGCCTGCTCCTCCGGGGGCGCGAGCGGGATGGCCGCCTCGAGGTGCCGGATGACGCGGCCGAGCTCCTTCGCGCCGAGCCCCGGCGGAGCGCCCTCCCCGCCGGCGCGGTACACCTCCTCGACCAGCTTGCCCTTCTTATCCTTCACGATGCGGCCGTTGAGCACGTACGTCTCTTTGAACCCTTCGAGATCCTTGCTCGTCACGCCCTCGTAATGGTTCGACGCGGACTCGACGATCGGATCTTTCCCTTTGCCGGGCGTCTTGTTGATCGCGAGCGGCGCGACGTTGGGATCGAAGATCCCGGGGAGGAGCCCGGCCGGGATCGTCACGCCGGCGGCCTTCGCGGCTCCCTCGAGCTCTTTCTGCGTGAAGCTCGGGAGGAATTTCTGACCATTGAGGCTGTTATGCATCCCGTGGTGGATGAAGAGCTCGCGGCGATAGGCCGCGAACCTTTCGCGAAGGCCCGGGACGAGCGTATCTGCCTTTGCGAGCAGGTCCATCATGAGCTTCGTCGCCGGCCAGGCATAACGAGAGGATTGCATGATCATCAGCGGATCGCCGGCCCGCGCCGCCTGCGTGAGGTGATATGCGAGCAGGCGCTCGGCGGGCTTCAGGGCATCGAAGCCCGGCAGCGTCGTGGAGACGACGGCGATGCGGCCTATTCGGGTGAGCTCGCGGGCGTGGACCGAGGGCACGGCGGCGGCGGCGTCCGGGGCGGCGATGGAGGCCGGCGCCGCGCTCGCGGCGGCGCTCGCGCTCGCGGTCGCGCTCGCGGCCGGCGCCGAGGAGACCGCGGTCGCGGGAGGCTTTTCGGCCGGCGGCGGCGCCGAGGAGCAGCCCAGAACCGCGAGAGACAGAGGGAGGGAGCAGGAGACGAGCGAGCAGGAGAGCGCTGATCCGCGCGCGCCGGTGGTCTTCATAGGTGCGCGCAGCCTAGCCCAGACGCGGGCTCGCCGAAAAGCGCCGGAAGAGCGGCTGAGGACGCCCTGCCCAATGCTCCCGGACGCGCCGCGTCCAAGCACCGTGCGAACGCGAGCGCTGTCGCTGGGCCTCTTTTTGCTCCTGCTCCCCGCCGCGTGCTGCGACCTGGGCCTCGGCCGGACCGAGCCCTTCTCGCCCGCCGAGTACGAGGAGCACGCCCGCGAGCGGAGGGAGGCCTTCGGGCCGGAGTTCACGGTGATGGTCGTCCCTCCTTTCGTGGTGATCGGCGACGGGCCGCGCGAATGGGTCGAGGCCGACGCGAACGAGGTGGTGAGGGTCGCCGCCGCGCTCCTCAAGCGCCGCTTCTTCGACCGCGATCCCGCGGCGATCATCGACGTGCTCATGCTCCAGAGCGAGTCGAGCTACGACGCGCGCGCCGGCTCTCTGTGGAGCCCGCCGTCGACGCCTTATGGGTTTTATTCGCCCTGCGATCGCGCCATTTACGTGAACATGAGCCGCGGCAACGGCACGCTCGTGCACGAGATGGTGCACGCGCTCATGGAAGCGACGTTCCCGGCGTGCCCGACGTGGTTCAATGAAGGCCTCGCCTCGCTCTACGAGCACACGGATCTCTCGACGGGCGATCTGCGCGGCCGCGTCAACTGGCGCCTGCCGGGGCTCCAGAAGGCGATAAAGCGCCGCGCGACGATCCCGCTCGACGCGCTCTTATCGACGAGCCGGGGCGATTTCTACGACAGCGAACGGAGCGGCCTCAATTACGCGATGGCGCGCTATTTATGTTTTTATTTGCAAGAAAAAGGCCTGCTCGAGGTCTTCTTTCATAAATTCGTGGCCGACCAGGAGAAGGATCCGACCGGCGTGGAGACGCTGCGACGGGTGCTCGGAGAGAAGGATCTCTCGGCCTTTCAGCGGCGGTGGGAGGAGGAGATGCTCGCGCTCGTCTATCCGTGAAGCGGACGACGGAGCCGGCCTACGGCGCCGGAATGACGATGCCGTCCCAGAAATCGCAGAGATCCTTCTTCAGCCCGGACTCCTTCGCGATCGTCGTCGTGAGGACGATATCCTGGTCCGACGCCTCGTCGTATTTCGGCCACTCGGGCGCGCCGCCGCCGTTCGGATCGCCGCTCGCCGCGTGGCGCGACCAGTAGCCCATCACCGACGCCGAGAGCGCGAGCTCCTCGTCGGTCAGCTCGTGCGGCAGGAGCTGGCTCGGGACGCCGAATACATATTTGATCTCGGCCGAGTGGAACGACCCAAGATCGCCGAAGAGCCCGCCCTTCGGCGCGTACGTGAAATGATAGAGGTACGCCGTGCCGCCCGCTCCGGTCATCGCCCGCGCCGCCCTCCGCGTGGGGCAGGCGAAGCCCGCGTCGGTCACCGCGGCCATCGCCGCCTTCTGCGCCGAGCCGTACATCGCCGCCGGGTAATGCGACACCACATCCTTGCCGTGCCCCGGGACGAGCCCCTCCGCGAGCGTCTCGAACGCGGCCTCGTCGGCCACCATGGTGCCCGCCAGCGTGAAGAAGAGCGAGGCTTCGTCCGCGTTCGAGCCGAGGATCACCGGCACCTTCTCGAAGCTCCCGGCCTCGAAGAGCTTGCCCGGCTGGTCGGGGAGGTTATACCCGTCGATAACCGGGAACCAGCTCGCGCCGCCCCCGAAAATGAAATCATTGCTGAGCGGCAGCGCATTGGCGACCTCCTCGGTTGATTTGCCGCGCAGACAAGCGAGCTTATCGCCCCCGTCGCAGCCCAGCGTCTCGGCGAACGTGGCGCCCTGCGCCTCGGCGGTCGCCTCGGTCGCGCCCGTGTCGCAGGGCCCGCTCTCGATGATAGCCCGCTGGAACAGGCCTTTGCTCTTCGGCGAGACGAGGTGCATGCAGGTGCTTATCCCGCCGGCCGACTCGCCGAAGAGCGTCACGCGCCCCGGGTCGCCGCCGAAGGAGTCGATATTCTCCTTGACCCATTGGAGCGCGGCGCGCTGATCTTCGAGGCCGTAGGCGCCCGTCGAGGGGTGGCCGGCGTCCTCCGATTTCAGCTCGGGCAGCGCAAGAAAGCCGAAAGGCCCGAGGCGATAATTGAGCGTGACGACCACCGCGCCGGTGGCCTCGGAGAGGAGCTGCCCGTCGTACGCGTCTTCGCCGCCGCTGCCGAGCACGAAGGCGCCGCCGTGGATCCACACGAGGACGGGCCGGGGAGCGGGCGCGAGGGCTTCGGGCGTCCACACATTGACGGTGAGGCAATCCTCGCTCGAGGTCGTATCGAGCGTCTTCGAGAGCGCGCCGAGCTGCGCGCAGGAGGGCCCTTTCGCGGTCGCCTTGAGGGTCGCGGTCCACGGTTCGGCAGGCGCGGGCGGCTTCCAGCGGAGATCGCCTGTGGGCGGCGCCGCGAACGGGATGCCCAAAAAGGCGCGCGTCGAGCCGAGGAGCGAGCCCTCCACGGCGCCTTTATCGGTCTGTACGGTGAGAGGGCCTTTCTGGGTCGTGCCGGCGCCCGCGGGGTCGGGGTCGCTGGAGCCGCAGCCGGCGGCGAGGAGGCCGAGGAGAAGGGTATGCGAAAGGGAACGGCGAATGGATAGCATCAGCATCGGCGACAGCATTCCTCGGTATGTGCTCGAATGGAAGAAAGAAAGTGTGCGACCGGGCCCGGCTCGTGGAGCCGAGGCTTGTCGCTGGATCCCTGCCTCGATCGCGTCTACGTTGCCGGCATGAAAATGTTTGCGCTGTGCGGGGTGGGCGCGCTGTTCCTTCTGCCTCATTCGGCGGTCGCTCAAGAACCGGCTGCCGGCGCGCCGGCAGCCGAAGCCGCGCCGCAGCCTATGGCGGAGCCTGCTCCACCTCCTGCGCGCGTATCTCCGGAGGCGCATGCGGTCCCCGCTCCGAGCTACTACGTGGAGCCCCCGGCCGCGCAGCCGGCGCTCAAGCGACGCAGCACCGGGATGATGATCGGCGGCATCATCATGAGCGGCCTGGGCGGCGCGAGCGTGCTCGGAGGCGTGTTGAATTACGTAGCCGCAGAGGACTAGAGGCTATCTCATAAATGCCTGAGAAATAGGACGATGCATGCGAGGTGCAGGAACCCGAGAAAGTTGTCGGCATGATACTCATAGCGGACCGCCAGCCTCCGGAAGTTCTGAAACCAAGCGAAGAGGCGCTCGACCTTCCATCGGCGGCGATACCGTCGCAGAGCTCGGCCGTCCTGGGTGAACGTCTTGCGGTTGGTGCGGTTGGGCGCAATGAGTTCGATCCCACGCTCATCGCGGAGGCGTGCGTCGAGTTCATCGCTGTCGTAGGCCTTGTCTCCGATGAGTCGTTCAGGTGCTTCCTCGACCAGCATCTGATCGAGCGTCTCCTCGACGAGCGTTACTTCATGCGGCGAAGCACTTGCGATCCATACGGAGACAGGAAGACCAGCGCTGTCTGCAATGGCCATGATCTTGGTGCCCTTTCCGCGCTTGGTTTTCCCCACGCAAGGCCCCCCTTTTTCGCCGAGGAAAAGGACCCGTCGATAAAACACTCGCGAAGATCGAGCCCTCCGCGCTGGCGGAGATCCTCGGCAAGGGCTCTCAACACCTTTTCCAGGGTGCCATCCTGGACCCAGGTCTGGTAGCGCCGATGGCACGTCTGATAAGGCGGATATCGATCCGGCAGGTCCTTCCAGGGAGCCCCCGTGCGTAGGATCCAGAGAACCCCGTTGAGCACGTCGCGAGGATCGCGAAAGGGTCGGCCGCGACGGTCTGTGCGCATCTCCTGCGGCGGCAAGAGCGGAGCAAGAAGGTTCCACTAGGGCTCGGTCAGGTCCATGCCGCCCCTGTGCCACGGTCCGCCGACAATTCAACAGAGTTCCACCCATATCCATTAAGATTGCTGACACAAAGTGCGACATGGAGCTGATGGACCCACGCGCAGATTTATGAGATATGCTCTAGTACGTTAATATTGTTACCGGCTGTAAGATTGAGGAATCGCGGATGGCCTCGCTCAGTGCTTGGTGTGGAATACTATGGCGTGGCCGCCAATTCTGTCGCACATCGTGAAGCCATACACTATTTGCGTCTCCGAGCTCCCATCGGGCTCAGTTAATGTTACTTTGCATATACCGCCGTCTCCGCGCGTCATGTCCCCTCTCCAGGAGATGCACATACCGCCATCGGGGGCAAAGCAGGTAAGTGTCGTGCAGTCACCCGATGTCGTTAGAGCTCCCGCTCGCTCTACAAAGACAATAAGCGTCGGCCCGCTAGGTACGACTTCGTCTTTGTCCGGACAGGGTGGGCCGCCCGTGCAGGACCCGGTAGATAGAATAAATATGCTCGCCAGCACGAACGTCGCCGCCGACCTGCTCCACGTCATGCGAGTTGCGCCGCACGACGCCGTCACCGCGGGCGAATGTAGGGAGCGCCGGAAAGGACCCGGGCGCATTAGGATTGATTCGCGACGTGCCAGAAACCGCAGAGCCGTCCCTCCCTGAACCCCGCAGTTGGTGTCCTACCATCGATTCGCGAAGTCTCGACCGCTCCGGCATCGTGGCCCTCCATGCGTCGCACCTGGCAAGCACAACCTTATCTAGACAATCTGCGGATATCAAGGAAATATTGTCGTCGCGGGTCGCGGCAACGATCTCGACGTGGGCACGCTGTCGAGCGCTGCTGTCTTTGACTGGAGGAGCCTCCTACGAGGGCCATGACAGGGGCTCCGGCGGAGTTCAGCCCCCTTCACCCGGCTCAGGCGGCGTTGTCCCACCGTGCCGACGTTCACGTTGACCAACACGAACGGAACGGAACATGGTAGAATTCAGAAGACACTCAAGTGAGTGTGAAGGCTGCTCTCGCGTCCACCTCGAACAGGAAGAGAACGATGAAAATTCCGCGGAATTCCTTTGGTGTGCAGCGAATCGGCGTTGTCTTGCTCGGCCTCTTCGCCTCCGGCGTCTGTCAAGCGGCTCCGCCCACGCTGCTCGACCCGGCGCAGGATGCGCGCGCTCGAGGCGATAGAGGCGCGCATGCCGGCGACATCGGCGCGGCGATCGCCGGCTGGCGCGAGGCGTGGAAGCTTTCGCCCAAGGGTTGGGAGCTCGCGTGCAACATCGGCCGGGGCGAGGCTCGCCTCGACCACTACAGGGAAGCCGCCACGTGGCTGAGGCGCTGCCTCTCCCTCCTGCCGGACCATAAGACGCCCGCCGAGTTCGAGCGCCGGACGGCGGTCAGCAACGAGCTGAACATGGTTCTATGGCAGATCGCGATCCTGACGGTGCACATGGACGAGCCCGACGTCAGCGTCGTGCTCGACGATGCCGAGGTCCTGCACACGCCAATCCTCGAGGATGTGTACGTCGACCCGGGGGAGCATCGACTTCAGGCCTACAAGGGGGCGAAGACCACGTTCACGAAAATCTCGACCGTCGCCGGGAAGCGGTACGATGTCGCGCTCGCCTTCCCGCCGTCTCTCCCGGCGGATATGTACCCGTTCGATCCGCTGCCCGGGACGCCGGAGTATTATCGTCAGTACACGTTCCGCTGGTGGCCCGTGATCCTTGGGGGAACCTTGACGGGAGCCGGCGTGGCGTTGGGTACGACGTTCATGGGCCTCTCAAGCAGCGCGAGCGGAGACGCCTCGAGCACGCTCGCCACAATCAAGCGCGCCGGAGGGTCATGCGACAAGACAGCGGCCGAAAACGATCCTGGATGCGCGACGTACGATCTCTACAATCGCCAGAGCTCGACCTTCTCAACGGCCTCCATCGCGTGCTTTATCGCGGCAGGCGCGCTCACCGCGGGGGTCATTGGCTACGCCATCTACGAGGGCAGGCGCGTGTCGGTCAGCACGAATGTCAGCAGCATCTCTATGAGCTACGTATGGTAAAGGCCGCGCGCCCTATTTTTGAGGAACGGGCTTCTCCGACGAGCTCGGGAGGTTCTTCGTCCTCACGCTCGACGCCGCGCTCTCGCTCCCGTGGACCAGGGCCTGCTGGACCTCTTCCATGAGCTTCCGGAGCGTCTTCGCCGCGTCGCCGCGCCGCTCCTCCGCCCAGCGGACGGCCTCCTCGAAGGTCGAGAAGGTGTCCGCCTCGAAGCGCGCCGACGTCGGCCGCACCCAGTTCACCGCCGTGAGCACGCCCCGGAGCGAAGCCTCCGGCGTCACCACCGCGAAGAACATCTTCGCGAAGCGCACCTGGCCGCGCGCCTCGGCGAAGCGGCGGCGCCACTTCGCGTTCGGCTGCGGATACTGCGGGTCGACGGCCAGGATGAAGACGCCGCTGGCCTTCGGGCTCGGCACCTCCGCCTGCTGCTTGTCGATCGCCTCGAGCAGGTGCTGGTTGTCCGCTTCCTCGTTGAAGGGCCGCGCCAGCACGCCGACCATCGTGCCCGAGACCTTGTCATAAGCGTACGCGAACATGATTCCCCTGCCCTCCCTGCCTACGAATGGACGGGCGCGCACCGAGATGGATAGCTCGATCCACTTTGCAAGAATCCAGGCCCGTCCTCAAGAGAGAAGTTCGGCGCCCAGCTCCGCCTACCTCCTCGCCCTGTTCGCTTCCTCGAGGAGGCGCTTCGCTATGGGAATCTTCTTTCGCGCCCGCTCTTCGATCCAGGCGAGCGCCTCGTCGAAGGTCGCCGTGGCCGTCGTCGCGGAGCCGTTCGAAGGCGGAGGGTTCACCCAGTTGATCATCGTGAGGACACCGCGGAGGAGGTGCGACGAGGTGACCGTCACAAACAGGAAGGGATAGATGTTCTTATCCCTGCTCTTCGCGAACTTCCGGCGCCACGTGGCGTTCGGGATCGGGACGTCGGGCTCGATGACCAGAATGAATTTGAAGGGCTCGCCCGGCTTCGAGACGCTCTCGTTGCGCGCGATCGAGTCGAGGAGGATGGCGTAGTCCTCGTCCTCCTGGAAGTGAGGCTTGGCCTTGAGGATGCCGACCATCATACCCGTGCTCTTGTCGTAGGCGTACGAGTACATCCGATCGCCTCCTCAGCAGTAAACGATGGGGGGTCCGCCCGTTGCCAACGATGGGGGCTCCGCTCGGCAAGCCGAGCTACGCCCCCATACCCCCGCCGGGCTACCCCCCCATACCCCCCGGCCGGCCGCTTCATTCCAGCGTCGGGGCAGCCTGGTTTTCATCGACAAGCATCCAAACGGCCGTCTGATCGCCCTCATAACACACCGCCCCCTCGTGCCTGAACTCGAAGCTATACCGGATCATATGTCGGCGCTTGCCCAGGCGGGAGCGCGTCGCGATGCATGTCGCATCAATGGGAGCCCCAGGAGAGACGAGCTTCCGAAACACGACCCTGTGAATATGCGTACCATACCCGATCCAGCCGTCCCTGTGGCGGAGGCCGAGCAGGTAGTAAGCGTGGACGAAGCCGAGCATCCCGGTTGCATGCACCATCACCGCCCCGGCCACGTGGCGCGGGTGCAGCAAAGGGTGGGCCCGCTGCGCGCCGACGAAGGGCATCGGGACGTCGGTCGGCATGCGGCAGCGCACGAGGCTCCGCGCCGGGTCGACCTCGCTGAGCTCGTCGAAGAAGAGGACGGACGGATCGTAAGGCAGATCCGCGAGGAACTCGGCGTCAAAGCGGTGCGGCGTCGGGGGCAGCTTCACTGCCCGTTCCGCGATCTCGGTGGCCGCCTTGGCGGAGGTCTCGGTGGCCGTCACAGGTCCGGCTCGTAGCAGCCCCCGATCGCGCGAGCAACGCCCTTCCGGATGGGAAAGGGCCTTCGCCCGGTTTGACGACCTTTGCCTTGTGGCGTAAGGGAAGCGACATGCCGAGCGCTCAACCACGGTGGCCTGCTGGGCTCGCGCTCTTCGCGTCGCTCCTGGGGCTCGCCTTTGCCGCATCGTCGACGCTCGATTACGCGAGCCACCTCGATCGGCAGATCCACGACATCCATTGCAGCTTCATCCCAGGCCTCGGCGCCGAGCAGGCCGAGAACACCGGCTGCCGCGCCGCCATGTACAGCCCCTTCTCGGCGCTCTTCCGCGATCGCTACTGGGGCGGCGTGCCCATTTCCCTCTTCGCGGTCGGCGCCTTCGCCTTCTTCGCGGCCTTCGCGCTCTACCTGCTCCTCGCTCGCGGGGCCGCGCCCCGCCGGGCGTCGCAGTTCTTCTTCGCCGTGAGCCTCACCCCGGTCGCCGTGTCTCTGTTGATGTTCTTCATCGCGCTCACGCGCCTCGGCCACCTCTGCAAGACGTGCGGCGGCATCTATATCTCGTCGGCCCTGCTCGCGATCGCCGCCGGGGCAGGCTTCATCTTCGACAGGCGCGAGGCGCAGCGGGCCGCGGCCGAGGCTCAGCTTGGATCGGTCGCCCCGACCGCCGCCGAGGAGGGCGCTTCGAAAGGCGTCTCACCCACGGTCACCGACGGTGACGAGAGCGTGCCGGCGAAGCCAACCGGCGCCGCGCCTGTCCCTCCCACGGTCGACGGCGCCTCCACGTCCGGCCGGCGGACGGGCGGCCCGCTCTTGATCCCCGCGTGGCTCTTCGGGCTCGGCCTGTTCTCGATCACGCCCGCGCTCCTCTACGTCAGCGCCCTCCCGAGCTACGGCGCGTATATCTCCGGCTGCGGCAAGCTCGAGAAGCCCACCGAGCCGAACGGCGCGCTCCTCACGATCACCCCTCCGGGCGCGAAGCAGCCCGCCACGCTCTTCGTCGACCCGCTCTGCCCGACGTGCAAGGCCCTCCACCAGCGCCTCGTCGGCGAGCACGTTTTTGACAAGCTCGACACCACGCTTGTCCTCTTCCCGCTCGACAGCGATTGCAACTGGATGCTCGACCGCCCGCTGCACCCCGGCTCCTGCGTCGTCTCGAAGGCCATTATCTGCAGCGAGCACAGGGCGCTCAGCGTCCTCGAATGGTCGTACGATAACCAGGACGACATCCTCGCCGCCGCGCGCGCGGGCGCCGGCATCAATAACGTGCGCGCGATGATCCGCGAGCGCTTCCCCGGGCTCGACGCGTGCATTGACTCCAAAGAGACCAACCTGAGGCTCAACCGCATGCTCCGCTATATCGTCAACAATCACCTGCCGGTCTCGACGCCGCAGATGTTCCTCGGCGATACCAGGGTCTGCGACGAGGACACCGATATCGGCCTCGCGTATACGCTGCGCAAGCTCGCGCCGGAGCTCGCGTCCCAATGAAAGCCGCGGCGCTCGCCGGCGCGGGGGCCGGCCTGGTCCTCCTTATGGCCACGGGGCTCACCGTCGAGGCGCGGGTGCGGGCGGCGGGCGAGCGCCTGAAGACGGGCGTCGTCGAGGCCGACAAGCCGAAGGTCGCCATCGCGAACGACGCCGAGGCGCCGTATTGCACGCCGGCCTTCAAGACGGTGCTCCAGCGCGTGCTCAACGCCTGCGGCCTCGTCGGCGCGGAGTCGAGGCGCGGCTGCCAGCCGGCGGACGTGAAGACGTTCGCCTCGATCAGCGACGACGATTTCAACGCGCTCTTCACGCCGCTGAAGAGCCGCGGCGCCGTCATCATGTTCGACGACGGCTCGGAGAAGCTCGACGACGCCGGCAAGAAGCTCATCGAGGACCTCTGGGAGGACCGGCGCGGCGCGCGTTATTTCTTCATCGTCGCCCGCGCCTCGAAGACGGGCACGACCGATTTCAACCGCGCCCTCTCGCATAAGCGGGCGAACAGCGTCCTCTTTCATATCTCGGACAAGACCAAGGATCCGGATCTCGACAAAGAGGTAGGTATGCTCTGGCTCGGCAATGAGTTCGCCCAGCTCGGCCAGGATTACTGCCAGTGGAACGTGTCGCGCGGCGGCAAATGCACCGCCGAGGCGATCAACCGGAGCGCGTTCGTGTCATGGGTCGATTGTCAGCTCTAGCGGCGCGCGGCGCCTCCGCGGCGGCCCTCGTCTTCCTTTCGGGCTGCGATGATCTCAGCGGGAAAAACCCTGTCCCCGAGCCTCCGACGACGTCGAGGAGCAACGCCGTCCTCGCGCCCAGCGGCGCGGCCACGACGCCGGCGCGCGCGACCGCCGCCTCGGCCGCGCCTTCGCCTCCGGCCGCCCCCGCGCAGCCGAGGAAGCTCTGCGCCGGGCAGACGACGAGGCCCGCGCCCAAGGGCAGCATCGAGACGGCCGCGGTGCCGGGCGCGCAGGCGCTCCCGAAGCCCGTCCCCTTCGGCGTGGGCAAATGGGTCTGGCTGAATTTCTGGGCCGCCTGGTGCAAGCCCTGCAAGGAAGAAATGCCGAGGCTCCTCGCCTGGCAAAAGAAGCTCGCGGGAGAGGGCGTGCTCCTCGACCTCGCCTTCGTCTCGCTCGACGACGACGACCGCCAGCTCCAGCGCTTTCTCGAGGAGCAGCCGGCGGCGGGCGTCCGCGCCTCGTATTGGCTCCCGGAGGGCGGCGGCCGCTCGTCGTGGATGGCCGCGCTCGGCCTGAAGGACCCGCCGGATCTCCCGGCCCACGCCTTTGTAGCGCCGAGCGGCCAGGTCTCGTGCGTGTTCCAGGGCGCCGTGGAAGAGCGCGATTACCCGACGCTCGCCGCGCTCTTCGGCGGGAAGCCTTGAAGGGCCGCGCCTCCGGGAGTATTCGATCGAAATACAGAAGGATTCTGTCATGAGCGATCCCAGCCACGACAAGCACCTCTTCAAAGCGCGCCTCGTCTGGACGGGCGCGAAGGGCGGCGGGACGACGAGCTACGACGCCTACTCGCGCGAATACCGCGTGGAGATCGAGGGGAAAGAGCCGCTCGCCGGGAGCGCGGCCCCGGTGTTCAAGGGCGATCCCTCGCTCCCGAACCCGGAGGACTACCTCGTCGCGGCGCTCTCGAGCTGCCATTTCCTGAGCTACGCGGCGCTGTGCGCGCGATCCGGGGTCAACGTCATCGCCTACGAGGACGCGGCGACGGGGACGATGGAGAAGGTCGACCGCGTGGTGCGCTTCACCGAGGTGATCCTGCGCCCGCGCGTGACGATCGCGAAGGGCTCGGACCCGGAAAAGGCGCGGGCGCTCCACGAGCGGGCGCACGCGCTTTGCTTTATTGCAAACTCGGTGAATTTCCCTGTCCGCAATGAGCCTGTTATCGAGGTCTCGGGTTCAGGCTGAGACGCGCCGGGCGAAGAGTCCCGCGGTGGAGCGAGATATGCCGAACATCGATCCTTTGCCCGGCCCCTTCCCGATGCCCGGCCCGATCCCGGATCCGGGCCCGATGCCGCACCCGGTGCCGGATCCCGAGCCGGTCCCGGAGCCTCCGGCTCCCATTCCTGATCCGAATCCTCAGAGCACCGGCCCGCTGAGTGCGCTAGACTCCGGCCTCATCAATGAGGCCTGGCATGAAGCTCTCTCGGGTCGCGCTACTCATCGCAAGCTCTCTTATCCCATGCATCGCCCTGGCCGCCGGGTGCGGCTCGGACGCCCCCTCGAACTTGGGCGTGGGCGGCGAAGGGACCGGCGGCTCGGGGACGCAATCCACCTCGAGCACCGGCGACTTCGACGCGGGCGGCAAGGTCACCACCATCGCCCGGAGCATGGGCCCCTTCACCGCGGAGTCGGGCATGGAGAGCACCCAATGCATCACGGTGAACCTCAATAACCCCGAGGGCGCCTATGTCCGCCGCGTCCGCGCTGATCTCAGCACGGGGTCGCACCACATGATCGTCTACACCTCGGACAAGACGGTCGAGGAGCCCGACCCCAAGCCTTGCCAGTCCTTCAGCGGCATCTTGAACGGCGAGCACCCCATCTTCATCGCCCAGAACCCGCAGGCCGAGCTCGTGTTCCCCAACGACGAGGACGGCACCCCGGTCGGCTTCGAAATCCCGCCGAACCAGATGGTCAAGATCGAGATGCACTTCATCGATACGACCAGCTTCCCCCTCGAGGTCACGGGCAAGGTCTCGTTCGACACAGTTTCGATCGACAACAAGGTCACGAAGAGCGACCTCGCCTTCTGGGGCACGACGCAGATCGACATCCCGGCCAACAGCCCGGCCGACACGGGCGTCCTCTACCAAGCGGGGCTTTCGGGCACGAAGACCTTCGCGCTCACCACGCACCAGCACCAGCTGGGCACCGAGATGCTCGTCTGGTACGGCGAGGGCGCGAACGATCCGAACAAGAAGATGGTCGCGGACGGGAAGAGCTGGTCCGACCCGCCCGTCGAGCTCTTCACGCCGCCCCTCGATTACCCGGACAACGGCGGCATCCTCTTGAGCACCAAGGGCCTCGCCTTCGAGTGCAAGTGGAACAACACCACGCCGAACGCCGTGAAGTTCGGCGAGGGCTTCAACGACGAGATGTGCTTCCTGTGGCAGTACTACTTCCCGTCGCAGGGCTTCCAGGTCTGCGTGAACGGCTTCTGCAAGCAGACGCCCTGAAAGCCCGCTCGATTCGCGCTATTTGCAGGAGGCGGGGTCGGTCAGGGTACAGACACCATTGGAGCACATGGCTTGCGAGAGGCATTTCGGGCCTGCCATCTCGTCGCAAGCCTGGCCGTCCTTCGCGGCGGCGAGGCACGTGCCCGAGCCGCCCCCCGGGTCCTTGCAGGTGCCGTTGCCGCTGCAAATGATGAGGTCGCCGCCCGACTTCCCGCAGACCTCCCCCGGCCCCGCAAGCTTCAGCTTCTGGCAGACGCTCGCTCCGCTGCAGCCGAGGCCCTGAAGCCGATCGCAGTTCTGAGCGACCGGATCGCAGGCCTCGCCGGCGCCCGCGGGCGTCGAGCACTTGCCCATGAAGCAGGTGAGCGTGGGCTTGCACGGCGTCGCGTCGTCGCACGTGGCCCCCTGACCGGCGAGCGCGACGCATTTCGTCGCCGCGCAGCCGAGCCCGTCCTCGCAGTCTTCGCTGACCACGCATGTGCCGCCCGCGGCGACCGGCGCGGCGCAGACGCCGCAGACCTCGCCCTTCTTCGCGCAATGGGTGCTCTTGCATTGCGCGTCGACGCCGCACGCGGCCCCGTCTTCGAGCGTGCCGGGCGTTGGCTTGCATTCCGCCGGGAGGTTCCGTCCGAGCACGTCGTCGCACGAGGCGCCGGCGATGGCGTCGGCGCACGCCTTCCCGATATCCGGGGTCACCGTCGCCCCCTCGGCGGTGAAGGTCGACGGACAGGTGAGGTTCAGGCGCGCCTCGCACGTGGCTTCGTCGCCGAACTGGACCGACGTGAAGAACGAGGAGCAGCTATTGATCTTGCCGCAAATGGCGGTGGCGACCTGGGCGCAGGCTTCCTCCGCGGTGACGCCGCCGCCGGACGAGGCGCTGGCGCTCGTGCTGTTGCTGGTGACCGAGACGGAATCATCGCCGCCGCACGAAGCCATGGCCGCGATGGTGGTGACGAGGCTGAGGAAGATGAGCGGACGAAGCATGATGTCCTCCGATGTCGCTCGAACGCGCGAAATGGGTTCGGAGCGCGGATCGACGGTATCACGGGCGCGCTCGCGAGCGGCGCCGTCGACGTCGCGGGCGGGCTAGCTTCGCGGTAACGCGGCGCCCTTGGCGACGAGGACGCGGCTCAGCGAGGCCTCGAAGAGCGCGCGGTCGGTGTACGGCGTGAGGATCTTGACCACGAGGTTCGCGACCTGGACTCCGATGGCGACGGCGGGCGATCGGACGAGGAGGTGGACGGCCTCGAGCTTGTGTTTGTGGAGCTGCGCGAGGCTGGTCAGGCGGACGCGCGACGCGGTCTCGTAGGTCTCCATGCCCTCCCAATCGTGAAAGACCGTGTATTTCTCGACGTCGGCGGTGGCGCGGAGCGTGACCTCGGTGCAGGTGGCCGCGAACTCGTCGGTGAAGTCGCCCGAGAAGCGCACGATGAGGAGGCCCTTAACCGGGGCGCGGATGCGGAGCTCTCCGCGCCGGGAGGTCCAGACATCCGTGCCGTCGCTCTCACGTTTGTGCTGCACGGCGGGGAGTCTAGCCACGGCCCCGCTCGAGTGCACGGGAGCTCCTGGTGGAGCCATGCTGATCAACGCTCGGAGGGCGCGTCCTCGTCGTCGTAGGCCTCCGCGGGGCGCTCGAGGTCGCAGAGAGCGAGATCAGGGCGCACCCTCCGCACATTGGTCACATAGCGATCGAGCTTTCCTGGTGGGAATCGATTCCCCGCGAGCTCGTGCCAGTACCGCGGGTTCCCTGTGGAGCTAATCTTGTACGCGCCGCCCGGGGTGAAGGAGGCCCATCCTCCGCTGTCGCTGAGCAGCGTCGCCAGGCGCTGCTCTCCGGAGGCGGTCCACACCTCGATCGCTCCGTCCCGGGTGGCCAGCGCCCAAATACCGCCATCCAGGCTCGATGCGAGCGCCGCGACGCCGCCCTCGCGCCGGATCGTACGAACGCGCTTCCAGCTCGATGGCTCCCAAATCATCACGGAGCCGTCGTCCGACGCGCTCAAGAGGAGGCCTCCGCCCGGGGCGAACGCGACGTCGCGGACGGGCGCGGTATGCTCGGATAATACGGCGATCGAAGCGCGCTCGCGCAGGTCCCATATCCTGACGGTGTTATCGTCGCAGCCGCTCGCGAGCTGATCGCCGCCGGCGCTCCACGCGACGGCGCGAATGGAGTAGCTCGTCCTCCACAGGGCGGCGCCGTGCGTGAGCTCCCCTCCCCGCGCCAGGAACGCCACGCTCTGAGGGCCCGTATCGCCGTCCTGCAAATCGAGGCTCACGAGCGTCCCGCCGGCCGGCGCGCTCCTTTGCGGCGCGAGCGACATCAGCTCGGCCCCGTTATCCGTCCGCCATATCTTGATGCTGTTATCGTCGGATCCCGTGGCGATCTTCGAGCCGTCGGCGCTGACGGCCACGCTGCGCACGGAGCTCGTATGGCCGCGGAGCGTCAGGCGCGCCTCGCCGGTCATCGCGTCGCGTAACCACACGGAGCCGTCGTTCGAGCCGCTCGCCACCCATTTGCCGTCCGGCGAAATGACCGCGTCCCACGCGCCGTCGGCTTCCCACAGCGCCTCCGTGACCGTCTGCTCCTGCGCGGCGCTCGGGATCGAGAAGACCCGCAGCTTGCTGTCCCAGGAGGCCGACGCGAGGATGCCCGCGCGCCGATTGATCGCGATCCCCCAGACCGTCTTCGCCGAGCACCGAAAGCTGCAATGGCGCGTGCCCGACGGGAAGGTCCACAAATGCACGAGGCCCTCGCTCTGGCCGCACGCCAGCAAGGCCCCTCCCGCGTCGACGGCGACGGACCCGCACGAGCTGGAGCTCTTGTATCGATGCGCCACCCGCGCCTGCGACGGCTTCACGAGAGGTATGTCGTATTCATCGACCGCCGGCGCGTCGAACTTCGCCCCAACGACCGTGGCGAGGGAAAAATCGGCCCCGTGGATCTGGGCGCCGGTAAAATCCGCGCCGAGGAGCATGCTATTATCCAATCGAGCCCGTTCCAGGCGAGCGCCGGCGAGGCTCGCGTCGGTGAGGTTCGCGCCGGTCATTATCGCGCCTGAGAGATCTGCGCCGTTCAGCGCGGCGCGCTCGAGGTTGGCCGCGGACAGGTTGGCGCCCGTCATGTTCGCCCCGACCAGGCGCGCATCACTTAAATGGGCGAAGAGCAGCTTGGCGCGGGCGGCGCCGGCGCCCTCGAGGTTGGCGGACGCGAGCTTCGCCGAGGTGAGGTTTGCGTCCTCCAGGTTCGCCCGCGCGAGCTGGGCCCTCTCGAGGTTCGCCTTGACGAGGCGCGCGCGCCGCATCGTCGCCCCGGTGAGATCGGCGCCCTGAAAATTCGTCTCCGTTAAATCCGCGCCGTCAAAATCGGCGCCGCGCAGGTTTTTTCCGGAGAAATCCTGGCCCGCCAGCACGGGCTTGAGCGCGCTCTGGATGGCGTCGCGGAGCTCCGTCGCGCTCTGGAAGCGCTCTTGCTTGCGCCAGGATATGCCTTTGCGGAGCACGTCCGCCAGCGCGTCGCCGTAGCCGGCGAACAGCTTGTCGCGCTCATAGAGGTCATACATCGTTATCTCCGAGCCGCGGAGCCCGAAGATCATCGTCATGGCGAGGCTATAGACGTCGCACATCGCGTCGGCCTCCTGCGGCCGATCCGTCAGCTCGGGCGCCGTGTAGACGACCGTCCCCAGGGCGCCGGTCCGCGTGCCTCCCGTCGTATCCATCCCGCCGACGAGATCGAAATCGCTCAGCTTGGGCTCGCCCGACTGGGTCAGCAAGATGTTCGCCGGCTTGACGTCTCGATGAACGAAGCCCTTGGCGTGGGCGAAGGCGAGCGCGCCGGCGACGGCCATGATGATTTTAATGACCTCCTCCGGCCGGAGCCGCTTCTCGAGCACCGCCGTGCGGAAATCGCCGCCCTGGAGGAGATCCATCACGAAGAAGTAATGCCCGTCATCTTCGCAGTATTGATTCAGGATGCCGACGATGTTCTCGTGCTTGAGCTGCGCCATCACGCGGGAGCCTCGAAAGAAGCGCTCTCGCCGGGTAGGATCGCCCGCGACGTCGTTGTGCAAGATTTTTATCGCGACGCGCTCGCGGGTTTTGTTGTCGAGCGCCTCCCAGACGACGGCGAACCCGCCTCTCCCCAGGCGCTTGGCCAAAATATAGCGCCCGTCACAGAGGGAGCTTCCGGGCTTCAATTGGAGGCCCTCGCGCAGCTTGCGCCGCAGATCGAGGATCTCCTTATCGGCCTCCGCGGTGCCCTCGCCGAACTCCGCGAGGGCGTCCGCCGCGGCCTCGATCTCGGGCGCCTCGGCGTCGCGATGGATCTCGACGACCTTGCGGATACCTTCGGCGATTTCGCCCCAGATCTCGTCGCGGTCCGGCGAGAGGGTGACGGCCTTCGCGGTCCTCGGGAGGGCCTGTAGCCCTCCAAACGGCGCGGCGGCCCAATCGCACGGCCGAACGATCACGGGGACGACATGAGCCGCGCCCCGCCGGTGGCGATTGAGCGCGGTCGCGATCTCCACTTTCCAGCACAGTGGGATCCGAAGCTTGGAATTCACGTGACTTGAAGTCGCGGC